>ERZ1292625.2198-Hain-H41-01um-R1-2198-length-18961-cov-14_pt1 | contig 18961 bp, 27 predicted proteins | sample MGYA00564400_ERZ1292625 | MGnify/ENA primary metagenome ERZ1292625 (study PRJEB36523, sample SAMEA6512639) | groundwater metagenome | collected 2019-01-08 | study: AquaDiva: Metagenomics assemblies of 32 groundwater samples
AAAAATACCAAACTTCTATCTTTTATTCAGGGCACTTAATTGGCGAAGTCAGGATGTGGGAGTACTCATGTATTTTCCCTTTTTTGATTTCACACAGTCACCGCTTGTGGCAACGTGCAAAACCTTTGGCCGATATTTTAAAGAGCGACTCCCAAGTATACACTATAGGTTTTTTTATAGCAACTCAGAGGTTAATCAGTAGGTTTATTTTTCTTTTTCTTCCATTGCTTCAAATATGGCTTGTGCTTGAGTCAAAATTTTATGAGGTGGAACACTTGTTGTCGTGGCGATTTCTTCTGAAGTAAAGGCTGGTGGTGGTTCAGGATTAACTTTTTGTTTTTTTATTTTAACTCTCTTAAAATATTTACGGCCTTCTGGATTTTGCCCAGTATATGCATATATTCGTGTTTCTGTCATAACTTAATTATATTTATACTACTTGATTTGATTCTTGGCATGTTGTGTTCATCTGCTGAAGTTATTATTACTTGATAATTATTAAGTGTATTCATCACAATTTCTCTATGCATATGATCTAACTCTGAGAAGATATCGTCAAGTAGTAAAATTGGTTTTATTTTTGTAACATCTTCGATGTAAGAAAGTTCTGCAAGTTTTAAATAAAGTACTTCCATTCTTTGTTGACCCCGTGATCCAAAACTTGATATATTCCTTCCATCTTTTAAAAAAATAAAGTCGTCTCGATGTGGCCCCACAAGAGTTGTTGCTGATGCTACTTCTGCTTCTTTATATTGATCAAGTCTCCCCTCACTTATGATAGAGGGGTCGTATTGTAAATGGCAATTTTCTAAACTATTTATATACCCTATTAAATTTTCTCTTGCTTTACTTATATAATCTCCATTTTTAATTAATAATTGATTCCAGAACAACAGATTGTTCCTTGAAATATTTTCTTCTCTAATACGAAGTAGTAATCTATTTCTTTGCCTTATTCCCTTTTCATATGATCCCAAAGCTCTCTTATATTCTCTATCTACTTGGCTAAGTACAGTATCTAAAAAATTTCTTCGTAATGAAGGTCCATCTGTCACAAGTTCCAAATCTTGCGGGGCAAACAACACTGTTTTTATGTTACCAACAAAATCAATAAGTCTTTTTGAAACCCCATTAACTAACAATCGTTTCTTCGGCCATCCTTCTACATCTTTTGTCAATACAATTTCCAAACCATCTGTAGATATTCTTGCAATTTGTTCATTGTATTTAATACATTCTGACTCGACTCTTGCTTTGAAGCTTTTACCTAAAGCTAGAAAAACAATAGCTTCTAAAATATTTGTTTTTCCAGTAGCATTTTCTGCATTTATAACATTTATCCCCTCTGAAAATTCAAGTTTTTTTTCTTTAAAGTTTCTAAAATGATTTAGGCTTAGTGTTTTTATCATACTGAACGTATAATACCAGAATGAGAATAGTAATTACATCAAATTATAGATTAGGTAATGAAACAGGAACTGCTCACGTAGCTGAAGACCTTGTTAATTATTTTTCTAAAAACAACAATGTAACTTATATATGTCTTGGTAAAAAATTTAGAATCGTCAAAAAGACACGGTTATTAACCGTGATAAAAATTCCATCTATTGAAATAAATAAAGTTGCGATACCACTTATTACCCCTGATGTTGTATATAAGATATTTGTTTATTTAAATAAGTTTAAACCGGATGTTATTCATTCCCAAAACTCACTATTTGTATCAAACCTTGTACAAACTTGGGCAAATTTAAACGAGATTCCTTTCGTGGTGACTTTTCACCATATTCCGACACAAGTGGTGGAGCATTTATTTCCAAAATTACCAAGAAATTTGATCTCAAACTTGGTTCAAGATTTATACAAAGAATTTAGTTTAAAAACATTCCTAAAAAATACAGACTGCGTCATTTGTCTTAACGAATCTGTAAAAAGGTCGATTACTAAAGTAGATAAAGATGTTCAAATTCGAATCATAAATAATGGTATTGATTTCAAAAAAATAAAACCAATTTCATCAAAATCAAAGCTCCCAGATACAATAAATTTTATTTTTGTTGGTTCCTATAACGAAAGAAAAAATCAAGAATATTTAGTTAATGTCTTCTCATATCTTCCTAAAAATTACACTCTTAACATGTATGGAGATAAAAAATCTGGGAAAGTATATGCAGACAAAGTGGAAAGTCTCATGAAAAATTTGAATTTAAAAAATATAAAAATAAATGATTACAATAAAAACGCAATTGAAATGTATAGTAATATGCATTTTTTTATATCAGCATCTTTAAAAGAAGCTCAAAGCTTGGCTATTATCGAAGCCCTGGCCTCAGGTATTCCTGTAATTGGACTTAAAAATGAAACAGCTTCAGATCTTGTAAATACAAGTAATGGATTGATATTACCAAAAGATACTACCCCGAAAAAATTTGCATTATCTGCATTTAATTTTATAAAAGATGTCGATTACAAGAAGATGTCAAACAATGCCAAAAGCGGCACTAAAAAGTTTAATATTGAAAATGTAGCATCAAAAATTAAAAAGGTGTATGAGTCCACGGCTTATAGCGACAGTGAGAACGGTCGAAGGAATATTAGTAAGTATTATCAAAATATATTTAAACCTAAAATTCTTCAAAAGTAGTCTTACGGTTAAAGCAGAAAAAACCGGGCCTCCAATTGCCCCAATTAAAAATGTGGCAAGTACCTTACCGTGGTGTAGATATCTTGCTAGATATTTCTTCTCTTTTTTTTCTTCTTCCCTCTCCATCTCTTTCGCAATGGATAAAAATTTATCATGGGAAAAGATATACAAAAATAAGCATGCGAAAAATATTCCAAATAAGTAAATTTGTAAAAAAGAGGCTACAAAATTAGGATTAGATAACGCGTGAACTAAATTAATTTTTGATAATACAAAATAACTACCCAAAATAAGTATGGCTATTAGATGTATTTTGCTTATTTTTGGCATAATTTACACCAATATGTTCCTCTACCTCCCAGGAAAAATTTTTCAATTTTTTGTCCTGCCTGCCGGCAGGCAGGTTTTTTGCATACCTCTCCTGTATGTCCATACACCAAAGTATGATTTTGATATTTCCCCTCATTTCCATCTGGTGTGACAAATGATGATTCTGATGCCCCACCGTATTTTAGTCCTGCTTTTAAAACTGTTTCTATGGCATCATAGAGAAGTTTTGAATCTTCACTACTTAGTGAATTAGATGCACGTTTTGGACTTATTTTAGCAAGCCAAAGGGCATCATTTGCATAAATATTACCTATCCCCCCAATTTTGGTTTGATCCATGAGCATCACTTTAATGTTTCTTTTTGATTTTGATAACAAATTACTAAAATATTCTTGTGTTAGATCTTTTAATGGTTCAGGCGCAAAATTATTATTTGTTATTTCTTCTTTCTTAATTATCTTAATCCACCCAAATTGTCTTACATCATTGTAATACAAATCTCCATTGTCTAAATGGAATACAACATGAGTATGTTTACCATCTAAACCGCCTAATACTTTCGGTGACAGCTTTTGGTCTACAATCTTCAGTCGACTGCCTCGATATATAAGTTGCCCAGTCATTTTGACGTGAATCATTATTGAATAATTATTTTCAAGGTCAATTGATAATTGTTTTGCAAATCTTCTTATTCCGACTATTTTCTGTCCAATTATATGCCCTGGTTCTAAATTATATTTCTTATTTCTAATTTCTAATTTTTTAATTCTCGCGCCGAGAATATATTTCTCAAGTTGCATTTTTATTGTCTCAACTTCTGGTAGTTCTGGCATTTACAAATTGTAACATTTCTTTTTTGAATCTTTCTTTACTAAATTTCTTTGCATTATTTTGTATTGTTTCTTTATTCCAAAGTGTTGTTTCAATTTTATTTATAGCTTTCTTTAATGAATTCTCAGTTATTTCATTAATAAATACCCCAGTTTTACCCTCAATCACTGATTCTTTAAAACCACCACCATTAAACGCAATAACTGGCGTACCAGCTGCTTGAACTTCAATCAAAGTCATCCCAAAATCTTCTTCTTTGGCCAGTGCAATAAAACCCTTAGCCTTTCCAAGTGTTTCATAAAGTTTTACATCTGACACCTGTCCCATAAGTTTTATATTTCCTCCTGATATTTTTTTTAGTTTACTTTCGACATCTGAAAAACCATGTGACTCACCAACTATTCTTAACTCAAATCCTAACTTCTTGGCAACAATTGAGGCTTGTTCTAATCCTTTTGCACCTACTAATCTAGCAACAATTAAATAATAATTTTCTTTCTTTATGTTTTTTGAAGCTCTTATAATTTTTTCAACTTCTATGGGTGGATAAATAACTGTTGATTCTTTTCTATAATATTTCATAATTCTATCAGCAACATTTTTAGAGTTTGCTATCCAATAATCCACTTTTTGAGCAGTTTTAAAATCATAAATTCTCATAAAGTGGCTGACAATTAGTGCATATATTTTAACTGGCCAATATTTGGTAAAGCCTACTGACATTTCATATCCATAAAGCCATCTTGGTGGCGTATGACAATAAGCAATTACTTTTGTATTTTTACCTACTTTGAAACCTCTTGTTATATACCAACTGCAAGATGTAATAACCAAATCGTATTTGGACAAGTCAAACGATCCCCAAATCAATGGGGCTAAAAACCTTAAAGGACTGTACAATCTCCAAATTTTAAGGAGAGGTGCTAACCAACTTTCAATGATTTTACTATTTTTTAACTCTTTGTCTGCTGTTGAGTTTCTAACTCTAAATGCTGTATAAATAGGAGCAGATGGATACATTTCAGAAAGTGTTTTTAAAACTCTTTCCGCTCCCCCAAACTCCTTAATATAATCATGTACTAATGCAACTTTCATATAAATAAATTCCCCTGTTTCTCATCTTCTATTTTTTTACCTAACGCTTTTATTCTAGCAGTTAGGGTTTTGAAACCATATTCTTCAAAAAGTTTCAAAACGTTATCTGATATTAAATCCCAGTTTTTTGCATCTTCAATATCAAATTTTACAGGAACATCTCTGACAATTGTTGCAAGTTTGTATGACAAATATGCAGATTCTTTGCCATTAACAAGTTTTTCTTTTAACCTAGCTGGGATCTCTTCTGTATGTTCATATATGCCACTTAGTGTCATATATGTGGACAAAAGACCAGTCGCAGTTTTAGGTCCAATCCCTGCAATTCCGAAGTAATTATCTGATGGATCCCCTACAAGTGCTTTATAATCTGGAATTTGTATTGGTAATACCCCAAGTCTTTCTACTGTTTCTTTTTCAGTAAATATCTTGCCATTTGCCAGACCTCCTATCGGCATGAAAAGTTTAATATTTTTCTTGTCATTAACAAGCTGTAAAATATCCCGATCCCCAGTTACTATTATTGTTTCCCTATCACCTGTAACCTGTAACCTACTCGCTATTGTTCCTATCACATCGTCTGCTTCATAACCAGATTTTGAATATATAGGAATATTAACTGATTTTAAAAATTCCCTTGCCATTTTAAATTGTGGAATTAATTCTGAAGGAGTTTCAGGTCTTTGTGACTGATAAGTGGGAAGAAGATCTTGTCTAAAGGTTCGTTCCTTTTCATCAAAACAAAAAATAATATGTGTTGGTTTTAGGTTTTCAACAATATTTATGAGCATCGAAACAAGACCATATAATGCATTTATTTGTACTCCATCTTTTGAAGTAAGGGGCGGAATTGCAAAAAATGCACGATACATAATCGCATTCCCATCAAAGATTACTAACTTATTCATCACTTTCAAATTTCTCAAACATGTCAATTAATTTAATCGTAGCTACGAATCCTTTAAACTCACGTTTTTTTGCATTCTCCATAGCCTCGTCGTCGTGACCAGCACCTAATATTTTCATTTCCCCACTAAATGCACGGCCGTAATTATCTAAATCCATTTTTTCAGTTGCAGTTAAGAACAGCTCCGCTTTTTCCTTACTATCTAACAATTTAGGAACCCCCTTTTTTGTCTCATCATCTAGATCACTCAATTTATCTGTCATGTTATTTGTAATTGCAATGATATCATTAATTATGTTCATCTTAAAGATTAAGTCTGGGTTTATTGAAAATAAAGAAAAGATAATAAAATATCTACTTATTTTTGCCTCTGTTTTGATTAGTGGAGTTATTATTTATTACAGGAATGATCTAGCAAAATTATCTTCATACGGGTATGTGGGGATATTTTTGATTAATTTAATAGGTAGTGCAACAATTCTTATTCCAACACCAGCGATAGTTGCGACTTTTATAGGTGGTTCAATTTACAATCCATTGTTGGTAGGAATATTTTCAGGAATTGGTGCCTCAATTGGAGAAACGACAGGTTATATGGCAGGTTACGGTGGATCTGTGTTAATTAAAGAGAACAATAATTTTAAAAGAGTTGAGAAATGGATGAATATTAATGGTTTCCTAACTATTTTTATATTAGCTTGCATCCCTAATCCAATATTCGATCTGACTGGAATATTTGCTGGGGCAACAAAATATTCATTTAAAAAATATTTTCTAGCGGTTACACTAGGAAAAGTTTTAAGATTTATAGGAATATCGTATTTAGGAAGTAGATTTTTCTAATATCAAACTCTGTTCTCCATTTTGTTTTTTTCCAACAAGTTTTTCAAACTCTTCTTTATCAATTGTTTCAGTTTTTAGAAGTGCGTTTGCCACTTCATCAAGTTTATTTTTATGTTTTTTAATAAGTTTTTCTGCCTCTTTTAGTCCTGTTTCCATAATTTTTCTTACTTCAATATCAATTTTTTCTTGTGTTGCAGGAGAAACTGCGTTTTCCTGATAATATTCAGTTTGGCCAAATTCGCCAGCTTGAGTATCAGGACCAAAATTAACAGGCCCCATAGAACTCATTCCCCACTCTACAACCATGGCTCTTGCAATTCTTGTAGCAACGGCAATATCATTACTGGCTCCTGATGTCATCTCATTAAACATAAACTGTTCTGCAGCTCTACCACCCATCATTGCCGTAATCTGACTTAAAAGCCTTGTTTTTGTGTCGTGAGTCCTGTCCGCAGCAGGTGGAATTAAGGTATGCCCTAAACTCATACCACGAGCAACAATTGAAATTCTGTGAACTGGATCCATTCCTTTTGTAAAGTGAGTAACTATTGCGTGTCCTGCCTCATGATATGCAGTTATTCTCTTATCTTCTAATGACTGTAATCTCTTTTTAGCAGGTCCCATTTTAACTTTTGTTGCAGCTTCTTCAACATCAAGCATATCAATTTCTTCTTTTCCAAGCCTTCCGGCCTGAATTGCAGCTTCATTAAGCATATTCTCAAGGTCCGCTCCAGAAAATCCTACAGTTCTTTCTGCAATCTTTTCCCAATTAATTTTTTTACCAAATTTTTTGCCTTTGGCATGTATTTTCATGATTGCATCTCTTCCTTCTTTGTCAGGCATATCAAGAGTTACACGTCTATCAAATCTACCGGGCCTTAATAGTGCAGGATCTAATAAATCTCCTCTATTGGTTGCTGCAAGAACCATTACTGATTCATTTGGAGTAAACCCGTCCATCTCAACAAGTATTTGGTTTAATGTTTGTTCTCTCTCGTCATGTCCACCAACAAGTCCTGATCTTCCACGTTGTCTTCCGATCGCGTCGATCTCATCAATAAAGATAATTGATGGAGCTTGTGCTTTTGCCTGAGCAAATAAATCACGTACACGAGATGCTCCTATACCTACAAGCATTTCCATAAATTCAGATCCTGCCATTGAGAAAAAAGGAACATTAGCCTCTCCTGCAACAGCTTTTGCAAGAAGTGTTTTTCCTACACCTGAAGGACCAAAAAGAAGTACGCCTTTAGGTGTTCTAGCCCCAATCTTTTTAAATTTATCAGGGTTTTTTAAGAAATCTACTACTTCAATTAATTCCTTTTTAGCCTCATCAACTCCTGCAACATCTGCAAATTTTGTATTTTGTTTTCCTTTTGCAAATATTTTTGCTTTACTTTTTCCAAATGAAAAAATATCTTGCGCCCCTCTTGTTTGTGACTTCATCATGTAGAAGAAGAATCCTCCAAGTAGAACAATTGGTAAGACTATACTTAAGAATTCTGCAACTGCCTTAGCCAAAGTTTGATCAGTAATCGTAAAATTTAATTTAGAAGAATCAATTTTTGACTTATCAAGTAAATTAGCGAGACTCTCTCCCTCTTCTTTTGTAGTTAATTTTGTTGAACCATCTTTATAAGTTAAAACTAAATTATCTTTTTCTATTACAACTTTTTCTATTTTATCGTTTCTGATGTCATTTAATGCAACAGACAAATCAACTTTTGTTTGATTATTAGAAAAACCTAACATGGACATAAGTGGGGGTAAAAAGAAAAGAACGAGTAAAATTCCAAATACAATAGTCCAGATGTTAACTTTTAGTTTTACAGTAACTTGTTTTTTAGCAGCTTTCTTTACCTCGTCTTTAGACGGATTAGTCTTTCCTTTCTCTTGAGTAGGCTTCATACGTAAGTGATTCTACCACAGTTTCTGTGGCCAAGCTACGCTTACCTTACTTTACATCCATTTTCCACCTTGTCCTGAAGGCCAAGTAAAACAGTAGGCGTAGTTTCGTCTTCTTTTGGCACTGCCATGATCATCATGGCTTCACTAAGTTCCTTATCTGGCCCTATTGTGCGAGGTTTAAGATTAACTACAAATGGAAATTGTTTGCCAATTAAATCTTCTGGCTTAAAAAACTTCATTATTCCAGAAAAACATTTTTTAATGCCTAACTCTTCACCCAGATCAACAGTCATACGAAGTACCCAGTGTGACCACTCAGGAACATCTGCAGAAACAACAGTTCCCATTCTTATATCTACTTTCTCAAAATCTTCAAAAGTAATTTCGTCCATATTAAATTAATCCCATTTTTTCTTTAACTTCCAAAATTGTCTCTACTGCAATCTTTCTTGCTTTTTCTGCTCCATTTTTAATTACTTCATCAACATAGCTTGTTTTGTGTTCTAACTCTGCCCTTCTCATTTGAATAGGTTTAAGTTCTCTATAAATACTATCAGAGAGTTCCTTTTTAAGATCACCGTACCTTATTCCTTCTCCTAAATACATTTTTTCGTATATTTTTTTCTTTTCTACGCCTTGAAATAATTCAACAAACTTTAAAAGGTTAGCAACTCCACCTTTTGTTGGTATGGAGTCTCCTTTACCTGAATCAGTTGGGGCACCTGCTAAACTTTTTTGAATTGTTTTTAAATCATCAGTCAAATTAATATAACTTCCTTCAACTGACTTACTCATCTTTCCTTCACCCGACAAAGAAGGTATATATTCCCCGTTTGTTGCAAATCTCATGGGTTCTGGGAACTTTGTTCCATATGTGTCATTCATTTTTCTTGCAATTTCTCTTGCTACTTCTAAATGTGGTTCTTGATCAATGCCAACAGGAACAAGTGAAGCATTGTAAATTAAGATATCAGAAGCCATTAAAACAGGATAATTCAGTAGTGCAACTGTCGAAGCATTTGGATATTGCTTAATTTTATCTTTATAAGTTGGCAAATGTTGCATTCTGGCAAGACTTACCGCAGTTGATAATAAATAGAAAAGTTCAGTATGTTCTGATACTTGGGATTGAATAAACAGCGTTGATTTCTCAGGGTCAAGTCCGGCTGATAAATAATCCAAAACAACATCGCGAGTTTTAGTTTTTAATTCATTTTTATCATATGGAGTTGTTAATGCATGAAGATCAGCAACCATATATAAAGTTTCAAGGTCGCTTCTATTTTGTAATTCAAGCATGCCTTTTACTGCCCCCAAGTAGTTTCCTAAATGTAGCCTGCCTGTTGCCCTAATTCCTGACAATACTCGTTTTTTCATGAAGTTAGTTTAACATTTATTTATCACTTTTTCTCTAGCCACAAAACATTCTTGGTAGATTTTTATTAATTTGAAAACAAGTATCTAGAACCCTGATTGTTTAGCTTTTCTATTTTTTAATACAACCATTATTATTCCAATAATAAAAACTAATATTAGCAATGGTATCAATGAACCGGTTAGTAAAAGTAAATTAGCGATAACTAAAATCGGTAGCCAGTAGAGAGATAAAATATATTTGGTTGTTATAAGTATATCTTCATTTCTTGTAAATTTTAAAAATAAAAATGTGAAGACGCTGAAAATTACCATCGGAAAAATGAATACTCCAAATGCTAAAATAAGCCACGAATTTGTTACAAATCCAGTCCAAGCGCTAAAATAGAACACAATAAAACTAAGTACAATTGAGGGAATATATACAGACAACCATTTAAGAAAAATTTTCATATTTTTCATATTATTTATATATAATACTACTATTATACGCTGTTAATTAACCAAAAAATCCGCCATTTCTGGCGGACTTTTTTTCTTGTTGCGGAGCTGGGAGTTGAACCCAGTCTGTAAGATTATGAGCCTCACGTGCAGCCGTACACTACCCCGCATATATAAAAATTAATTTTTAATTATTAATTTTCAATTTTTAATTCAATGAACATGGATATTGTAACACAAAGCTGAATCTCGCTTCAAATTTTGATACAATACAGCTTGCGGCAGGGTAGCTCAGCGGTAGAGCACTAGATTCATATCCTAGCGGTCGTGGGTTCAAATCCCACCCCTGTCACTTAAATAGTTCTATCCACTTCTGCCAGTTGGGTTTGGGTTTTGCCTCAATATTCTCTGGGATTTGGGGTGAAAGCTTTCTAACAATATCAGCCTCGGGAAGAACTAGAATTATCTCTCCTTCTTTGGCTAGTCCTAGTTTATCTCGAAGCTGTTTTTCCATAAACTCCTCACTTTGGGTTATTTTTAGTTGTTCTGCAAGCTTTTGGTTCTCAGCCTCAACTTTTCCAATTTTTACCTTAGTTTTCTCAATTACGCTATCTCCAATTTTGATTCTATTAATGCTCTTTACTAAAGATGAGGCTAAAACCATAAAAATGGCTATACTACCAACTAATCCCATAATGTTGACTATCTTTGAATTCATTGTATAATACCACTATTATGACACAGGCTACACTGAGATCCAGTATGACTATTAAAAGTTTAGTTCCTACATTTATAACGAGCTTAGGAGAAAAAGGTAGATCCCCTGCTACAGTATTAGCATATAGATCTGACCTTGATCAGTTGCTTACATTTTTAACCAAAAACTCTCTTGTTACTCCCGATCAAATTAAATCTAAAGATCTAGATTCATTTAGAGATGCTTTACTTTCTCAGAAATTCACACCTAAATCAGTTTCAAGAAAGTTAAATGCCGTTAAAACATTCTTTCGATGGATGCTTGAAAATAATTATGTGACAACTGATTTGTCAAAATCAGTAACTCACCCAAAAGTAGTTTCTACTATGCCAAAATTCTTAACACCTCTTGAATATAGAGCTTTAAGAGATGTTGTTAAAACAGATACTAGAATTTCGGCCATAATTGAATTAATTTTGCAATTAGGCCTTAGAATTTCAGAAGTTGCAAATAGCAAGACTGCTGATCTAACCGATTCAACCTTAAGAATTGAAGGCTATGCAACCCAACCAGAAAGAACAGTTCCATTAAATAAACCTGCCAAAGATGCATTGGATAGATATATGATTGACCGTGCAAAAGTAGAATCTGATTATATTTTTATAAGTAAAACAGGAAAGCCATTGGCTGTTAGAAATATCAGAGCATCAGTTGATAGATTTATTCAAAAAGCAGAACTTCCAAAATATTCTGTAAATGATTTGAGAACTACTTTTATTGTAGAAAACATTAAAAATGGAGTTGATTTAATATTAATTTCCCAAGTTTCTGGTCACAAAAGACTTTCAACAACTGAAAGATATTTAAGTTTGGCTGGAGTTAAAGAATCCGGCAAAAAACAGGTTTTGATTGAGTTATAATATCAAAATATGGCAATTGAAAGTATTATCCCTTCAAGTAATGGTTCAGATTCATTAGAGTCAGAGTATCAAAGATATCTTCGAGGAAATAGCGTTAGTCTCCCAGGAAATGCGCCACTCATGGATGATATTGACGGTAGTACAAAGAAAAAACTATCTTTTGAGACTTGGGTATTATTCAAGAAGTTTGTAGATAAACACAGTAAAAAACTTGAGGATAATCAACCATAATAACCTTATTTTCTTTTTAAGACTTCAATTTCTGCATTCAAAGACCGTACTATATCTTCATAAACTTTTATTGTTGAATCTTGAAGTTCTGATAATGAATTCTCATGCTTTACTCCCCTAAAATGTTTATACATTTCTTTAAGTTTTGCCTTGTACTCATCTCTCTTTTTTATATTTGCTTGTAATTTTTTATTCTTGTCCATAATTTTTTAATCTCATCTTTTCTATACGAAAATTTGTCTTTTTTGTCTAAATATTTTTCAGTATCTTTTATCCAATTTTCAATTTCCACTATATTAAAATTTATTTTTTTACCACGAAGTGGCAAGCTCTGCTTATCTATTAAAGCATTTACTGTTCGTATAGTTACTCCACTCATCCATATTGCCCAAGTATTGTAATCTTTTTGCTTTAATTCTTTTCCTTCTTTTGAATTGAAAAATTTCTGATAAACATCTTTTGCAAATTTGTATCCTTTATCTTTTTATCCTGACATTATTATTGAATATGATAAATGGCCCAACACTTCAAAACTTTTACCAGCCTTTTTATAATTTGTTATTGCTTTATCGTATCTCCCTTTTAAACCCCCTATTTTACCCAAGAATGTAAATAGTCTTGATTTTAAATTAATTAATTTATACTTATCAATATAAAATTTGGCTTTTAAAACTGCCTTTTCCATTTCGGAAACTGACTTTAGATGTTGGTAAGTTAAAGCTTCTTCAAAAAATAAATTAGCAACAAAATCATGGCCAAAAGATAAAGCTTCATTAATTAATTCTAACGTTTGCTTTTCTTTTCCTTTTTGCTCACGCAATTTGCCAATAACCTGTCTAATTTCTTCTAATGATGTTGATTTTTGCATTTTGTGCAGATATACGAATCTGTTAGAACGTATTATATCAAAAACTTCTGATGTTTTGCGGAGCAACAAGGGAGGGGTTAAAGGGGAAGGAATTGTTGCGGAGCTCGTCGTGTTCTCTTGCTCGCCGCTTCGCGGCTCGCAAACCCATATCGTGTCTTCGCTCCAGGCCTCCACTCGCTTCGCTCGTTTCGGCCTTCCGCTTACCCACTATAAGGAAAAGGGGTTATTTATAAGTCATGTAGTTGCGACTACCTGACGGTGCCCTTGCGGTATACCGTCAAGTGCTTTATCGAATCCGTTAACTGGTCGTATTTTCGGCCAGTTACCCGTCTTGCCGTCCGTACCGTCGGTTAACGGCTACCGCAATTCCACATATGAACACAAAAACTAAACAAGACCTATTTAAAAATGTTTTCTAATGTATCATTTCAGTCGCAATTTGCCCTGTAGGGCAACTACCCAAGTGCTACTGGAAGAATAAGTACCTTCGGCACAGCACTTGGTTAGAGAACAGGAACAACAAAACCATTGCTTCTGAAACATCCCTTTACAGGGATCCTGCCCAACACAAAAAACCCCAAAGCTTACTGGGGTGTTGGCTTAACGCCATGTGCATGGGCAGGAACAAAGCAACACAAATTTGTTATAATAAAATTATGGCCAATTTAGAAACTTTTTATCTATTAAGTTTAGGGGTTCAGTTAGTTCATTCTATTGAGGAATTATCTACAGGTTTTCATAAAAAATGGTATTTATTTAAAATGCCTTTTTGGATATTCCTAGTTTTTGAAATAGGCTTTACTGCCTTTTGGATGGTTGTTCTATTTTCTCCAGCATTCCCTTATAGAATTTTTCTACAAACCTTATTTTTATTATTAATGTTTGCTAATGGAGTTCAACATCTGGTTTGGTATGGAAATACTAAGAAGTATGTTTCTGGATTATTAACTGCTCCACTACACGTCGTCACTACTTCTATCTACTTTCTAACTTAATAATATTCCATTGAAATTTGGTAACAAACTATCTACAATCTGTAGTAAAGCTATGAAGACCAAATCTTTAAGTAAACTGGAGCAGGAAGTGATGAGCATTGTGTGGACATTAGGAAAATGTTCTGTAAGAGATGTGTTGAATAAATTAAATACTGAAAAAAAATTAGCTTACACAACTGTAGCAACACTTCTTCAACGCCTTTATGGTAAAGGATTAGTTAATAGAAATGATGATAATTTAACACTTTTATATTCACCAAAAATATCTAAAGAAACATATGGTAAAAAAATGGCAAAATTATTGACAAATAGTTTTTTTAAATCTTACGGCGATACTGCAATTGCTTCGTTTGCAGAGTCTATTGATAAATTACCAAAACAAAAAAGAGAATACTTTTTAAAATTATTAAACAAAAAAAATGAAATTAAATAATCACGTTCTGATTTTTAGTGGTTTATTTCTTGGAATAAATTCTATTTTGTTTGTTGTTTTGCAGAAATATTTACCTTTATTTCTTCACCAGACAATTACTTTTTGCCAGGAAATGGCGAAGACAATATCGTTTGTGTTACCTAATAATTTCGGTATTATTATTGCCTCACTATTATTAATAGTGATATCTATTTCCATAATTAAATTTTTAATAATATTTACTAACATATGGTTTATGAGAAGTGATTTATACAAAAATATTATTAGCAAAAATGGTAATTTATACGTAATAAATTCCTCAAAGCCTTTTGCTTTTTGCTTTGGAATCATAAGACCCAAAGTTTATATTTCAAACAAGTTAAAGAGCTTGTTAACAAAAAAGGAACTTGAAGTAGTTATTGCTCACGAAAATTATCATTTAAAAAGTCACGATACAATTACTTTAACGTTGGCAAATTTCTTTGAATCGCTGTTTCCATATTTTCCAATAATCTCTGATGTTATAAAGCATTATAGAATTGAAAGAGAATTAATGGCTGATCAATTTGCAATTTTAGAATCTGGTGGAAATAAAGACTTGGTTAATGTTCTAAAAAAACTTTTGAAATTTAGGCCAAGTTTTTCATATGCAGGAATACCTACAATTGCAGAAATAGATACCCTAGAGCCAAGAATAAATAAACTTATTAATAATCAGCATTTTGTTAAAAAGTTTAAGCTTAGAAATTTAATTATAAGTTTTATGTCTGTCCTCATTCTTGTTACTTTGGCAATTATTCCTATAAAGACAGCCGAAGTTCATACTAGAGGAGGCGATACTGTTGTTTTGTGTGTTGACAAGAAGATGAGTAGTTACTACACTTTGTAGTAGATAATATAATATGCAAAAGATTAAAGAGTACACAACCCCATTTTTAATAATCGTAATTATAGTTGCAGTTTTCTTTTTAGGAATGCTTTATACCAAAGTATCATTTCTTGAAAATGGTAGAAGCCAACCAGCAGGAGTAGCCAAAGAGCAACAACAGGCACCAGTTGTAAATAACGACCCTGTAAAAGTTTCAATTGATGACGACCCAATTCTAGGTGACAAAAATGCCCCTGTTACAATTATTGAATTCTCAGATTATGAATGTCCGTTTTGTAAAAGGCATTTTGATGAAACACTTCCTCAGTTGGTTAAGGAGTATATTAATACAGGAAAAGTGAAATTAGTATTTCGTGATTTACCACTACCATTTCATAATCCAATGGCTACAACAGAAGCAATCGCAGCAAATTGTGCAAGAGCACAAGGTGATGATAATACATACTATAAATATCACGATGAAATATTTAAAAGGACAAAGTCAAATGGGAATGGTTTAACAAAAGATGATTTATATAAAATATCAGATGATTTAAAACTTAATACAGCAAAACTAAAAATATGCATAGACGATCCCAAACAAGCAGAAGAAATACAAAAGGATTTAACTGATGCGAATAGTGTTGGTGCAAATGGTACACCAGCATTTTTTATAGGTAAATCGACAAGTGATGGAATTATAGAAGCTGTATTAACTTCTGGAGCGCAGCCCTTCAGCGTATTTAAGACAATTATAGATGAACTATTATAAAACTTTTTTGACTTATAAAATTCTCTTTATGACACTGTTAATCGCCTTAATTTACGTTTTCTTGATTGTTTTTTTAATGAATAGTAATTTAGTAAAAAGCACACTTTTTGGTAATCACGATATTAGCTATAAGGTTAAAATTATTATTTATTTAATGATTGGTATGTGGACTTCAATGTCGAGAATTGGGCTTTTTTTATTAATAACTACAGCAATTTTGACAGGTCTAAACATATCTTTTCTCTCACAAAAAATAAAGGATTTGAAATCGCAAGGTAATTTAAAATTGACTGTTGGAGGAGGAACATTACTTGGCGTTATTAGTAGCGGTTGTGCTGCTTGCGGATTACCAATTTTAGCAATTTTAGGGCTAGGTAGTAGTCTTGCCTTCTTACCACTTAGAGGTATGGAATTATCATATATTTCTGTAATAATACTTTCATACTCACTTTATCTTTTGGTTAAGCCAATTCCTATAAATAACTGTAATATTAATAAATGAAGATTATTGTATTTATATCACTAATGATCCTAGTAGGTGGAGCATTTTTAATAACAAAACAAAATCCGCCAGTACCTGAAGCAGAAGTTATTGAGAAAAGAGGTGTTCACTGGCATCCAAAGCTAGCAATTTATATTAAGGGTGAAAAGCAAGAGTTAGAAGACGGCATAGGATTAGGTGCAAATCATGAGTTTATTCATACACATACCGAAGATTACAAAGATGGAGTTGTTCATATTGAAAAACAAGGTATTGTAACTCGGGATGATATAAAATTAAGTAACTTTTTTAAAATTTGGGGAAAAGACATTAATGCAAATGGTAACTATAAAATGTATGTAAACGGAAAAGAAAACACAGAACTAGATAACTATTTAATGAGAGATAAAGATTTAATTGAAATTAAATATGAATAAAAACAAATTGATTAGTGTTGTGTTAATAATTATTTTAATATTTTTTGTCCAGAAATCAGCTAATAAATCTAAAAATGCACCTGCAGAATTGACTACGATTAATACTAATCTTGAAGCAGAAAAAGCAATGGAGGCTATCTCACAAGATGGAGTTCCTGTGGCAAAAGTTGACAGAGGACTTCAGGAGCTCGAGTTTAAAATGGATAAAGGCGTAAAAGTTTTTAATTTGACTGCGGAGCCAGTAAAATGGAATATCTTAAAGGACGTTACTGTGACTGCTTGGACATATAACGGCATGGTTCCCGGACCCTTAATCCGCGTAACTAACGGTGATAAAGTGAAAATCATAGTTAAAAATAATCTTTCTGAATCTACAACAATACATTGGCATGGAATACAAGTTCCTAATAATATGGATGGAATTCCTGATGAAACACAAAAACCAATACAAGCTGGAGAAACATTCACCTATGAGTTTGTAGCCAAGCCGGCAGGTACATATTGGTACCACTCACATTTTAACTCAGACAAACAAATTTCAGTTGGGCTTTCTGGTGCGTTTGTCATTGATCCTATTGGAGGACTTGCCTCAAAACCAGATATTGATCGTGTCCTGATGCTTAATGAATGGCGCGTAATTGATGGGCAGACATACGCCTCGATGCCTGCAACAGGAATGGATGGTAATTATTTCACAATAAATGGCAAGGCATATCCCGAAACAGAAATGATTGAAGCAAAAGTGGGTCAAAAAATTAGACTTCGCTTCATTGGATCAGGGCAGATGATCCACCCGATGCACTTACATGGCTTTCCATTTAAAATTGTAGCTACTGATGGCAATGATGTGCCAGTAAGTGCTCAGTGGACAAAAGATACAGTATCTGTTGCCCCTGGTGAGCGCTATGATATCGAATTTATTCCAGATAGGCCAGGAAAATGGATGGTACACTGCCACATTCCACATCACACAACGAACGATCACAGTGAACCGGGTGGAATAATGATGATGGTCAATGTAATCTAAAGGAGGTGAAACAACATGAATAGTAAAAATTTATTAGTAGTATTAGTAATTTTAGTTAGTGTAATTGGAGTTTTAGGTTGGAAAATAAAATCAACCTCGAGTTCTGATGGAAATAGTAAAGAGGCTGTAACTCTTGTAACGGAACCAAATCCGCTTAAAATTGGACAAGCTACCTTTATAATTATGGTTAAAGATAATGCAGGAAAAGCAGTTGATAATGCCACAGTTTTTTTTGATTTGAATATGACCGCTATGAACATGGGAACTCAACAAGGCAATGCAACATCAATGGGAAACGGAAAGTATTCTGCAACAGCAAGACTCTCGATGAGAGGGCTATGGAAAGTAGCAACAAAGGTGACAATGCCTGATGGTAGTCTTATTGAAAAAGACTTTACAGTGAATGTGGAGTAAAAATGTATAGGCAAAGCTACCACAAGCTAGTTGTATAAAATAAGTATTCATAAGTTTAAACGAGTATTTTATGTCGTCAGTAAGCGTGTGCTAGGCATAATAACAAAACACAGTGGGTAAGCGGAAGGCCGAAACGAGCGAAGCGAGTGGAGGCCTGGAGCGAAGACACGATATGGGTTTGCGAGCCGCGAAGCGGCGAGCAAGAGAACACGACGAGCTCCGCAACAATTCCTTCCCCTTTAACCCCTCCCTTGTTGCTCCGCAAAACATCAGAAGTTTTTGATATAATACGTTCTAACAGATTCGTATATCTGCACCCATGACCGACCTGTCGGGGTCGAGCGAAGCGAAGACCACGACTTTTGCCCATCCCCTCGGCCAAAACAAAAACTCAAAAACTATAAGAATATAGACAAAATATTGCGATATTTTGATATATTGATTTGGATTATTTACGGGCGTATAA
>ERZ1292625.2200-Hain-H41-01um-R1-2200-length-18957-cov-4_pt1 | contig 18957 bp, 21 predicted proteins | sample MGYA00564400_ERZ1292625 | MGnify/ENA primary metagenome ERZ1292625 (study PRJEB36523, sample SAMEA6512639) | groundwater metagenome | collected 2019-01-08 | study: AquaDiva: Metagenomics assemblies of 32 groundwater samples
CTAACTTGCCGGGGGCGATCGGCCGGACGATGACCTGTCGAGCGCGGTCGAGCAGGAGCTCGACGGTCCGATGCTTCAGGCTTTTCGGCTGAGGCGCGCTCACCGCGCCTTCTTCGCGGCGAAGAAGCGCAGCTTGGCGCGCTTCTCATCGCGGCGCTCTTCCGACCTGCCGCCGCCCGCGATGATGCTGACGACGGCGCGATCGGGGTCTTCAATGATTTGGGCGTACAGCCCCCGCCTGCTGAGCGGATCCGTCGCGACGGCATCGAGCGCCGCCGCAAGGTCTCCGTACAAGGCCGGCGGGACATGGCCGTTGTAGCCGGTCCCGTTCGGGACGTAGAGCGCGACGTGATACCCGCCGAAGACGGAAGCCTGATGAAGCATCCTGGCGACATCGCGCGAGGCGAACCGCATGGCCAGGGAAAGGATCTCCGCCCAGCCCTTCATGACGCGCCTGCCGCGCCGCTTGCCTGACGCGTCATCGAGCAGGGACCGGAACGCTTCCCAGCGCCTGCCACGTTCCTTGGCGATCCGATGGCTCGCGATGTTACTGGAATATCGGAGGCCATCGAACGTATCGAACGCCTTGCGAAAGTCCTGCGCGTCCGTCTCGATGCCTGTCAGGCGTGCCAAGACCATCCTGAAGAACCCATCGATCGTATTCTCGATCATCTCCTGACGGGCCTCTTCCCTGCAGGCCGAGCGGTACCCGTCGCTGAATTGGTCGCCCATATCTCCTCCTATGTAAGGTGCCTTTCGGAATGGTGGCGCGTTTCGTCCGCCCCGTCAATGAAAAAGCCCGCGTGGTCAGCGGGCGATGAGACGGCGAGTGCCTCGGTAGCGGCCGTTCTCGCGGTCCAAGAACAGCTCGATCAGGTCCTCGTGCACGCCTCCGATGAACGGGGATGCGTGCACGACCGTGCCTTCCCCGGTGTAGATACCGACATGCCCGAGACCGCGCCTCATTTGGTCAGGCGGGTACGAGTCATGCCGGCCGGTACGGAAGATCAGGTCCGCTCCGAAGAGTTCGGAACCCACGATGCGCTCCCCGGCCTCGAAGAGCTCCAGGATGTCGTCCTTCAGCTCGATTCCGACGCGGGCGAAGCACCAGACGACGAGGCTCGTGGCCGAGAACTTGGCGGGCGCATCTTCGACGCGAGCGTCCCTGTCATAGAGGCCGATCGGTGCCCGGCAGGTGACGCTGCGCGCCGCGTCCACGGCCGGATGATACGGGGAAACGTAGTTACTCACGCCCTTCCTCCTCCTTCGCCTCCCGAGCTTCGCGCCTTTTGCGGGCGCGGCGTATCCGGATCTTGTAGTCTGCGTAGAATGCCAGGCAGACCAAGGCGGCATACCCGATTCCGATGAGCGCGAGCGTGCGTTTGAAGCCGTCGAGGTCACGATCCGCCGCTTCGGCGACGACGATGTCGATGTCCACGGGACCTCCTTTTAAGGTACGTCCCAGGGAATCTAACACCCACGCGCCTCACAGTCAACCGCGTCTCGTGATTATTTCCGCTAATTTCAGGGCACTTGACACTGTTCCGAGACTTCAATAGAGTACCGCCAGTCAGCGTGGTCTTTGATAGGTATACGAGCGCGAAGCGGCCTCCTCGGCCCGTGGACGCGAAGCGTCTTTACGGGCTTGACACGCTTTCTCGGCTCCTCTATACTGTGGACAACTTAAACCTGCCACTTTGCGTACCGAACTCAACAACGAGTCGTAAGCGTGAAACCAAGCCATGGTCATCCCCGACGTCGGGGCACTGGAACCGCTTGGAAGGCGGTTTTTTTGGTCCTTACCCCACACCGACAGTCAGCTTGCGCATCGAGACGGGAACTTCTGGTCACCTACGGGACTGCTACTATATTGCAGACACCACGAGGTCCAGTTCCCATCCCGGCGCACAAGTCGAAGATCGGACGCCATGTCCGAACGCAATCCCTGGGGCGCGAACGCGCGCCGCTCGGGCCACGACCTCGTGCGAGAATCCTTGACAACTGAATACAAGAATCAAGGTAGAAAGTATCAGTAGATACAAGGGTACAGTGTACGAAAGTACATTGAGACCTGCTGAAGCAGATCCTGCTTCAGCAGTTGTAGAATCAAGGGTGTATGGTGGATGCCTTGACGTTGAGAGCTGATGAAGGACGTAGCAACCTGCGAAAAGTCACGGTGAGGTGGTAAGCAACCTTTGACCCGTGAATCTCCGAATGGGGGAACCCAGCATGATGAAGTCATGTTACCGCCCAGCGAAAGCTGGAACGGAAGGCACCTGGTGAAGTGAAACATCTCAGTAGCCAGAGGAAGAGAAAATAAGGTTGACTTCTCAATCCGAGCGAAGCGAGGTCCCGGCGAAAGCCGGGATCCACGCCGCTTGGATTGAGCCAAGTCAGCGCATTCCCGAAGTAGCGGCGAGCGAAACGGGATCAGCCCAAACCTACGATAGCAGCCGACCGCACCGAGCGTTCCCGCAAGGGAACGCCGCGGGTGGGAGGTACGAGTGGAAGCTGTCGCTCCGTAGGTGTCGATGGATGATGACGATGGACTCCTTCCAGAGTCCGGCGATGACACGTGAGAATCTAGAAAAACAACCTGGAAAGGTTGGCCAAAGAGGGTGATAGCCCCGTATTTGAAAGACGCATCACGCATCGCAGTTATTGCTCCTAAGTACTACCGGACACGTGAAATCCGGTACGAATCCGGCACGACTATGTGCCAAGGCTAAATACTCTTAATGATCGATAGTGAACAAGTACCGCGAGGGAAAGGTTAAAAGCAGCCCGGGAGGGCGATGAAATAGTATCTGAAACCATACACTTACAAGGAGTCAGAGCCCGCAAGGGTGATGGCGTTCCTATTGAAGAATGAGCCAACGAGTTATATCTGTGTCGCTTGGTTAAGTTCCTGCGGGAACGGAGCCGAAGTGAAAGCGAGCCTGAATAGGGCGTTTTCAACTCTTGGTTCCGATCGGCTTCAACGCTGATCGGTGCCAAGATGTTGAAGGGTGGCACAGAATAGACCCGAAACCCGGTGACCTAGCCATGGGCAGGCTGAAGGTTTGCGAAAGCAAACTGGAGGGCCGAACGCGTAAGCTGTGCAACACTTTGCGATGACCTGTGGCTAGCGGAGAAATTCCAATCGAACTGGGTGATAGCTGGTTCTCCCCGAAATAGCTTGAGGGCTAGCGCTGGTCAATATACATACGGGGGTAGAGCACTGAATGGGGACCGGTGGAGCAATCCTACGGTTCCCAACCAAACTCCGAATACCGTATGTACTTCCCAGCAGTCAGACCATGGGGGCTAAGCTCCATCGGTCAAAACGGAAACAGCCGTTGATCACAGATTAAGGTCCCTAAATCTGCATTAAGTGTAAAAGGAGGTCTTGTGACTCAAACAACCAGGAGGTTGGCTTAGAAGCAGCCATCCTTTAAAGAAAGCGTAACAGCTCACTGGTCGAGTTGCTTGGCACCGAAAATATACCGGGGCTAAATGCAGTACCGAAGTCGTGGAATTATCGCGCAAGCGATAATTGGTAGGGGAGCATTCCCTGCAGCAGTGAAGTAGGATCCGTAAGGACCTATGGAGCGCAGGGAAGTGAGAATGTTGGCATAAGTAGCATAAATCGGAGTGAAAACCTCCGACGCCGTAAATCCAAGGTTTCCTGGGCAACGCAACTCGTCCCAGGGTTAGTCGGTCCTAAGGCCAACCCGAAAGGGGTAACCGATGGACGAGCAGGTTAATATTCCTGCACTTCTCATGGCGTCCGATGAAGGGACGCATCGCCAGACCTCGAGCGCTCTCTGGATATGCGCGTCGAGAAGCCCGATCCGGCCGTAGGCAAATCCGCGGCCATAAAGGAAAGGGTGGTCGAAATCCGGCTTCATCGCTGGAGATTCGAGGAAAGGTGGTGACTAGAAAATCTTCTAGGGTCAAGTCATGAGGATCCGTACCGTAAACCGACACAGGTGGATGGGCACGATTGTGCCAAGGCGTACGAGATAACCATCGTTTAGGAACTCGGCAAAAAAGTGGCCGTACCTTCGGTATAAGGCCTGCCACATCGAAGGCCCCGCAAGGGGAGATAGATGGGGCCGCAGCGAGCGTCTTCTTTCCGACTGTTTACCAAAAACACAGGTCCCTGCTAAAGCCGCAAGGCGATGTATAGGGGCTGATGCCTGGCCAGTGTCAGAACGTTAAAGGGAGAAGTGATCCCGAATTTATTTGGGCGTAGCTTTGAACTGAAGCGCTGATGAACGCCGGCGGTAACTATAACCGTCCTAAGGTAGCGAAATTCCTTGTCGGGTGAGTTCCGACCCGCACGAATGGCATAACGAGAGAGAAACTGTCTCAACGATGGACTCGGCGAAATTGCAAGTGGCGTGAAGATGCGCTGTACCCGCAGCTGGACGAAAAGACCCCGTGAAGCTTTACTACAACTTGATATTGACTTAGGACGTTTTTTGTTCAGTGTAGGTGGGAGCCGCAAGGCGACGATGAGACACCACCCTCAAGACGTTTTAATTCTAACCTCTGGTGCGGAATGGCTTCGGAGGGACAGTATCTGGTGGGTAGTTTGACTGGGGCGGTCGCCTCCCAAAAGGTAACGGAGGCGTTTACAAAGGTAGGCTTAGCCCGAATAGACATCGGGCTGGACGCGCAAACGCACAAGCCTGCTTTACTGCAAGACCTACAAGTCGAGCAGTCGCGAAAGCGGAAGTTAGTGATCCGACGATCCAAATTAGGATGGTCGAAGCTCATCGGATAAAAGCTACTCCGGGGATAACAGGCTGATCGGACCCGAGCGTCCATAGCGACGGTCCGGTTTGGCACCTCGATGTCGGCTCATCGCATCCTGGGACTGAAGAAGGCCCCAAGGGTTTGGCTGTTCGCCAATTAAAGCGGTACGTGAGCTGGGTTCAGAACGTCGTGAGACAGTTCGGTCTCCTATCCACTGCGGGCGTAGATTCTTGAGGGGGCGCTTCCTTAGTACGAGAGGACCAGGAAGCACGAATCTCTTGTGTACGAGTTGTCCCGCCTGGGGCACTGCTCGGTAGCGACATTCGGAGCGGATAAACGCTGAAAGCATATAAGCGTGAAGCCGTCCCCAAGATTAGGAATCATAGACTCCTGCGAGACGAGCAGGTCGATAGGTCGCAAGTGTAAGACCCGCGAGGGTTTGAGCTGAGCGATACTAATAAGTCGTATCTACAACTGCTGAAGCATGAGTGCTTCAGCCTTCGACGCAAGTCGAAGAGCTGAATCGCGCATGATCTTTCTACCAAAATTTCCACCCAAGGGCGCAAGCCTTTGGGGCCGGAAAAAAACGCGCTGTCATCCCCCGCGAAGGCGGGGGACCCAGTTCCTTTTTTTCCGGTGCTTCTACTGCGCAGGTCACACCCGATCCCATCCCGAACTCGGAAGTTAAGCTGCGTGAGGCTGATGATAGTTGGACCCAACTCGGTCCTGCAAAAGTAAGTCAGTGCCGGTTATGCTCAAACCCCTCCAAAAGAGGGGTTTTTGCTTTTCGCTTGCGTCCCGTGATGCCTTCCGCTAAGGTGGTTCCAAGAGATATATTCTCGCTCGCTATGTCTGAAAGGAGGGAACAGATGGCGCCCCTCGATCCTTGGATCATCGAAGAGATCAAGAAGCAGGAAGGCGAGAAGCGGCGTCGCGAGGAAGAACAGCGGCGCGAACAGCCGACCGTTCCCGCCGACGACCCGCGAGAGATGCCTGATCGGCGCGACGACCGCCGCCCTGATCCTGGTTACGAGATGCCGAGCCAGGACGATCCTAAGCGCGATGAGCGTTCCGGGGACAAGGAAGAGTCCGGACGCGGCGTGACCACGATCGACATCGGCGGAGGCGGCAATCGCGACGACGAGGAAGACTCCGGCACGATCGACATCCCGAAGGCCCCGGCAATCCTTCCGGAGAATGAAGGCGAAAAACGGCCCGAGTGAATCCCGGGCCTTTTCATTTGCCAAGCTTCAGCGGCTGCCGTAAGGTGCCTGAAGGTCATTTCAACGCCCGATTTCCGGGGTTTGGAGGATGTCGATGTGCACTCGTCGTCTCGCGCTCCTGTGTCTCTTGGTCATGGTTTGCCTCGCCGCCGCCTGCGGACCGAACGTCCTGCGCGCCCGCGGCAAGGTCCTGCACCCGATGTATCGGCACCACGAAGGCGACACGGAATCGCCGCGTCTGCCTCGCATCCTGGTCATCTACAGGAAGGAGAATCGCGTCGTCGTGAAGCACACCATCGTCGGCCCTCATGGACGGCCGATGTCGCTCGATCTTCTCGGCGAGTTCGCCGTGATACCCGACCAGGTCACCGAAGGAGACGGCCTGTTCATCGATGTCCTGATCTTCAGCAACTACAAGGACGAGTTGACGGACATGTCTGAGTACGATTACTGGCTTGAGCTTCCGGACGGACGCCGCATCGATGGCGGCGTCCACGTCGCGCGAGGTCTCAAGGACCACTCGATGAAGATCACCGGCGCGCACATGCAGCCGCACCTCGTCACGAGGGACAGGCAGACGGGCCAGACCAGGGTCCATACGCACTATGAAGAGGTCGAGAACGAGTTCTCGCTCTTCTCGCGATGGGTCCGCGCATTGTTCGTCGCCGATGGCATGATCACGAAGGCCACCCCGTATGTCGTCTTCGTGATGAGGGGAAACGGCCGCGAGCGGCGCTACCGTTTCGACTTCACCTGGAACCTCGAAGAGGCGATACAAGAGTTCAACAAGCACGAGAAGTGACGGTACGAAGGCGCGCCCTGATAAGGTCATGGGCAAGGAGGCCGCCATGTACATCGCGCCGGAGTTCTTCTTCAATCTCGCGGCGTTCGAGCATCGGGAGCTGTACGGCAGAGGCGAGCCCGTCTGGGCCGCGCTCGTCAACCTCTCGTCCTACCTGGGAACCGTACTTGCCTGGGCCGGAACGAACCCGTATCGGTCCGGACCGTCGATACCGTCGCTCGATCCGTCCGTACGCGTCGAGAAGATGCACCGCGTCCTTATAGCGCCGACGGCGGTCATCAAGCCGTTCACCGTCATCGAAGGGGATGCCATCATCGACGACGGCGCCGTCATCGGCCCGCACGCTTACCTGCACGGAGGCGTGATCATCGGGAGGAACGCTCGCGTCGGCCACGGCAGCGAAATCAAGCACTCGGTGCTTTTCCCCTTCGCCAGGTCATCGCATCGCAACTCGATCCTGGACAGCCTCATCGGTTGGAACGTCGACGTCGGCGGCCACATCGTCACGCCGAACCTGCGCGCGGATGGACGGACCGTGCGATTCATCCCGCCCGACAGTACGTGGATCGACACCGGACTCAAGAGACTCGGCGTCATCGCCGGCGACGGTTCCTTCTTCGGCTGCGGCGTACGTTTCAGTCCGGGCGCCCACTTCCTGCCCAATACGCGGCTCTTCTGAGCCGTTTTTTTGTTTTAAGACTCTCCCAGCCCGCTCTTTCAGAGAGGGACTGCTTTGATACTCCTCCCCTGAAAGGGGAGGCGGGAGGGGTCTTCGAGGTTTGAAAATAGGGCGTCAAGGCGGTAGGGTACATATATATGTGCGGCATCGTCGGGTATATCGGAAAGCGCCAAGCCATGCCGATCCTCATCCGGGGACTGCGTTCGCTTGAGTATCGCGGCTACGACTCCGCCGGAATCGCCTGCCCGTCGGATGACGGGCTGAAGATCATCAAGTCGGCCGGGCCGATCGACCGGCTGGTGGAGCGCTTGGACGGGGCAGGGGAGACGTCGGCGACATCCGGCATCGCCCATACCCGCTGGGCCACGCACGGCGCTCCGACGGCGGAGAACGCTCACCCGCACTCCGACTGCACCGGCAAGGTCGCCCTCGTGCACAACGGCATCATCGAGAACTACGCCGAGCTCAAGCTTTGGCTCGAGAAGAGCGGCCATCGCTTCGTCTCCGAGACGGACACCGAAGTATTGGCGCATCTGATCGAGGAATACCACGAGGGAGACCTTGCGGCCGCCGTCCGTTCCTCCCTGCGGCACCTTCGCGGCACCTACGGAATCGCGGTCTTGCATGCCGACCGGCCGGATCAGTTGGTCGTCGCTCGCATGGGAAGCCCGATCGTGATCGGCGTCGGGGACGGCGAGATGCTCGTCGCTTCGGACCCGTCGGCGCTCGTCGGCGCCACCCGCAACGTGATGTACCTGGACGACGGAGAGATCGCGCTGATAGACGCTTCCGGCGCCTCGGTCACGACGATGCAGGCCGCGCCGGTCGACAAGGAGACGCGCGTCATACAGTGGACCGAAAATCAGATGGAGAAAGGCGGCTACGAGCATTACATGCTGAAGGAGATGTACGAACAGCCGGAAACGGTACGTTCGGCCATCCGAGGCCGCCTTTCGTCCGACGGCACCGTCACGCTCGGGGTCTTCAAGGATCTGCGCGTCGCCCTGAAAGACATGCGGCGCATCCATGTCGTGGCCTGCGGCTCGGCATACTACGCCAGCCTGTGCGGCGCGCAGATGATCGAAAGGCTCGCCAGGATTCCCGTCAGCGTCGACCTGGCTTCCGAATACCGGTATCGCGAGCCGGTCCTGTCCAGCCGGACGGCCGTGCTTGCGGTCAGCCAGTCCGGCGAGACCGCCGATACGCTCGCCGCCCTGCGGCTGGCGAAGGAGCATGGCCTGCTGACGATGGGTATCGTGAACGTCATCGGTTCTACCATCGCCCGCGAGGTTCAGGCCGGCATCTACAACCACGCCGGTCCGGAAATCGGCGTCGCCTCCACCAAGGCCTTCGTCTCTCAGCTCGCGGTCTTCCTGATTTTCGCCCTGGCGCTCGGGCGCGAGCGCGGCTTGCCGGACGAAGAGGCCAGGAGGGTCGCCGCCGCGCTGGAGGCTCTCCCGGAGCATATCGAAGAGACGCTCCGTCTCCGGCCGGCCATCGCCGAGTGGTCCAGCCGGCTCAAGGAAGCCAAACACGTGGTCTTCCTGGGACGCACCATGCATCACCCCATCGCTCTCGAAGGCGCGCTGAAGCTCAAGGAGACATCGTATATCCACGCCGAAGGCTACGCGTCCGGCGAGCTCAAGCACGGACCGATCGCCATGATAGAACGCGACTTCCCGGTCATCGCCCTGGCTCCGCGCGATTCGGTATTCGAGAAGGTGAAGTCCAATCTGGAAGAAGTCCGCGCGCGAGGGGCCCGTACGTTCGCCGTCACGACGAAGCGTGGCGCTCGCGATCTCGGCCGAGCCGCGGAACACTGCCTGGAAATCCCCGAAACGCACCCGCTCGTCCAGCCCATCCTTTCCGTCATCCCGCTCCAGCTCCTGGCGTACGAGACATCGATCGCCAAGGGCCTCGACGTCGACAAGCCCCGCAATCTCGCCAAATCCGTGACGGTCGAATGACGCGTCGCGTCATCTCCGGCGACGCAGGCGCCGTCGTCTGCGGAGACTTAGAAGATGTTTACAGACCGGCCGTCACGGGCTAAGGTATCCTGGATATGAACAGAATCATCATCCTCGCCGCCGGCAAAGGCAAGCGGATGGGTCCATCGGACCGTCCGAAAGTCCTGCACACCATCCTCGGTAAGCCGATGTTGGCGTACGTGCTTGACGCCGTCGTGGAGTCCGGCATCGACGCGAAGCCCGTGCTCATCGTCGGTCACATGTCGGAACACGTGCGCGCCGTCTGCGGCGAATCGTGCGAATACGCCGCCCAGACGGAGCTCCGCGGCACCGGCGACGCCGTCGCGCGCGCTCGCCCTCTCCTCGAAGGCGCTGCGGACGACGTGATGGTCCTGGTCGGCGACCAGCCGTTCGTGACGGCCGCGACCATCCGCGCCATCGCTGACGCGCATGCCTCATCCGGCGCCACGCTGACGCTCGGCACGGTGACGGTCCCGGACTTCATGGAGTGGCGCACCCCTTTCGCCGATTTCGGCCGTATCGTACGGAGCGCGAATGGAGCCGTCGAGCGGATCGTCGAGGTCAAGGACGCCTCCCCGGAGCAAATGGCCATCAAGGAAATCAACCCCAGTTATTACTGTTTCAAGGCCGGATGGCTCTGGAAAAGCCTGGAAAGCCTGACCTCGGACAATGCCGCCGGCGAGCTTTACCTGACCGATCTGTTGGCCAAGGCGATCCTCTCCGGAGAGAAGGTGCAGACCTTCCCGATCCCGCCCGACGAAGCGCTTGGCGTGAACACGCTCGAACAACTCATGATCGCCGAAGCCTTGATGAAGGCGCGCGCGCGATGAAACGAAAAGACTCCCGCAAGCATGGCACGGGAGTCTTTTCTCGGAAGAGCAGGTTTACTGCTTCTTCCTCTTCGCTGCCTTCTTCGGAGCCTTCTTCGCGGCTTTCTTCTTCGCCATGAAAATCACCTCCCCTTTCTGAATCGTGATCGCATACTTAAAGCGCGAGCACTCTTACGAGAATATTGTAACATACTTTTTCCGCGCGAAACGACGGTCAACGCTTCGACTGTGGATAAGAGGACGAGCATGCGCTACACTGGACGCGTATGAAGCACATGAACGCGCGAGGTTTCACCCTGGTCGAGCTGCTCGTAGTCATCGCCATCATCGGAATCCTCTCGACGCTCGCCGTCGCTGCGGTTCAGTTCGCGCGCGGAGCCGCGAAGATCGCGCAAGCCAAGCACGACGTCGACGCGATCGTCCTCGCGCTCAAGCAGCTCGAGACAGACACGGGCCAGTGGCCGAGACATCAGTCGGTCGACGCGGTCACCGCCGTCGGTACCAACGAGGTATGGGATCTGAACGCTTCCGATGCAGGCATCGCGGCGACGGACGGAAATTTTCCGAACTGGAACGGTCCTTATATGGCTACGGTCAAGCGCGACCCCTGGGGGAATCACTATTTTTACGACTCAGACTACATCCTTTCCGGAGATACCCGCGTCGTCGTCGGTTCCTTCGGACCCAACGGCGTCGGGCAGAACGTCTACGATGCCGACAACATCATCAAGTATCTGCGCTAGACGTGAAACGCCCGTATGTCTATGGTAAACTGAAGGCGTTATGATTCATTCATGATCGAAGCGTATGGTTCCTCATTGGAAACGCTGGCTCGGCGCCGCAGCGGTCTTGCTCCTTGTCGGAGCCGGCTGCGAAGCGGAGCTGCGCCAGGAAGCCTCGACGGACGTCGAGACGGACGCGAAAGGAGAGATGGAAGATGACGGGAAGGCGAAGGTCGAGACCGAGGCCGCGATCAGTGTCGACGCAGATGTCGATGCCGCCGTCGACGCCGCTCTCGGCGACTCGGATGCCGATGCCTCAGCGGAACTTGAAGAAAATTCCGACGCGGACGTCGTGAATAACGACTCCGCCGAACTCAATGCGTATGGACAAGCGTATGTCGAATCTGAAATCCGGTAAGCGCATCGCCGCCGCGGCCGCCGGCGCCGTCATGCTCCTGACCTCGGCCCTGCCCGCCTTCGCCGAGTCCGCCACGGGCACGCGCAAGGACGGCAACGTCTGCGAGCGTTTCTCCAAGCTTGCCTCCTCGATGGAGGCGCGAGTGAACGAAGGGCGCGCGAAGCTGCTGGCCCGCCGCGACGAGCGGAAGACGAAGCTTGATGATCGCCGCGACGATCGCCAGGAAAAGCGCGACGACCGCCGCGAGAAGCGGGAAGACGCGTGGGAGAAGCGCGTCGACCGACTCGAGGAGAAGGCGGCCACGAACACCGCGGCCATCGCCGCGTTCAAGACCGCGATGGCCGCCGCCTGGAAGACGCGCGACGCCGCCATCGACGCCGCCAACAAGACCTTCCGGGCCGGGCTCGAGAAGCTGGTCGCGGAGAAGAAAACCGCGGTCGAGAGCGCCTCTCTGGCCCTCAAGACCGCCGTTTCAGCGGCCTTCGCCAAGGCCAAGGTCGATTGCGCCGCCGGCGTCAGCTCCGAGACGGTGATGACGAATCTGCGCGCCTCGCTCAAAGCCGCCCAGGACAAGTTCCAGGCCGACCGCAAGGCCATCGACGCCATCGGCGCCAAGGTCAAGGCGCTCGTCAGCGCGCGCCAAGCGGCCGTCGAGAAGGCCAAGGCCGACTTCAAGTCCGCGGCCGAGGACGCCCGCGCCGACCTCAAGGCGGCGCTGAGATCGTCGAAACCGACGGAGTCCGCCACGGACACCGACGAAGACGAGGACTAGTATGATGGGGTATCGCTACGGGGACATGATGGCCGGCGTCGGGGGCATGAGCATCCTCGGCCTCCTGACCTGGCTCGTCGTGCTGGTCGATCTCGTCCTGGTCGGCGTCTGGCTCTGGAAACAGGTCTCCAAGAAATAGCCGGAACGAAAAGACTCCCGTGACGGGAGTCTTTTCGATGGTGGACCGTGTCGGACTCGAACCGACCGCCTCCGCCTTGCAAAGGCGGCGCTCTACCAGATGAGCTAACGGCCCTCATCGCACGCACGATAGCATTTTCAGGCGGAATGTCAATGAAAAACGCCCCGACGTTATGTCGGGGCGGAGTCGTCGCGGCCGAAGCCGTCGACGAGGGCGTGGTAGTCGTGGAAGCCTGTCGTCTCGAAGGTTTTCGGGTCGTTCGTCGCGGCGGCCGCGAGATTCCAGAGCAGGATGCGCTGGCGCAGGCCGTCCTCGATCCAGGCATCCTTCGCGGCCATCATCGACTTCGCGACGGCGGTTTCGACGCGGTTCTTGTCGCCGGGACCGAGGACGCCGTTCGATTCGGCTTGCGCGAGCATGGCTTTGGTCATTTCGCGGCTGCCGACTTCCATCGGAAGCCCTCTGTCGCCGAGGAACCGGCCATGCAGGAGGCACGCGCAAAGCTCGAAGCGCAAGCTCATCGATCCTCCTTCGCCTGAAAGGCCGATGGCCCGAACATACGCCGTTTTCGGTTGGCCGTCAACGGGGCTTGGGGGTATGCTGGAAGCACATGGAAGCCCTGTTCCTGGGGACCGGACCGGCCGAAGCCATTCCGCGTATCGGACACTCCGACGCGCTGTGCTTCGACGCCATGAAAGCGCACTCGAAGAGCCGCCGCCTGCGTTCGGCGGCCATCCTGCGTTCCGGAGAGACGTCGATCCTGATCGACGCCGGCCCCGACATCGGCTATCAGCTCGCGTCGCACCGCGTCCAGAAGATCGACGCCGTGCTCCTGACGCACGCGCACCTGGACGCGGGCGGAGGGCTTCGGATGCTTTCCGATTGGGCCGCCGCGCACGGCGTCATCCTGCCCGTCTACACCGAACACGCCACTTTGCGGAGATACGGCGCCTTTTCAGGACTCGACTACCGCTGCGTGAAGGCTGGCGCCACCGCCAAGGTCGGGCCGATGAGCGTCCGGTTCTTGCGCGTGCGGCACAGCCTGAGATCGGGATTCCCGACGTTCGGTTTCCGCATAGGGCGTCTGGCCTATGCCAGCGATGTCGCCTCGATTCCCGCGCCGAGCCTGAGGCAGCTCCAGGGAGTCCGCACGCTCATCCTAGACGCGGCTTTCTGGTTCGAGCAGAAGTATCGCGGCCACCTCACGCCGGACAAATCCGTGAAGTACGCCCAGTGGCTCGGCGTCGAGCATCTCGTGCTGACGCAGACGGGGCACACGTATCCGCCGCATCACGAGGCGGAGGCATTCCTGAAGCATTACGCGAAGTCGCGTGCGCCGCACCTCAAGATCTCGCTCGCATACGACGGCATGCGGCTGAAACAGGCGTGAAAAAAAAGACGCGTCATGTTGACGCGTCGCGGAAGGGCGGCGTAAGCGCCGCGCGGAGGATCGCCTCGTCGGCCATGAGCCATTCGAGGATGAGTTTCGAGGACATCGCCAGGCCGAAGCGGTACGGTTCCGAGCCGTTCGCCGCGGAAGCGTGCGCGAGATTGATCGTGCGGAGCGCGTCGGAAAGCTCGTCGTAGGGGAGACGAGGCTCGAGACGCGATTCGGGGAACGTCAGGCGCAAGACGCGCCCGTTCCGTTCGTCGTGGACGAGCGTCCAGCGCGCCATATGGACGGACATGCCGGGCGTCGGAGCGCGCTTGTAGAGCATCTCCGCGTCGAGGAAACCAGGACCGTCGGGGTCCGTCTCGAGACGGATCTCACCGGGCAAGGTGTTCTGCCAGAGGCGCGCGAGCGTCGATTCGAAACGCGGAGTGAGCAGGATCGGGCGGAAGCCCATGAGCACCTCCTGGTCCGAGGATAGCAAAACCCCGCGCTTTCGGCACGGGGTCTTCGTTTACGCCAGGGGGATGAGGTTGGACGGCGTCTTGTCGGCGAGGACGTCGATGATGGCTTGCGCGGCGAGCCGGGCCATCTCGGAACGCGTCTCGACCGTCGCCGAGGCGGTATGGGGCGTCAGGATGACGTTCGGGAGCTTGGCCAGCCCGGGCGCGAGCTTCGGTTCGCGCTCGTAGACGTCCAGCCCCGCGGCGCGGATGCGCCCGGCCTTCAGCGCCGCGACGAGCGCCTTCTCGTCGACGACGGGACCGCGCGCCGTGTTGATGAGGATGGCCGTCCGTTTCATCGACCTCAGGGCCTTGGCGTCGATGAGGTGGCGGGTCGTCGGCAGGAGCGGCACGTGGAGCGAGACGACGTCGGCCGTCTTCAGGATGTCGGCGACCGGCGCGAAGGTCGCGCCGTATTCCTTCTCGACCGCCTCGTTGCGCCTCACGTCGTAATACGTCGCCTTCATGTCCATGCCGCGCACGGCCCGCTGGATGATCTGGCTGCCGATGCGGCCGAGCCCGATGACGCCGATGGTCTTGCCTGCGAGTTCCGTGCCGAGCAGGAGTTCCGGCTCCCAGCCTTTGTACTTCCCGGTCCTCGTGAAACGATCGGCCTCCGTGACGCGCTTGGCGCAGGCCATGATGAGGGCGAAGGCGTGTTCGGCCACTGCCGCCGTCAGGATGCCGGGCGTGTTCGCCGCCAGCACGCCGTGGCGCTTGAACGCCGCCAGGTCGAAGTTGTCGTAGCCGACCGCCAGATTGGCGACGATCTTCAGTTGAGGCCCGGCCGCCGCGAGGAGCTCCTCGTCGACCTTGTCGGTGAGGAGCGAGAGGATCGCATGTGCGCCCTTCACGCCCTTGAGCAGGCCCTTGCGGGAGATGGCCGAGCTTTTCGGATGGACCTTCACCTGATGGCCAGCGGCCCTGAGGAGATTGAGGCCGTTCCTGGGGATCTTCCGCGTGACGAAAATCTTGGCCATATCAGGCTTTTCCGGCGGAGCCGAACAGCTCCATCTTATGCTTCACGACTTCCTTCATGAGTTTCTTGGCGGGGCCGAGGATCTTGCGGGGGTCGAAGGCCTTCTTGTCGTTGATGAGGGTCTCGCGGACCGCGGCGGTGAAGGCGATGCGCAGGTCGGAGTCGACGTTGATCTTGTTGATGCCGAGCTTCACGGCCTTGCGGATGGCCTCGTCGGAAACACCATGGGCGTTCTCGAGGCGCGCGCAGTCGCCGAGGATGGAGCACTGCGTCTTGGTGCGTTCGACGAGCGCGGCGTCGATGCCGGAGGCCCCGTGGAGCACCAGCGGCACCTTCACGAGCGCCTTTATCTTCTTGAGGCGGTCGAAGTCGAGGATAGTCTCGCCCTTGAACTTGAAGGCGCCGTGCGCGGTGCCGATGGCGATGGCCAGCGCGTCGCACTTCGTGGCCTTGGCGAACGCGAGGGCCTTCTGCGGATCGGTCAGATGCGCGTCCTTCTCCTCGACGGAGACGAAATCCTCGATGCCGGCGATGGCGCCGAGTTCGGCCTCGACCGAGACGCCCTTCTTCCGCGCCCACGCCACGACTTTCTTGGTGTTGGCGAGGTTCTCCTTTTCCGGCAAGGAGGAGCCGTCGTACATCACGGAGGTATAGCCGGAATCGATGGCTTTCTTCACGACCTTCAGGTCCTTGCCGTGGTCGAGATGGAAGACGACGGGCACCTTGGCCTTAGCAGCGGTCAGGATCATGGCTTTGAGGTACTCCATCCCAGCGTATTCGACGGCGCCTTCGCTCGTCTGGAGAATGACGGGCGACTTCATCTCGACCGCCGCCTCGATGACGGCCAGCGTGATCTCGAGGTTGTTGGTGTTGAACGCGCCGACGGCGTAGTTGCCGCGATTCGCCTTGTCCAAGACCGGTTTCAGCTTCATCAGCATACTAGAAGAGGCGAGGCTTGATCTTGGAGTAGCGCTTGAGCCAGGCGGCCATCCGCGACTTGGTGAGGAGCCCGGCTTGCGGCCCGACCTTCGTGATGACGGAAGCGGAGTTCATCGTACCCCACCGCATCGCATCGGGCACCGACTTGCCGATGTTCATCGCGGCGAGGAAGGCGGTGGCGAAGGAGTCGCCGGCGCCGGTGCGTTCGACCACGGGCGTGTCGGTGATGGCGCATTTCCAGAAGCTCTGGCCGTCGTAGGCGTACGAGCCTTTCTCGCCGTCGGTGATGACGATGATCTGCGGGCCGACGTGGCGCACGGCCATCAGGAGCTCCTTCATATCGGCGATCTCGCCGACGAGCCGCTTGGCCTCCTCCTTGTTCACGAACAGGACCGTCGTCACCTGCAGGAGCGGCCGGAGCTTCTCGAGGCCCTGCTTGAGCTGGTGCGTGCCCGGGTTGAAGCCGAGCTTCACGCCCGTCTTTTTCACGTGCTTCAGGAGCTCGTTGTGCAGGTTCTGATGGTTCTTGCCCATCGAGGTGAGGTAGATCCACTTCGTGGACTTCAGCTTGGGGAGCTTGTACTTGCGGTCGATGTGATAGACGAGGATGGTGCGCTCGGCCTTGTAGTTCAAGACGACGGAGTAGTTCGATTCCTGCTTCTTGTCGATGTGGACGTACTCGCAGGAGACTTTCTCGCGCCTGACCGTTTCGAGGATCTGCTCGCCGGTCTTGTCGTTGCCGACGATCGAATAGAAGGCGGCCTTGAGGCCGAGCCGTGAGCTGCCGACGGCGTTGTTGGCCGCGTTGCCGCCGATGACGCGCGTGACCTTCTCGACCGGGATCTTGTCGGCGTAGGAGAGGCACAGCTGGCAGACGTCTTTCTGGAGGTTGCAGAGCACCGAGGCTTCGATGAGGTTGACGAACACGTCGAGCGTGGCGTCGCCGATCGAGATGATGTCGTAGACGGGCTTCTTCGAGGCTTTGGGCATGGCTTTGGGCTAGTGTTTTCCGCCCAAAGTATAGCACAAAGGCATCAAAAAAGAGCGTCGTTCAGACGCTCCAATCCTTGCGGAGTTTGCGATACGGACGGAAGGAGCGGGCCGCTTCGGAGCCGAACTTCAGCTTGTGCTGGGGCAGGAAGGCGTACTGGCCGTTCGCGAGGGCGACGAGGTGCAAGAGATCGTTCCCCTCGTACCAGTCGATCGTCAGGACGTACGCGCTCCCCATCCATTCGTCGCGGCGTTTCAGGTAGGCCTGCACCGGACCGGAGAGCGCTTCGTACCGGTTGACGCAGATGGCGCCGTCCGGACAGTTCTGGTAGCTCAGGTCCAGGTCGTCGAGCGCCGTCCCTGGGCGGAAACGGGCTGGGTCGACGAGGGCCTGGGGCGGCAGGTAGGAGAACACCGCGCCGTCCTCGAGCAGGACGTTGAAGGTCGGCACGGAGCCGAGGTAGCTCGAGACGGAAAAGGCCGTCGCGGGAATCAGCGGACCGGCCATGGACGGGTCCAGGTCATAAAGGAACTCCTGGCGCACCGCACAGCGCAGCGGCTCGATCTCGGCATGGACGCGCGACGTCTTCGGCGCAGGCGCGTCCATGGGGGCGCGTTCCGGCAGGCTTGATTCGAAGTCCTCATAGACCGCGTCCAGGTCGGTGAACGTGCCTGGCGCGGGGTTTCCCGCCTGCGGGTCCGGATAGAACCGCTCGAAGCGGTACGCGCGGACCTGCACAGCGGGGTCGGACAGCAGGCCGCAGGCGGCGAGGTGCGACAGATACGCTTCGATGACGCCGATGCCGCCCTCGAAGACGGTGCGCGCGACGTCGCACTCGTCGCATTCCAGGAATACGACGCGGTCGGCGCGGGGGTCAAACAGGTGGACGAAGTCGTGCGGATTCCGCACGCCTTCGATGACGCTGCCCGCTTCGAGGTCGTACGCCGCGCGTAGATGGCGCACGTTGACATCCGGATCCCGCCGCAGGACCCCGATCGAGAACCGGGTGATCCTTTCGACGAACGCCTGGCGGTCGGCGCTTTCGCTATCCGGCAGGTGCTTCCGGAACCATTCGGACGCCCCGATCCTCGGGACGCCCAGGCGCGCGGCGACGCGTTCGGCGAACGGCGTCTTGGCGGAGCGGCTGGCGCCGATGACGAATATCTTCATAGCGGCCTCCTAGAACGGGTTCTTGGCGGCAAGCCAGCGCTTCATGAGCGGATCGTATTCGGACACGATGGAAAACGCGATGTGCCCCTTGGGCACGAACTCCGCCGAGGTCTGACGGACGATCAGGCCGATGCCCTCGCGGCGGCTGCCGTCGGGGTACTCGACGTTGATGTACTTCGCCTCGAAGCGGTCCTCGGGGAAGACCGACGTCTCGAGGTAGCGTTCGATGTGCCAGCCCGCCTCGGTGATCGCTGCGGCGTCCTGCTCGCTGTAGGCGTCGCCGAAGGTGACGTGCGAACGGGTCAGGCACTCGAACTCCCAGCCGAACTCATAGGCGACGCGCTCCTCCAGATACTGCGCGCGCCAGGCCATGCCGACGCGCTTGTTCTTGCGCAGGGTGCCGGAGGCGTGGCGCTCGATGAACGCTTCCGCGTCCATCATGCGTATCGCGAGCCGGTTCTTGAGCGCCGGAGATTTACGGACTTCAGCGCTGACGGATACGACCGTGGTTTCCATGATCCCTCCTTCGGAAAGGGCGACGCCGTCCGAAGCGGACGACGTGCCTTTTTATCACGGTTTCCGGCCCATGTCAAGGCGCAGATCTCGGGACGCGCGGCTGGAGAAGATGAGATACATCGGTAACACCCCCGGGCGGTGGGTAGAATGAGA
>ERZ1292625.2205-Hain-H41-01um-R1-2205-length-18929-cov-6_pt1 | contig 18929 bp, 31 predicted proteins | sample MGYA00564400_ERZ1292625 | MGnify/ENA primary metagenome ERZ1292625 (study PRJEB36523, sample SAMEA6512639) | groundwater metagenome | collected 2019-01-08 | study: AquaDiva: Metagenomics assemblies of 32 groundwater samples
CCTCGTTGAAGTGTTCATTGAGCTTTTGAGTGAGCGTTAGGAAATCTGCAGTTGTTATCATGAGATTAAGATTAGATAATAAGAACTATGAGTTCGGTGCACCACGGACGAAGAATCCAATCGCTTTCTTTTCAGAAAGTGGGAGAATCATCTTTTCGACGTGGAAGACCTGATCGGTAACCGCAGAGGTATCAACCGTACCCGCTGCACTGAAATCAACGTCAACACCCTGCTGCGCCGCAGTAGGAGTATTTGATGTATCTACCTCGAACCGCACACCATCTACCGGAATACACGCGACGAGAGTTGCCCCATCGGTTGCACTCGCAGTGACGGTTTCGTCAGCAACATAGTACGAATCGATATTGCTACCAGAAGTCTGAATATCTGCATACCCTGAGGTATTCAGTATTGCATCACCTTTGGTGAACACTACAGACGCTTTTGCTGGGAGAAGCACTCGTTTCCCACTTTCGTTGGTTATAGCTCGGAAGGCCATTTTACTGTGAGTTAATTTAATAACGTCACAGCGAGCCCGTGTATGAAATCTAAGACTTGTATCTAACTAAACCTTTGGTTTAGTTCCGTACCATTCTGAAGGTTTGGTTGGGAGTCTGAAGTTAGGCGGGTCTTTCGGCTTGGGAGTTGTCTTATCTATTGCTCCTCCACCAGTCTTTACAACCGGTGTGGTTGTGAGCTGGTCTGCGCTGTCGTCCCTTACAGGAGCGCCAGGATTACGGGCTTTATAGAGCGTGATGGCATCTTTAATATCTTCAACGATGTCTTCAGGCGTCTCTTTGCCGCGTCGAGGGGTATAGAACGGAATAATTTCATTCCAATTAGCTTTTATTTCGGCATCAGCAGTAATTTCGCGTATAGCCTTTCGCTCGTTGGATTTGAAGAAATCCTGTTTTGTTAAGAACTTTGAAGTATCGGCTTTTGCTTCTGGCTTAATATCTGTGGAAGGTTTAACTTCCTTTTTCTCAAGCCGTTGTGCAATCGAACGAAACTTTTTTGCCTCCGCCCGCAGTGCCTCCACGTCTTGCATTTCATTAATCGGATCGCCGCTCAGTTCCTTTGTCTTTGTAGACTCCAGTTCCAATTCGAGGTCTTTCGCTCCCCCGCCTGCGTCGCCTTCCAAGGTTTGGTCGTCTGTTGGCATAGTGTACGAAACTAGTTATTAAATCAGATTTTACATCTCTGGCGATGCTCCCAGTTTTTAGCTGGACTGAAGGCCCTAGACCTAGGACATTCAGTTCAACTAACAACTATTTCAACCTAGCAAATTCTCCTAGGCTTCCTCTTCCCATCAATCCTCGATGGCATTCTTGATGCGTAAAACTTTCCATTACCAGGGAACATTACTGAATGCCACTTATACTTACTCAACTCCTCAAAGTCGGAATCATCAACTAATGCAACCTTACCCTGAGTTAGTGGTATCTGTTTCATACCCACATTATACCACAACCTCCTCTACTTTCTTCACCCGCCCTTGCTCTGTTCTATTATACGCCTTCTTCGCTTCAGACGCCAAAAGGAGGAGTTCCACCCTCTGGCCTGTATGCATCACATACGCATCACGCGGCTCTGGTGCCATTCCTTCCGAGCCAGCAAGTGTGAATATCAACCTTGCATCACGATCCTGTACGTACTTTCGAAATGCAGGTGACTGCCACAACTGACTCATCATCCCGTCGTAGACATCTTTCTCAAGCGTCTGCTTCGGAATATCCGAAAGTTCGCGTTCTAACAGCCCTATAAGAATGTCAATGACCTTATTTCTCAACATCATACGCCATTACATCTAACGTCGCGTCAGAGTTTGTGCTTTTGATGTCAGTGTGTGAATTGTATCTCATCATCTTCACCTTCACTTTCAACTCGTACTCCTCTCCCACCTCACACTTGTCTATCTCCGGCATTTGTTTGCCGGAAACATACAGACACGGATATTCACTCATCATAGGAGAGTCGAGCATCGGTTCAGATTTCATTTCAAGACTTTTCACAAGAAGATTATACCATATAACTTTAATCGGTTTGTCCAGAAGGCAGTGTGGATAACTTTTTAGTGCCTCGATGGTGTTTCCTTACCGACAGAAAAAGCATACCCAAGTCCGCCAGTTTTATGGTCGCCTTCTTTTTGTTTCTTTTTCTTTAGAACAATGAGTTGCGGTTCATCGGCAGTGTAATTTTCAAACGGCTTACCTGCTTTATCGACACCGGTAGGTTGAATAATAATACGGTCGCATCCGTGAAGCCATGTCATACGACACACCGCGATTCCCTTAAGACCAGTAACAGAATCTTTTACTTCGTCCCCTAGGTTTACTCGTTTCATAGTGAATAGCATATTTATTTAATAAGTGCGTTTCTTACTTTATCCATTAAATCCTGAAATTGATCAGTCGGGAAACTACCTATTTCTAATGCTCTGTCAAACGAAAAAGCCATTGCGACATAGATTTTTAACAATTCCGCTTTTGTGAATTTCATATTTAATTATTAACTACTTCTTTTAGACTTTCTACCATGCTAGGTACGCTATCTGCGATGATTCCTTCAAGGCTCAAGACAACTTTTACAACCGAGACAGCGTTCTCCACCCCACTTTTCACGCACAAATACGAGTCCATAACTTCGGGACCGATTTCAAGAGTGCCGCCGGCGTTTTGTTGGATGCGATTATAGGGCGCAAGAAGAGATTTCTCTAACAAGGAATCACCAGTAATGCTTTCCGATAATTCATCAGCTACCTCACTTAATGCGACACCCCCACCCTTCACCATCCCTCCTTCAAGCGCACTTTTGCATGAGTTCATACAATCCTCCACTTTCAACTTCAGATAGTGTTTCTCAGCAGCGGTCTTCGCATCCACATACACAGTCGCCTTCCCTCCTTGAAATTCCGCAATCCTCCGTTCAAGCGCTTTGCGGTTTGTTAGGTTCGTTTCCTTTCCAAGTTCAGCGTTCAACTCAAGCACGCGCGCCTGCACGCGCGTTGTTTCCTGGACAGGGTTCAATTGCGTGCCCTTACCACCATAAAACACCGCGCCTTTCGGCGTTGCTACAAATTTCGTACAGAACCCGCAGTTATTAAACCTAACGTCAGTAATCTTCTGCCCTCCTTTCGGGTGCGTGTCCAGATATTTTGCATCCACGAACGCCGCGACATCCTCAAACACACTGTCAGGTAAGTGGTCATTACTCATACACACAATCTTCACTGGATTCTGTGGAATCTGATTATAATGAGATATCTTCTGCATAAACGGAATTGAGAACTTCTTCGCCACAAGTATCAAAGTCATCCTCTGTATCTTGTTCTGATTCATCTCGTTCGCCAACGTCTGCATAAACGGCATCAGCTCACGATAATCCTCAAAGAGATGATTCACCACCAAGACAGGACAATCTGCGGCAGTAACATTCGTCCCATAATTCAACTTTATTGGCACTTCAATACCCGCCTGAATATTCGTCTCTATCTTTCCTGAAAACCCTTCCTCAAGCGCAGTGAAAGAATTCGGGCCTGCTTTGAAAATAGTATCGGCCACGATCTTCGCTATCTCTTTATCTTCCATCGCGGTGAACGCTACTTGTTCAAGTTGCTCAAGCGTCGTCACCGGAATTATTTTTTTTTCCAAAAGTGCGAGTGCCTTATTTTTCTCCTCCTCAAGTTGCCGTGACAATTCCATCACGCTCTGTTGCCCGGGAATGGGAGCATCGAGGTCGGGTACTTTACCGATTAAATCTTTCACGAGCTCGGTCGCTATCACTATCGCCGTGGTCGTTCCATCGCCAGCATCACGGTCGGTGCGATTCGCTACTTCGTGGAAGGCGAGGGCGATAGTGTCTTCACATTCATCATTGAAGCGGATGTGGGAAAGGATGGATTTTCCGTCATTCGTTATGCCTTCGGGGATGAAAAAGTTACGCCCGGCAGGGCCGAGGGTTTTCCCGAGTAAGTTTCCAATAGAGGCTGCGACAGACAATATTTTCTCACGTGCTTCGGTTCCGTATGATTCTTCTTTCTTTTTCATACAGCTTTTCCTAAAAGGAAACCAATAATAATTCCGAAAATAAATCCATAAAATGTCACATGTTCAATCGTGACTAGAAAATGCTGATGGACTTTGTCTTTATACCAGTCATGTGGGTCAAGTATCATTTTTCTTTCCAAATCAGAAAGAACAGTCCCGCAATTAAAACACGTGTGCCATGTCCCTTCAGACGTTGTCGTCGAACCAAATGAGTGTAAACAAGATGCTTGTTGTTTATTTGTGTTCATGCTGTGGTGGTTAATTCTAAATCTTCAGACTTAAAAAATATATAACTATTTACTCCAATAATAAATCCATCGAGCCATAAACCATACTTACCATCTTCCATCTCTATCTTAACAGTTCCAGTGGCTCCTTCAAAAAAACCAAACTGTTTAATTTTAACTCGTGTTCCAAATTTTATCATGTTGTGGTGGTTAATGGATTAATACTATCACCCTTTCATAAACCGCAAGGCGGAGGATGTTGATAACCGCTGCTTCTTCCGCTTCATTGCTTGGTCAAAATCCCGCTTCGCTATCTCCTCCGGCGTATGGGTGGGACGGGGGCGGGACATAAGGGCATATCTTACTTCATCCCAACTATCATCCCCATCCTGCTTCGCCATATCTTCCGGTACCGTCTCCGAGTGTACCTGCTCCGGTGCTGATTTAATCGTGTCCCCACAAGTGCTAAACACCTGCAACTTAGCCGTGAGGACATTATCAGATCCGAGATACGGCCGCAGATATTCACGCACCACGCCCCATCCCGTCACCCGCGCGTTCTCCGCTTTAATCAGACGCGGCTGTTTTCCCGTCAGTTCCCCCACCCGTCGCGCGAATATCTCCGCCCCGGAAAGCATATCCTCCCGTTCCCCTTTCTTCGCCCACAACGCAGGGTCGCAAGAAATATACTGAATCTTCTCGTTCGGCATCGTCATCGCGATGTACTCCTCTGCCGCTTGTGTGTACGTCATCCCTGAACCATGTAATTGGCGGTACTTAAATACCTGACTATCAGGAGATACCGCATACCAACCAAGAGAAAGAGGATGGTTTAGTCCGTAGTCGAACGCCGCAAATCGATTCCACTCATCCGGTATCATAAACGGCTGACATACATGTATTTTCTCACTCCATTCCTTGAAAAACTGTCCCGCAAACAGGTCGAAATCGCCTTCGCGCCACGCGCGGCCGAGGTCGCCCTGCAATCCCTCAAGATATTCCACATATTCCTGATTTAAATGAGTGTTATCGAGGTAGGTGGCTGAAATAAATCGTGTCCTTCCTTCACTTCGAAGTTTTTGTGGCGTCACAAAGCGTTCCTTGACCAGATTATGTCCGATACCGCCTGGGTTGAAGCTGGCGTAGAGCCGTGGACGCCAATTTTGCTTAGAAGTTCTTAATGAACCCTTTAATTTCTCCAGTTTATCCTCCGTCAACTGGTTTAACTCTTCAATCACAATCAGGTCGTACTCGATACCGACATATTTGTCCAGATCGTCCTCCGAATGAAAGCCGCCAAGAATAATACGAGAGCCATTTGCGAAGTCAATCACATTATTCGAAATGTTGTACGCCACCTTCCCTTGAAGAATACGCTCAATTAAATCCCCGAAAGATTCTTTGGCGCTAATAGCAGTCTTACGAATGAATATAGCTTTCAATTTTGGTACACGCTGGCAATCGTCGAGGGCGGCCTGTGCAAAAATTGAGTGCGACTTACCTCCGCCGCGCGCGCCTCCCATACCGATTTCCACGGGACCGTTGGGAAGGTCAGCTTCACGGCACGCGGCGTGAAAAAGCCACTGACGCGGAGATGGCACATAGCCAGTCGGAACAAAGTTATCCGCCTGCTCGCTCGGACAACCTGCTTCCTTCGCTGTTTGCAGGCAACTGAGTAATAATTCTTTTTCCATAGATGGTTTCTAGTGCGTGAGTAATGTTTATTCTAACAGGTTCCGTGTTTATATTTATATCACCTGACGTGGCTGGACTTCCCTCACTCATCCTCCAAATTAGTTCAGCCGGAAGCCGAGCCATAAATTCTTTCTTCTCTGGTTCGGTCATCTCTAAGAGATAACGCCGGCAGTAATCCTTAAGGGATTCTGTGCCTTTAAGGTTTTGTTCAAGGCGCATCTTCGTGATGACATCAGTGGTGGTGTGGAGAGAGGTGGCAAGTTGGTCGTCAGTCTTGGTCTGCCAGTATTTTTTAATAGCCCATTTTATAGTTTTGGTGTCGGCGGGGGTCATGGTTTATACAACGTGTGTCTAAATCTCTTTTGATTGAAAATCTCTCTATCCTCTTTCATAAATTCCTCATAAATCATCTTCAGCCATTTCTTGAAGAATGTATATTCTTTTTTATCCATCTCACCAATTCCATGAATAACCAGTCGCGCACGAATGTTTGATTTCATAAAATTAGTATACTACAAAAATAGAAGTGTAGTAGTGGTGGGTGGGGATAGCGCGGTGGGGTGGGACACATATGTCTATTTTCCGACTATAGTAAGAATATAAGAGGGGAGTGGGGGTGGGGTGCTCGTCTTTATTATATAACATTTATACCACTGTCAATAGAATGTACGCACAATCTTTATTCCGCGCATTTCAACCCTAGCATATACGCCCTACAATCACAATATACCCTGTCAATACCCTATACGGTATATACATTATGGTACATTCGTGGCGTTATCCATAGGCGTTTCAGCATTATACCACATTCACCTTATGCCGATAGCCGGACCTCTTCAGGCCTAGGCGTTGGCGCGCTTTCGTTACTCGCTCAACCTTTATATGAAACCTTGCGGCGATCTGCCGGTCCGTCATTGTGCGCGACAAATCCTTTACTATAACAATCAACTGTCCTGCCTTCTTTTTGTATGTATTCATACACCTAAAATAGCACACACTGGACACTTCTGCAATTCACACTGGACACTTCCAAGAAAAAAAACAGGCCGACCTAGGAAATACGCCACCAAAAAAAGTGTCCAGTGTGTTTCTCTATAAACACTGTTAGATCTACTAATTAAAGAAATAAATATAAAAAAAAATAGTATTATAGTTAATTGATATGGGAGTGGTAAAAGCAAAACACACTGGACACTTCAAACCACCGCGTATATACTAGCCCCACCACCTACACTTTTTAGTTATCCCCACCTCTTCATATATACATATTGACGAGATATATACAATAGTATATAGTCTCTACTATAAGAGTCAACCACTTTAGCGTATACTCTTATATACACCATCCTATGACCCGAACCGAACGCGCCATTTTAGACTTCTATCAGACAAAACAAGAGCGTGAACAAGACCGCTGCGCCGTCGCACACCCAGACAGCACCGCCGATCTTATCGCTCGCATTCAAGCCGGCGCGTATATCGCTACCCTTCAATGATAAAAATATACTCATCGCGGGCCAAAGAGGCCGAACTGATAGAATTCTCAACGATGCGCTCATTCACCAGCTACCCTATCAAAGGTAAAACGCGTAAAGTGCGCGGAACCAACCTTTACCGGCTTACTTACTAACCCTCTTATGCCCTACACCCCACCGCCACCGCGCACCAGCACTCCTTATACTCCTTACCGGAGTACTCTGCGATACACAGTGTATCGCAGATGTCTCGCGTGGCTCGGCTTCATCACCGCCTATATCGCCCTGCCCCTCGCGCTCGCCCTCGCCGTCTACGCGCTCAACGCGCGCGCCACCGCCCAAGCGGACCGCGCCACCGCGTTTTACCAGCAAACACAAGCTAACACCCGCACACCATGAAAAATAAAACACCTTACGCCACAATCATAGAACTCGGCTACTATCACCCTAGCAACGCTAACTGGAACTATCATATCTGGCTATTGGTAGACAGCACCGGCGCGCGCCTGTACCGCGAAACATTCGGCGGCGACAGCCGGCTTATTGGCCGTTACAAAAAAGAAAACCGCATCATTGAAAAGCTATCGGCTGGCCGTGGTACTGGCGTACAGTATAAGTGGGGAGATATACGCCAACTGCACGATTTGGAAGCGTACAACGGCAAGAACTGGGGAGAAGGTTCTCTAGCATAGCGCCCCCTGCATTTACTAACTCACCACCACACCATGAAACTCATCAACTATAATTATGGCTACTACCCCGTGTTTACCTGCTCAATACACGGCAAGATAGTTATGACCTCAAAAGAATGGTCCAAGGCGCGGCTATTCTTATTGAAAGGCGCGCGCCGCTGGCTACCAAGCTACCCGTGGACGCGGAAAGTACTGCTAGAAGACGAGAAACGCACAATGCCGACCCGCGATGGCTCATACTTGATAAATATACGCGTACCGGCTACCGAAGCGCTAGCGCGTAAATATGACCTTAAACGCTACAAGCGCGCGAACTATATGCTGGAAATAGTATTGCAGTAGCCCCCTCGCCATAGCGCCCTATACCCCGTATATGGCGTTACAGGCGGACCGGACTATAACCACCACCGCAATACACCCATGACTAAACTCCAAGAACTCGCAACAGCAAAAGAAAACGTCTCATTGCTACTAGAAAACGAAGCCGGAAGCATAGACATGCACGGCCTCACCTACTGGGCCACCCGCGTGGAAGCATTACGAGCAGAAATCAAAGCCGCGCTATGACTCGCACCCGCATCACCAAAGCCCTCGCCCGTACCAAGTATGGCATCGTAACAAGCCATAACGACTACCGTTACTATCTCCTGCCGAACGGCGACGTGGTAGACAGCGATGGCGATACCCGCTACAGCCTGCCCGCGCGCATTATCCGCTTATGTTCCTGCGGAGCACAAGCGATCCTAGGCGATTTCTGCCCCAAATGTGCTAGCGACATACCATTTTAACGCCTCACTGCGAACACCCAGCACCGAGGCGTGCTGAACGGCTATCATGTAGCCGCTACGAAGACGACGAGAACGGTAGCCCTGCTAACGGCAAAAAGACGACGAGAACTGATTACAAATAACCTGTTAAACCGAATATGGAACCAACGAATGACGAGCGTGAAATACATCAAGCGATATTATTGGATGCTCTTGACCGTTTCAATGATATTGACGGCGGAGTTATGGGATATACGCGAGAAGAAAAAGAACAACGCTCGCGCGACTATACCCTGCTCTTTAATTTCATCACTAAATAACCATGAGAAAACTACTTACCTTATCCGACGCGCAGTATGAGCACATTGTAGAGCTTATGAAGACGACGACACCGATTGAGTCCTTCTCGGAGTTTATTCGCTACCTTGTGGTGTTTTACGAAAAGCACCCAAAGAAGACTAAATAAATTACTATGCACAAACTTATCACTCTATCAGACCAACAGTACGAAACCGCCGTAGAAGTTATGAAGACGACGAGAATCGAGAGTTTCTCGGAGTTTTTCCGTTTCTTGGTATTATTCTACGAACAGAACCAGAAGCGTCCGGCAGGGCGTCCGAAGACGACGAGAGCCGACGAGGACGACGACACCCCCGATGAAGACGACGTTCCTATGTACCAGAACCCCGACAAGAACACTACATCCCCGTACTCATTCAACGACCTCGTGGTGTGGTACGAGGCGAATCCATCTCGTGGCGAGATGCCGGCGCGAGCCGATCTCGTCATTCACAAGCAGTGGAAGAAATCTAAAGACGCACGTTAATTCCGATACTACGCGCGCGTGCAATCGTAAGAGATGCCCCTATGGGCATTTCTTTTATTGGGACCGCCCATATTTCGGCTCTCGGTTTCACGGGAAAATAGACGACGAGATATGCCTCGGTTTTTTTTAATATAACTGCATCGGCGGGATTCTGATATCCTACATCCGGTATTTTGAAGTATATCGCGTGAGTATGCGCAAGCGTGAGCGCACGCCATTGGTGTTCTTTTAGTTGCCCTTTATAGAGTGTATTTCCTTTAGCGACCTTAATTTCATATAATCCAGTACCGAAACGAACATCGTCTCTAATTGACTGGAGTATTCGAGGAGTGATTTTCTTTTCGAGCATTGTGTTATAATTCTATCATGCCGTATTTAGATAGAAATAAGGACATTGAGCGTAAAAGACGTTTCCGTTTGGAACATCCTGAAAAAGTACGAGAGTATAAAAAGAGATATTATCTTAAACATAGAGATAAGATTCGTGATGCCCGTAATATATATCGAAAGAAAAAGTTACTTGTTGATAAGGGTTTTTATTTATCAGAAAAATTACGTATTCGATTGCATTCTGCATTAAAACATGGATATAAAACTGGCTCTGCCATTCGAGATTTAGGATGCTCAATAAAAGAATTGGAGAAACATCTTGAATCGCTGTTTACTGAAGGAATGTCTTGGGAAAAATTTGGAGGTAGAGGAATACAAATTGACCATATAAAGCCATTATCTTCTTTTGATTTAACTGATAGAGAACAACTTCTTCAGGCGTGTCATTATACAAATTTACAACCCCTATGGTATCATGATAATGAACTTAAATCAGATAAAGTTTTGTAGTATGCAAGCACATCGAAGTCTTTTTTAGCTTTCATTGACGAAAGAATAGCATTATCTGCCTTTCCTGAGATTAAGTGTATATATACATTTTTATGTAAATTATTCATCCTTAAGATTCTCCCCTTCATTTGAACGTAATTTCTGTAACTATAATCCATTGAAGCAAAAATCATACAGGATATGCTAGGGCACTCGAATCCCTCACAGGTTGCACTTTGCACCAGCAAGACGCATCTTTCATCGTTTTCGACCGCATCGAGCGTCTGGAGCCTATTTTGGACGTCTCCGTGCATTTCATATACGGAGTGTCCTTTCTTTTTAAGGACACTACTATACCGCGCGAGTTGTTCGCGGTACCGACATACGACTATCATTTTGGGCGTATCGAGCGCGTACTGGAGAATTCTCTCTATCTTGGCGTCGTCTTGGAGGTCGATACCCGCTTCTATCTGGTGATCGCGGGTGAAACGCACGATAGGGGCGATTTCTATGTTGTTTTTGTGGGCGCGCTTTTGTTCTTTGTTCTCGCCAGTGAAAATTGTCTCGTCTATTTGGGGTGGTATATCAAACTCTTCTTCTATATTTACTACATCCGATATACGTATAATAAGCTCTTTGAGTTCGTCTTCGGTTCCCGAGCGCGGGACTGGCACGAGACGGAATCCCATCTGCACCTGTGAGAAGAACCGGAATTGGAAGTCTCGATAGTTCCAGTGATGCCCGAGAAGCCACGCAGCGCTATAGATATTCCATGCTGATGAGCGATAAGGTGTTCCGGTGAGGAGGAGGAGGTGGGGGTTTCTCTCTTTGACGTACCAGCGGATGGCTTTTGACAACTGGCTTTTGAACATTGCAGTGAAGAAATGGTCTGCCTCATCAACAATGACGACGCTATGTTTTAATTCTTCTGCGCGTTTCTTAAACTCTTCTTTGCTGATAATCGCATAGCCGGTCAGTCCCCACATGTCGCACTCGCGCTTCCAGTTTTCCCGCAATCCTTTGGGGCAGATAATGAGAACACTCTGTGGTGTTCTCATTATCGCCCATTCGCACGCGCTCCTCGTCTTCCCGCTTCCCAGTCCCCACACAAGCATCGCCCGGTCTGGGTTCTTCTTCAGGAATGCTTTTTGATGCCGATACAATTTCATAATTCAATATCGCTCTCCACCTCGTTTCCCCATACGTCCCAGCCATCTAGTTTGTTTTTTCCGAAAAGGTCTTTATCTCCATTGTCACGGGCGAATAATTCTATACGAGGCACATCTCCACATAATTGGACTATTTTTTTTCGTATGCTGTCAGGTTTTTCACTATGTTTACCGCGCGGAGACATATCTATTTGGCTTATAGACTTACTTTGTCTATTTAGTCTTCCTCCCTTACGAAGTCCGCACAACACTAATTCACAATTACTTGCTGTCCAGTGTCCTATTCCGTAAAAAGGAGTTCCGCTTTTAGGATTTGTTTTTATCCAGCAAAACGCAATCGTTTTATACTCAAACCCCCATGATTTCATAACTTGCATAGCTTCTGGTAAACAAGGGGGGGTTGCCCAGAGAAATAATTTGCAATCAGCGTCAGCGAGTTCGCCTACATTTAGTGAACAAATATCTTCAATACTCATCGTAGTATAATGAGCTTTTGCCGTTCCTTGTGCGACCTTCTTATCCTCTGTCCACACCTTATAACTCCACGGCGGGTCTGCGTAAATAATCTGATACTTTTTCATACCACCTCCGCCTCCCCCCTCTCCTCTTCCGCCAAGCGATTGTACTCGTCAAATATGTTCTCTTCCTCTGCTGGTATCTCCAACGCCCCTACCGGCGAAGTATCTACCACAGTCCGCGAGACGCGGGTGACGAAGTCAAGGACTTGCGGGTCATCGATATACCATGCGTGCGCGCCGCGCCCGGTGTTCTTACTTATCATTCCTACCGCGTGGAGTGGCGCGAGGTATTGCATGACCATATCTTTTTCTAGTCCGAGTCCCTGCACCGCACCTATTTGAGAAGTAGTGAGGGTACTTCCGTGGTTGGCGAGTATCTCTAATATCTTCCTTCGCTCTCGGTTAATACTTGAGTACGCGCATTTTTTGATGATTTTGACCATTTCATCCGACACGGTACGTGTCGGATCGTCATGTTCATACGCGTCCATTATCTGGAGTGCGTGGAGAATAGTGTCGAAGATTTTAGCATCGCGCCCTACACCGGAGATGTTCGGTATGGCGTTCGGCTGTCCTGTTTTGAAGTCAGTGCGGATAGTTGATTTAGCACGAACACAGAAGATGGCGGCATTTTGAATGGCGTCCTTTTGATCCTTACTCATTTTGAGTTTTATATGATGTTGCTCACCGAAATCGTTTACTCCCTTAAAGTAGTCCGCGTAGAGTTCCTGCATCTTAAATGTTATTTCGCGCGCGGAGAGGTCATGCGTGGCTTGCTTGTCGAGGATCTCTTGATTCGTCGGTTGGTCGAGCCAATAGTAGGCGAAGCGCTCGCCTGCACTTCTACTATTTTCCATGTACGTGTATACATCCGGCGTTGAACAACAGATAGCGCCGATTTTCCCTGTCCATGAAATTGTCCCTACCCCCGTTTCCTTTTTTAAATTTCCATCGAACACTAATTTTAACTGTGTCAGTATCTCTCCGCGTATTTCTGAACGCTTGGCGAGGATACTCGTAAAGTCCGAGAATATCAGGACACCCGACCCGACTTTTTTTAGAAACGACGCCTCTTTACCCTTAATCTTAAATCCACTAAGTAGCGTGCGGTCGGTCATATCGTCGAGGAAGTGCACGTTCGGCACTAATCCGCACGGGGCAACAAGTGATGTCTTACCGCCGGAGGAGGCACCGATAACCATCAGCCAGATTGGATCGCGGTTTATACATTGATTTCCTATCAGTGTGGCGAATATCATCCGTAGAATGTACGGGTCTTTAATGACAAAATACTTAGCAAACTCTGTTTCAATGTCGAGGAGTTTGGTCATAACATCGCTCTCATTATTTCTTCCGCGACTTGCGGAACGATCGCATTTCCAAGAGCCTTGAGTCGGGGATTTCTGTCCATCCTTCGGGGAAGCCCATCATCCACTCGACAAAGGCGGGTTGCACCTTCAAGCCAGTTTTCTCTCCAAGTTTCGTTCGCAAATCCTGCCCTCCCGTGCCGTGTGTACCGACTCCATTCATTTCGTTTATCTTTGGTGTCGGGAGTAGTGCTATCTGCTCTTGCAGATTTACGCAACCGCCCTTGTTCGCTTTCTCCGAACGTTCCTCCGGCTTGCGTGTGTCGTTTCTTGTGTCCATCGCTTGTGGCGTGGCCAACAAACCATACCCTATCTCTCCTATGTGGCGCACCGATGGCGACAGCTGGAATAATAATCGGTTGGACTTCGTAACCAGAGGCTTCCAAGTCAGTGCAGACACGCTCGAATACCACACCTCCGCCTTGAGTAAGGAGTCCACGCACGTTTTCAGCGATGACCCATAGTGGAGAAAACTCTCGTATGACTCGTAGCATTTCTGGCCAGAGAAAGCGGTCATCTTTCTCTCCGCGTCTTCGTCCGGCTTGGGAGAATGGCTGGCAGGGGAATCCGCCTGTGAGAAGAAAGGGTGAATGAAAATCTGCGACAGATTGACGCTGTGCTTTGAGTTCGGATTTTGCTGACTGCTTTTCAGGTTGCCCGTGAAGATGTCGCTCACGCTCGGTGTCAGCAGTAAGTGTGCGGATGTCCGAGTAGATGTAACTTTCTGGCCAGTGCTTCTTGAGGACTTCTTGTGCGAAAGGTTCGTTGTCGCAGAAGACATGCTCGATGTTCCCGAAGATTTTATCAGCGGCAAGTGCAAATCCTCCGATACCACTGAAGAGGTCGATGTGAGTGAGTTTTTCTTCATACTTCATACCGCCAATCGCCTCACCGCCTCCTTAAATCCCAATCCCCACAGTGTCATTGCCACTCCTATCGCGTCTTCGCCCCGGGCGCAACTAAAGCAATAAACTCTATTGTCTTTTGGGTAGTATTTCAGCGACGGTCGGGTGTCGTCATGAAAAATACATCGCACCGTGCCCCGTCGAAATTCAAGGAGATCGCTGATAGGGTACTGTTTAGCGCGTTCAATGCATTCTGGAGTGACAAAATCTCCCTGTGGGAGAGGGGCGCTTGTATCACTAAGTCCATCGAGGTAGGTAAGTTGATACTGATACTTCTTAATTTCCTTTTCATAGTTTTGTAATGATTTATCTATTAATTCGTCATAGAATTTAATAAGTTCCGGCTGTCGCTTGAACGACACACTTTGCACGTGTGTATTGCATATCTCGCGGAAATCAGATAGGGATGAAATCCCTGTCTTTAACGCCTTAATCATCCCCTTCGCCGTGCGCCGCGCGGCGGGGATGGCTCCGGGGAATGTGTCTATTAGTTCGGCGAACGAAGGGTTGCGTGTGGTTTTTTTGTATGAAAATTCTATCTGGTCGAGGACATCTAGGCGGTGTTCTTCCTCGGGGGAAAGGGCTTTTTTGGTGATAGAAGTAAAAGTCATAGAGTGACTTCTTGAGGGTAGCACAAGCACCCTGAACACTATTCTTAGGGTGTGGATAACTCGTTGACGCACGTATACGCATTGTGCTACATTTGCATTATGAGTCGAAGAAGGGTCGCCAATAAATCTGTCCGGGTCTATTCGAGGACTTGGAAGATTTTACGGAAAATGTCCATCAACGTGCGCCTTCCTATCGCTCAGATTATTGATAATGTACTGAAATATGACAAAGAAGAATAATTGGGATGCACCGGAGAATGAAGTGCCGTCAAATTGGATTTCGTGGGGCGTTCCCATAGAAGACAAGATCTTCGGAACTCTTATCAGCAAGCGCACAATGAAGTCTACCTTCCCCGGCAAGGAGGGCGAAGAAGTTTTCATCTACGAGATGAAAGCAGACATGGGTTCCTTCCACGAGTTAGATGATAAGAAGAATCCTGTCGATGAGCCGACAGTTATTCAGGCAGGTGAAATCTGGAACGTTGGCGGTAAGCCGGGCATTGATAAGCAAATGCGGAACATTAAGATCGGCCAGAAGGTCGGTTTGAAGTTCATCGAGGAAGTACCGGCGAAGACGAAGGGCTTCAATCCCGCGAAGCTCATCAAAGTCTTCGCCCCGAAGAACGACGACGGTTCATTCAAGATGGACGAAGAGTTCTTGAAAGAGCAGGGACAGGCGGAGTTAGGAGAGGAGTTCAATAAGTAACCCATTACCACCCTCCAAGGAGGGTTGGAGCGGGGAGTATGAATGGTAGCGATTAAGGGATCACGGCGACCCCTCGCCCAAGTGAATTAACAGCCATTCATCTCCTCTCCAGTTCTTCTTGGATAACCACCACAGCTATGGAATGTTTAAACGATGAAGAATATAAGACAGTCCAGCAAGAAACAGTGTTTCGGATTGTGGATGAGTGGCTCGACAGGCTTGTGTTAAATAGAATAAATATAAAAGATGCAAGCCCGAAAGAACTTTGCCACGACCTTGTTCTCCATCTCATCAACAGGGGATTTTACTTAAAATAACCACCACAGCCATGACCACAGACATTGTGTCGTTGACAATAAAGAAAGAAGTTATCACCGCGCAGCAAAGTGCAAATGCTCTCAGTGTCACAAATCCAGAACAAGCAGAGCAAGCAAGTAACATATTGCATTTTATCAAAGAGAAAACTTGCATGCTTACTGAGGAAAAAGAGAAACTCACTCGTCCTGCGATGCAGACTCTCGCAAGTATCAAGGCTCTTTTTGCTCCTCAAGAACTCGCGCTGAAAGACGCCGACAAAATGGTACGAGCCAAGATGCTCGCCTATCAAATCGAAGAAACCGACCGCATCGACACCGCCAAGGCGAAGATCGCCGCGCGCGCCGAGCGTGGCACTATCAAGACCGAGACGGCAGTCAAGAAGCTCGGCGAGGTTGGCGAGGTAGCCAAAACGCAGGGCGTGAAGTTCACCACCCGGCGTAAACTTGAGATTATGGACGAGACGATGATACCGCACGAATATATGACACCAGATCGCGAGAAAATCACGAAGGCGCTCTTCGCTGATATTCCGGTGCCGGGGTGTGTGCTTAAGGAGGAGAAAATCTTAAACGTAATGAACTAATTATGAAATACATCTTTTACTTTATCGGTGCTCTTATCGAGATTATAGTCGTCGGCGGAGTGCTTCGTGTTGTTCTGTTTCCTGTTAATACCGCAACGAAGTTGATAGACACAGCGTATGACGCGCAAAACAAGGTTCTAAACGCGAACAATGCTATCTATAACTACGAATGGTTCAAGCAGAAATATCAGGACATTGAGGCATCTAAAAAACAGTTGGTAAACGCGCGAACCTCGTATTCATCGTTTATCGATACTGCTGGTATCCGTTCTTCTTGGACATTTGAGGACAAGACTGAGGACTCACGATTACGGTCAGTTGTCCTCGGCTTGGAGAATAACTTGCAGTCGCAGATAGCGGACTACAACGCACGCGCATCTATGGCTACGCGGAATATCTTTGAGGACAGTGTGCTCCCGTCATTCATTGACGCATTAACATTCATTAAACAATAATATATGAAAACTATAATCGGATTAGTGCTCGGTGCTGTTCTGATGGTTTCTACGACAGTATTTGCGGGGTGGTTTTCATCTCCGTCAAAACAGAATGAGATTCAAAAAGCGGCGGAGGTACAGAAAAAACTAGTGGAAAGTGTACCAATTCCGCAAATTACCACATCATCCGAAAGAAAAAACGTAGCGAAACGGGCGGAAATCTTCAACACAGAGGGGAAAATCAGTTATATCTATCTCGTAAACTATGGACGAGTGATGGCGTTTTTCACTGTGAAAGGCAAGGTATCAAGTCTTCGTTCGTATATGCTTCCCGAATCTAAACTTGTAAGAGAAGGGGGTGGGGATTGTAAATGGGAATCACCAGTCGGTTCTTGTTATGTCGTAGATGCTTCGGATATTGATGGCACTTATGGGGAAAACGTGGAAGGCATCTTCTTCTTCACCACCGAAGACGCATATGTTGAATGGAAAGGCGATTATATGATGAGCGACCAGCCGTTGAAACTAACCACACAGCCTGAATTGGTGCGACAAGTAAAATGAACTATGTCGTCTAAGAAATACATCTCCCTCCCCCACGACTATCTGTCTCACAGTCAGATGCAACTCTGGATTAGCGACCCCGAGAAGTACAAAAAATTGTACTTTGACAACCGCGATGACCTGCGTACCTCCAATTCTGGGCAGAAGTTCGGTAAGGAAGTCGCTGATGCACTTGAAGCGAATCGTGATACCGGGGACATACTTACTGATGCCGCGATGTTGCTTTTGCCGAAGCATGATACGCGCGACCAGTCGTTCATTGTTGAGTTCAAAGAAAAGAATGGTCAGTGGCTGAAAATAATCATCAAGCCCGACATGTACAACAGTGTTAGCCATTCCTTCAGGGAAAATAAGACAGGCAAGCAGCCGTGGACACAATCCAAAGCACAGAAACATCCGCAGATGATTTTCTATGCTGTTGGAATATGGATTAAGACCGGCACAATGAACACCAACGCCTATCTCGACTACGTAGAAACCGAAGACACACCTCTTGGTATCAAGCCCACCGGTCGTGTGGAGTCCTTCGAAGTGACATTCAAGCCGGAGGACTACTATGAGTTTCAAGCGAAGATGCTGAAAGTGGCTCACGAGATAGAAGAAAGTTGGGCGGCACACATTACTCCTGAATACATATCCACCTTCTGATTATGAAAACAAAAAATCTTCTTGAAGTCCCCACATCCTGGCCTCGCACCCACCGCTCGTGGAATCAGCAGTTTATCTCTAACAAGCTAGCTGAGCTCGCGCGGCAGGGCATATACTTCGATTCATATGTACGAAGCAATGAAGAAGTGGACTCCCGAACAGCGCCGTTTGCACGAGGAGTATTACCAACTCCTCTTGAGGATGGGGTTGGTGTGAACTCCACATGGGAAGAGCAGGATGATAGCGGTGAGGAGGATATTGAGCCGGTGAGCGTGCAGAGTATTATTCGTAAGTCATTATACCTATGAACTCCAACGCACCTAAAGAAATGACCGAAAAACAGCGAGTATTCTTTGAGAGAGGATTTGAGGAAGGATACGCAGTTGCCCGTAGAAATTACGAGGCGCGGAGTGCTGACATTCTTACCAAGAACGGATTACCAGCTATAAAGAAACTAGTATGAAACTTCCATCAAAACTTGATTACGGAGCGAGAAGCTGTACTGCTAAAGGTGTTGTAGAAAAAGTAAATGATGTGATTTCATTCATTGATTACT
>ERZ1292625.1168-Hain-H41-01um-R1-1168-length-33447-cov-40_pt2 | contig 18896 bp, 34 predicted proteins | sample MGYA00564400_ERZ1292625 | MGnify/ENA primary metagenome ERZ1292625 (study PRJEB36523, sample SAMEA6512639) | groundwater metagenome | collected 2019-01-08 | study: AquaDiva: Metagenomics assemblies of 32 groundwater samples
GCTCGGCCACGGTGGCCAGTACGCGCAGGACGAACGCGGGGTCGCAGGCTTCGCGTTCCAGCATGGGGCAACTCGGCATCACAACCTCGGCAACAGCAGCACCACCGCGCCGCCTTCAGGCAGCGGAGTAGTCACTAGGCCATCGCGACCCGCACGCCGTGGACCTCGTGCGCGCTGTCCACCTTGGACCCGTCCAACGAGCCGTGCCAGCAAGGCCCAGAAAACACGTCGAATTCCGAACCAACATACCCATCCGGTGCGTCGAAGGTCAGCGCGCCGGCGAACCAGCCGACGCGCTGCTCGGCGTAAATCAACGCCGGCGCGGACCAAGTCAACCCATCTTGGCTGGAGGACAGGTAGAAAAGGGTGGACCCCAGACCGCTCGGCGGGGCAGCAGTGAAGAGCAGGTAGCGACGCAATGGCACGCACCAAATCACCGAGGGCCAACCGCCGCAGGACAGCAGCACGTCGGCCAGCCCGTCGTGCGGGCCGACAAATGCTCCGCCCCGGCGTTTCCGCCATAGCGGAGCGACCGGCTCTTTCTGCGCGACCGCAGCCGTCAGCTCCGCTACGTTCGCGCGAGCGACGGCGAGGGAATTGAGGATGCCGCCAGACTCGGCCTGGTGGAAATAAGCATAGAGGTAGTCGCGCCCGTCTCCGTCGGCATCGGCGATCAGGAGCATGCCAGTGGCCATGTTGGCCGCGTCATTCGTGCGCCCCTTCGCACGGAAGTAATCCCCGTGGTCCTCGAAGGTAAACGGCTGCGCGAGTGCCGTTCCCGCATAGGACCACGTCAGCCCCTCATCGTCGGAGTAGCAAAGTTCCAAGCCGCCGTGGAAGCCTTCGGTGCCAGGCAAGTTTTTCCCGGAGAGGGCGAGCATCCATAGCCGCTCCCCGTACCGCACCACGGGGCCGGCGTCGAGGTAGTCCGGGCTACGGAACGGACTGTTCTGCACACGCGCCGTGGTCACGGTGCCGGCAGTGAGCGGTCCCCCCTCGGCAACGCGGAGACGCACAAAGTTGCTCTCCCATGTTTTCCAATTATCATCGCTCTCCACATCAGCGAGGAAGTACAACCGGTCGCCATCGACCGCGCGGGCGCACCCAACCCCGTTGTCCGTGCCCCCGAAACCCAACCGGCGTAGATCGTTGGTGGACAGCACCACGCACTTGCGGTTCGTGGTGAAGGCCGGCGCGCCGCCGACGGACAAGGGCAGCTTGACCTCACGCCCGTCCTCGGCGTAGAAGGTGAGCGTATAGTCCCCCGGCTGCGTGTAAAACGAGCCTTCGCCGGGGTGGGAGCGTGGCCCCGAGCCGTCGCCCTGATCGTACCAGCCCGGCGGGGTGTCTGGGCTGAACGTGAATGGGCTCCCGGCCAAGAGGGTGGGGTGCGTCAGGGTGACAGCGAGAGGTTCAGAGTTTACCACGGATCAGGCTCCTTTGGGGCGCTTGAGGCCGAAGTCGCGGCCCTTGATCTTCACGAGTCGTCCGTCTGGGTGGTGCCAGACGATACCTTCGATGTCGTGGGCGGCGAGGTACGCCTTCACCTCAGCGAAGAAGCCTTCGGCCTGGCACTCGCCCTCGAACCACTGCGGAAACGGGCAGTCTGGCAGGGCCTCGCAACCGTGCGGGACGAGTTGGTGCTGATCGAGTTGTTCCGGGTTGCCCTGGACGTTCGGGCCGACCAGTTCATACGTCCCGTCCGGTAGCCCCCGCTTCTCGCACGCCTCCCAGGCGGCGCGGTGCCATTTGTCCTCTGCCCCGTCACCCACCGGCAGCCAACCTTGTTGCTTCCCCGTGACGGGGTCCTGGTCCGCCGCGGGCTCGAAGCCGGCCGGCGAACGGCCGCCCTTCTTGATCTCACAGCGCTTGTAGAGTTTCCCGTCGCGGACCATGCAGCAGCTGCCGTCGAGTTTGCGCGTCGGCGTGCCCTCGCCGGCCAGCACCCACTCCGAGCCGGGCACGACTTCGGGCCGCACGAGGTGATCGCCGTCGTAATTGCGCTGGAAGAGAGAGACGATCTTCTGCATGGGTCACTTCCCTTCGTAGTCCAATTGTCCGCCGCGCCAGTCCTCCACAAGCACCAGCGGCTCGCCCTGCGGCACAAGGGCCAGCCGTGCCTCCGACCCGTCCTCGGACACCGCCGCCCCGTTGAGGTCGTAGCCGTAGGGCAGACCGGCGAACCGGAACGGGTGCCCACACTGCCCGCAGCAGAACCGCACGGTGGCCAGGAAGCGGCCGACGTTCTTGACGCGGTTCAGATCGACCGTGACGACGAAGATCGTCAGGCAGTGTCGGCATGCAGTCAGTAGGTTCCGACCGGAAGCCATGGATCACCGTCAGCAGTTCGAGCCACGGAGCGCCGCCCCGCCGGTCCAACGAGGACCGGAGGAGCTTGTGTACTGACCTGAAAAGGAGCGTCGGTCTTCGGGACGCTCCTTTACCGGGGCGGCGCTCCGCAACCACGCACCCAATAACTCCTTCAGTACCTCGTCCACCCCCGCTTCCTTGGCCGGAATAAATTGGCGAGCGTGTGGCCACGGCGGGTTGAGCAGACCCAGCGGCCCGCCGCCGTAGAGAGGGCACGCTACCACGCCCTTGTCGGCGCTGCCCTTCCACGTCTCAACCCTGACCTGCACGCACTTGGGCAGGCGCGACCGCAGTTCGGCGTCGTCGTATCCACCCACCCAGACGAACAAGGGGAGCCTCGCCTTCGCCGCCAGCACCGCACCCTCTTCCAACGTCAGGCGGGCGAGGTCCGGCTTCGGTTTGGGCGGACGAGCTTCGGCAGGCAGATAGGTCAGTCGCTCGATCAGCACGGCGGGCGGTTGCCGCTTCGCCTGGGCGGCGGCAGCGGCCCACGTCAGGATCGCCTTTGCTCTCGCTTCGTCTGGGGTTTCGAGCAGGAGGCAGAGGATTAGGGGAAGCATTGTTGGTTCCTCCGTGGCGGTTAAACAGGATGCCCAGCCGCACGAGCGTCCGCACAGCAACGGGAGTAACTCTGACAGAAAGCTTCAAACGCTTCGCCATCGCTCTTGCCAGCAGATAGAGCGTTGCTGTACGCGGTCAGCGGCCCTTCGTAGCCAGCCTTAAGTGCGGCATCGTTTTTCTTCACCAACGACTCCAGAAGTTTCGGGAGGAATTGGATCAGGATCGGTAAAAGGATGGCAATGATCGGTCCCATGAAAACGTCTCCTCAGAAAAGAATGCGGGTCAGCTGGCCGTCGCTACGTGCGGGGCCACAGCGTCATCAGCCAGCATTTTCGATCCACGCAGAATGCTGAAACCCTTGTCGCCCCAACTCATGCTCCACGAATTGCGGATACGAATGGACACGTCGCCGTCGAGCCAGACCGCGTCACAATTGGTGATCTCGTGCGACCACCAGTTGTACCCTCCAGCCACGGGTATCCGCCGCAGAAGGCAGGACACCAGTTCGTCCGTGTTGCGTGGACGCAACTCCATCCATTCCGTCACGCGGTACTGAAGAGCGAGTTGCTTGTTCTCCGCAGTCGCGTAGCGGCGATCCAACTTGTTCTCCGGCCACGTACTGGTGGGAACTTGACCGTGCTCCACGAGCCAGGCTAATCCTTCTTCGCCCCATCCGCCTTCGGCCCGGAAGTTCTTGATGAGTGCGCCAGCCGACGCCGCCGACAGTTCGACCATCGGCTGATTCTGGATTACGCGGACGATCTCCGCACAGTGCGTTGGACCGAAAATCCAGCAGTAGGGAATTCCGTCTTGGTCCTTGCAAGGAAGACCGGCGGCAATACTGATGGATGAGATGTTGCTCTTGCGCTCTTCCATCTCCTGAATCCGCGCCTGCCACTCACCGCGAGGAATCAGTAGTTCTTGCGGGAACGGCGGCGCTCCCACCATCTGGCCAAACGGTGTGGTCCGACGATCCAGCATCAGCCCCCGTGTCGTTCCTGCCGGGGGCAGTGTGGCATGTTCCGGTGTGCTATCGTCAAAGATCGCTTCGCCGGGGTAAAGTTGCGAGGTAAAGCTCATTGTCCACCGTACCTTTTCAGGAAGGTCAACGTGTCCGCCTCAGTCGCAGGCAACGGTAACACTTCTATGCCCCGGTCACTGGAGATCACCAGCATGGGCAGTGTTCCAAGTTTCGGCTTCACGTTGGTCCAGAACACTTTCCAAGATTCCAGCTCGTTCGTCACGTCCACGTCCTTGTCCCAACGCCGCCACGCCGGGCGGCCCTTCTCATCCTTGCTGGCCTTCGCGTTCAGGTAGCCAGCGATTGCCGTACTGCTCAGAATGTTCAGTTGCTCGCGCGTGTGGTTTGCGGAAGACTCTGAAACGAAGATCACGCGGAACCCACTGACTGGCCCCGGTGGTGGTTGCGGAGCAAGGCACGCTTCGACCGCCTTCGCCAGCTCGGAGAACGCCACTCCGAACGCCTTCTTCAGCTCCTCCGTCAGCGGCACATCCTTCGTCGGCGGGTGGACCCCGGCGAGATGCGTGTCGATGACCTTGCGGACCTGATCCACCTTCGATGCAGAAAACTTGAAGTACATGTCCAGGGTCATGTACAGGTGGTTTGTGGAGTCAAGTTTGGCGACGATCTGGTCCGCGACCTTGAATAAATCGCGGATGTCCCGCATCTGTGCATCGGTGACTTTGCCCGCCGCCTTGTCCGCCTCGTAGGCCCGCTTCATCCGTGCTTCGAGTGAGTCGGGCACGGGGTCAGGTCCGGGGCCTGGACCAGGCCCGCCCGTGAACGTGACGAGGTACTCAACCTGGACGAATCCCTTCGTCGGTTGGTGCTCGACCGCCGTCACCAGGAACGTGACCGCGTGCCCGCTCGTGACGACCAGCGTCTTCGCGGCCTTGTCGTGGTAGACCTGATCTTCGGGGAGATAACGGCGGTCCCAGACCCAAGCGACTTCGCCCACGGCCTTCGACTGGAGGACGGCCTGCTTGCCCACCTTCGCGTTCACGATCTGGGGCGATGGGGACTGTCCCCACGCCGCACCCGTACACAACAGGATCAGGAATGCCAGCCGCTTCATACCATCTCCCCCCTTGCCCAATCCTTATCCCGCAACCGATTCAACTCCAACTGAGCGATACGGTTCATCGGGTTATCCGACGGCCAGTCTGGAAGTCTATATCCAATCCAGCCTACGACGCTGATCGTCCAGGTCTTCCCATAGTGGTAGACAATCACTGTACCGTTACCAGAGTCGTCCACAGAGATGATTGGGTCCATGGTTCACTTCCCCTTCCCCTTCGGAGCGACCTTTCCCGTGCCGCCGCACTGCCCAAAAAACCCAGCAATCCCATCCCCCGTTTGTTGTGAACAAATTTTGCCAACCCACACAACCGCCTCAAAGATCACCTCCCCTCTTTGGTTCCTAGAACTAAACTAACGGCCCGCACCCCTTCCGCCCGTTCCAGGGCGGCCGTCCGTAGCATACTTAGTTGGAACCTACGCAGGTGATTGACGGCCCGCTTCGGCAGTCACCGGGCTGTGCCGCCCCACAATCCCAGCAACCTTATTTTACCTCAACAGCAAATCCACCGCACGCAATCCGCCCGGCAAGGTGTAATCTACCATCAACTCAAACGACCCCAGCGGGGTGGATTTCCGAGCATGATGCCAGCACAAATCCTGCTCCCGATCATCCGGATAGACCACGCAACCTGAATCCAGCCAGAACCGAGCGATTGCCTCCCCGTCACTGAACCGGCACATGGGCATGATTCATTCCCTCAGCGAAAACGTTGCCAAAGGCGTCTCGAGCTGTTTGCCCCGCAGCAAGGCATTCTTGATCCTGGCCACCCGGTCGTCCCCGGCCAGCCCCTCGTAGATGAGCGAGTTGGTAAACAGGTTCAGGGCCGCAGCCGTGACTGACATGACATTCACGGATTCATCACTTTTCCACGTTCGCCGCACCATGGTCTTCATCCTCCCGGCCCACGGAGCTGCTTCTCCAGCTCCGTGATCCGCTGTTGAAGTGCATCCTGACGGCCGTTCACGATGTACTGAATCTTATTCACTGTATCTGCCACTTTCTCCACCGCCACCGTTGCTTTCCGCGCTGAATCCTTCGCACCCTCCACGCTCGCAATTGCCACGTTCGCAACGATCCGTGCCTCCTGCTTCACTTCGTCCACCTTCAGGGCCGTCTTCTGCCCCTGAAGCAAGATCACCAGCACGCTGAGCGTTGGCGTGGTGACTCCCAGGATTGCGGTGATGACCGCGGCGTTGTCGCCGGGACGCCAGATTGTCAGGACCGTGATGCACGCCGCAACTGCCGACGTAAGTGCCACCACGGCCCAGATCAGCCGGTCCACGCTCATGCAGTCTCCTTCTGCTTCAGCAATGCACCCTCGACGATGCTGAGCAACTTGTCCAGCGTCACGGTCTGCATGTCCGTCTTCGTCTCCAACCGGGCGAACCGCTCCATGAACACCGCCGCCGTAGTTTCTGCCTTGAGCTGCACGTTGTGGACGACATCCCGCAGCCGGTGAATCTCACCATGAGCATACGCTTTGAGTTCCACGTGATCAGCCTCCAGGGCCGCAGATCCACGGACAGAGGGAGTTACCCCCTGCCAGATCAGGATGCCCCGCTCCACGGTCAGGAAGGCGAGGAACACGCAGCCGAACACGGACAGGACAACGAGCACGGGTTCCATCGGGCATGACCCCTCCACCAAAAGCCAGTTCACCCACGGCCGCAGAATGTCCAGGCATGGCTAGTCCCCCACCATCTCCACCAACCCAGCGTCAAGCAGATCACGGCGGACCAGCAGCGTCCCTTCCTTCAAAATCGGGAAGCTAAAGGAGTGATCACCACCCCGCAGCAGCGTGCCGTAGGACAACCAGCCGCCGGCGTGCCGGTGGCAGTCCAGGCACTTCCGGTCAGGCACCCGGTAGCCTTGCGGCTTGCCCTCACTCTCCCAAACCGAATGTCCCCGCCAGCCGTCCGCGTGCTTCTTCAGCATCCGCAGCTCGAAGCACTCGCCGTTCCGGGTGAGCACGTCCACGAAAGCCGTCCCCACCGGGTAAGACCAGCTGAGCTTGGGCAGGGGCCGGCTTGCCCCCGCCTCGATACGCTCCACCCAGACCTTGATCTTTTTGCTATGAGGCACGGCGACCCCGGCATAGGAACGCCAGCCCTGAGCATGATCCATGCCGCCGCTCACCCGCCACGGAAAAATGCGGTTGGGGTTCACCCCGCTCACCGTGTCCTGATCGCGGCGGAGCACCGTCAGCGAATCATGCCCGTTCAGGATGACGGTGTTTTGGGCATGCTGCGACTTCTGATACAGCCGCAAGCCCGTCGGAAACGGGACTGCCGAAGGCCACAGCTTGGCCAGCACGCTGTCGGACACCCACGGCGACTCTTGAGCCGAAACCGGGGCTGCTGACAACAGCACCAACAGCACTAACACCACCATCAACAACAGACGCATCATGCAAATCCTCCGTGTCATGAAAACAGGGAAACTACTGCCTCTTCTCTGTTCCATCTACCGCTGCCCGATCCGCGGGGCAAACTCTTCAATAACCGCAACCAGCAACAACAACGGAACGACCAGCATGGCCAGCATCAGCTCGCCCCACCAGGGCACGGGCCGACCTTCCTCATCCTCAAGCCGTTCCCGGCAGCTCTGGTAATCCGCCCAGCAGGTCAGCCGGTTGTAGCGTTTTGCCAATTTCATAGCACCCCCGGAAACAGCATGGGAGTCCGCCGGGTGTACACGTCCCAAGCCAGAGAGTATTCCTCCGCCAACCGTCGCTCTTCCGCCGGGATCGCGACCGTCAGGTACAGGACCACTGCCAGAAGCATGGTCATCCTGTCTGCTGTCATGGTCGGCGTCACCAACAAACCTAGCAAAATATTCAAGTGCATTGGGTGCCGGCAGAAAGCGTAGGGACCGGACGTGACCAGCCGAGGGATGGGATGCCGGAAGCCAAAGAACTCAGCTGGTCCCATCACCGTAATGATCCAGCCGTGCAGGACCAGCCACAGCAAGAACTGGATTGCCCCAAACCACCGGGCCGTCTGCTCATCTCCCAGCCGCCACAACTCACCGGCCAGGGGCTGCCAAAGGGCGATCACTGCCAGGGCAGTCAAACCGGCAATCACCATGTAGACCAGCCGGTTCATGCCGATTTCCGCCAGGGCCGAGTGCAGGAAGCCGAACGTGCAGAACAGAAACAAGTTCCACAGGGGCCGCCAGCCGTCCGGGATAGTGTAATCGACCCCGACCCGGAAGCAATCCGCAACAGGGAGCCGGCAGCCCTGGAAAATCCAAAAGAAAAACAACCCTGCTGGCAGTATCCCGAACAGCACAACGATGACCGGCCTCATGAATCGCACGGTTTGTCCTCTGTCTGAGACCGTTCCATCTCATTCAGCCGCCGTTCCAGCACCAGCAGCCTCTCATCGCTCCGCCAGGCTTTCCACAGCAGCATGATGGTCACCACTGCCACCCCGCCCAGCCCAAAGTAGAAAGCCGCCACATCCCCGTCCCAGCCTTTCTCGGTTGTGGCCTCCTGCTGGCGGATCCAGGCATGGGAGCCGGTGATTTCCCGGCCTACCACAGACGCGGCGGGGCTGGAATTGCACCGAAGAACGCCAGCACCCACAACAGCACGACCAGCACAACCAGCACCAGGGCCAGCTTGTTGACCAGCTTCAGAATTTCCGCTTGAATGTATTCACCAAACAGGTAGTTGGCCGCCCAGAGGATGAAACCGATCAGCAACAGCAGGATGAGGAGTTGAATGATACCCATGTGCGTTACCCTCCGTTCGGGGGTCCAGGTCGCTGGGAGAATATACCTGGAACCTGGGTTTTAGGTCCGGGTTTTGATGGGGGGACTGGACCCCACATGATGCAGTTTGCCATCCACCATCAGCTCATAGGTCTCACCATCCAGCAGGCAGCGGGCACCGACCGGCATGGCCGGATCGCAAGGCACCGTCGTGCCGTCCTCCGGGCCGCCCACGGTCATCACCATGCGGGGTTCCAGCTGCTCCTGTACACCGCCCTTCTGCTTGCCCTTACGGAACTCGGCGCGGGCCTGCTCGATCATGGTGGCGTTCTGAAGCGAGGCTGCCTCAGGGCTAGCAGACAGCACCAGGGAGGTGATGGGGTTGACCTGCGGCTGCTGACCCTCCGCGGCCTTGACAGCCCGCCGCAATTGCTTCACCCAATTCTCGACACAGTAGGCAACCTCTGGAATTGGACAACCTGGGTATCGTCCCCAATCCACCTTCTCCATATCCTCCGCGATTTCCAGCACCACGTCATGCAAGGCCATGTTAATTTACCTCCGCAAAGCCGCTTGCAACACATAATCCACCCGCCGTTGGACCTCTGGATATTTGGTCTCGAACAAGCGACGGAGGGCCTGAATGTGGCGATCCATGCAGGCACAGTTAATGCCGTGGTCCGGGTGTTTGTGGTGATGAACCTCGATCAGCAGGATGATTTCCGCCAGGTCACTCATTAGTTCACCATCTCAGTGTTTGTGCCTTCCTCGAAAGCGACCTGCTGACCCCGGTGTTGCAAGCCCTCATCGTCCGCAGCAGCCTGCCCCTGAAGGCGGTCGAATCGACGTTCGCCCCCGACTCCACCGGGTTCAGCACCAGCCGCTTTGTGAGATGGATCGACGAAAAGTACGGGGTCGAACGCTCGGGCCACGATTGGGTGAAGGCTCACGCGATTTGCGGGGTCAAGACGAACATCGTCACCGCCGTGGAGATTGCCGAGCGGCATGCGAACGACTGCCCGCAGTTCCCCGCCCTGGTGGAGAAGACCGCCGAGAACTTTAACGTTCGGGAGGTTCCGGCGGACAAGGCGTACCTCTCCCACGACAACCTGGAACTGGTCGAGAAACTCGGGGGCACGGCCTACGTCCCGTTCAAGTCGAACAACATTGCCGGAGAGGCGGGCACGCTCTGGGAGCGGATGTTCTTCTACTACCAGTTCCGGCGGGAAGAATTCCTCAAGCACTACCACCAGCGTAGCAACATCGAAAGCACGTTCAGCATGGTCAAGGCGAAGTTCCGAGACCACGTCCGTAGCCGCACCGACACCGCCATGAAGAACGAGGTGTTGTGCAAGTTCCTGTGCCACAACATCGTTGTCGTCCACCAGTCGCAGGTCGAACTCGGGATTGAGCCGGTGTTCTGGGGCGACGAGCGGGACGAAAAAGCCGTCATCCTGCCGATGGTCCGAATGGGCTGATTCCCCAAAGGAGCGAACGCGATGCGAGTCACCTGCCGATCCTGCCCGTCCGAAACCGGAGAACCTGTTTATGAGCAGACTGCCCCGATCAAGCCCTGCTGTGCCGAGATGGCCCGGCGGTGGGGTAGTCTGGTTTGCTTCGGCATCGCCGGGGCACGGCGGAGCACCAGCCGCGAGGTCAACCTGTACGTGCCGCAGCCGCAGGCAAACGGGAAGGCCGTGCTGGAGGTCGTCCCTGTTGCCTTCTGCCCGTGGTGCGGGGAGGCGGTGAAGACGTACCGGATGAAGTAGTGGGAAGATCATCGGATCACCCCCACTAGCCGATGCATGAACGCCCTCACACAATCCCAAATATCCTGGGCTTCCTCTTCCGTGTACGTGCGGGTAATGTCATGCATCGTCGGGTTCCTCCAGGCTTCCTTGACGGCATGCAGGCTCGCTCGCACGCCCTCGCAATCGGACTTGCGATTCTTTTCTGCGGGGGTTCCAATTGGCAGTTTCTTTATCTCAGCGTCTATGGAGTTGAGCACATCCCCCCACGCATCCCTAGGGTTCACTTTCGCTTTCAAGGTCGCTGCGAGTTCCTTCACTCCGGCTTCCATCACTCTCATGAGATGAAACACCACGGCCGTGTGGCGTCCGCAGGCGAGGCACCTTCCGGCCTCCGCGATGTCACTCGAAACGGCCGGGAGCTTGTTCTCAACCTCTTCGCCGAATAGGGCCTTCTCGCTGTAGTAATGCATCTTGTCGGACGGGAAGTACATGAATACCTTCCCTTGAAGATCGGCTTCGATGGCCCTCTTTATTTCCCCAAGGCGGGTTTCAGCTTCGCGAACGTCCGGCATCGGAAAAACCGGATTCTTCAATCGAGCAACGAAGTCCCGTATGCCGGCGACTGCGACATTCAGCCCAAGGAAGCGGGCATGTCCCCCGATTTCGGTGAGACGCGATTCCAGCCAAGGCATGTCAACAACACTTAACAAGGGTGGGGAGGCTTCATGTCCCGTGAGGGCTTCATGATGGCGACACTCACTTTCCACGAGTTCCCGAATTAAAACCGCGAAACGCGGCAAGTCGAAATCTAGCATGTCCAGCAAGCTCACAATTTGGTACTTCCGCAGGCAAGCCAAGGGAGAACGCCTCCCCTGGTCAAGCGGAGTAGACTGCAAGCATGCTACCACATCGGGATCAGTACGATCAGGGGAAGGGAGGATCACCGCCTACCCCCTTCCCGCTTGCAAGGAAACCGCGTTTTCTTGCGGGGTTTGCAAGGAAAGGCACCGGGAAATCGGGGTTGGCTTACAAAGCCCCTCAGGGCTTGCTCACGGATCACTTCCCCCAAAAGCCCCCGCCGCATCTCGTCACGGGGGGCTTCGTCGTACCAGTTGAGGAACCAGCGGACGGCGGCCGGTTCTCCCAGCAAGCGGTCGGCCTCGAAGCACGTCTCCGCGAAATACTCAGAGACTTCGTTAACCGTGCCCAGCGAGTCTCCCTGCCAGCCGCAGTAGCCCAGGATGCAGGCCGCCTCGACCGGCCAATCCTGCACGCATTGCAGCGGCGGTGGGGTTGTAGTTGCTCCCTGAAGGAGCCTCAGATCATCCGTCAGCAAGGCCCGATACAGCGACTCCAGGGCCGCGTCCGACAGCTGTGGTGCCACGCCCTCACGCCACGTTTTTCGCCAGCTCTCCATGGTGTTCTCCTTCCCTCTCAGCAAAATGAACACAACCGAAATTCTTGTACGTGTACAAGTACCCTACACCGTTGGCGATGCCCGCCAGCGGGCAGCCGACATGTCGGTTCAGCAGCGTCCCCACCCCAATCAAGTTGCAGACCCCGACTTCCGGAGTGGGGGTGTCTTGAGTCCAACAGCGGCAGCCACCACATCGCCCGGTCAGCCCTTCCATCACTTTCAACCCTCCCAGAATCCCTTGAGAAACGCCTGCTTGAACAGCCACACCACCCGAGTACGGGGCAGACCCAGCTCGACCCCGATCTGAGTGTGAGTCCAGCCGCGTGCCCGCAGATGGCAGACCCGTCGCAGTAAGCTGTCCTCTACCACCAGCTTCTGGCGGCGCTTGCAGCCGGGGTATTTGGCCTGGCACCCCATGAAGCTAATCTCGCTCCGCCGCTCCGCAGTGAGCCTCTTTGCCCGCGTTTTCCCACCCCGGCCGCTGATCTCCCGACGCACCTTGGCAGACAACGACTTGACCCGTGCCAGGCCACCCAGCCGGGACACGGCCGCCCGCTGCTCCGGGGTCTGGGAGGCCACGCGTGCTTTGCCGCCCAGCCTGGCGAACTCCCTGGGGTCCATCTTGCACTTCAACTGTCCCATCGCTATGCTCTCCGCAAAAACCACTTGGCACGGGGTTGGTTGCTTTCGCCCGCCAACCCCGTGCCGGATGTTCTTCAGGGGGTTCTGATTCACGTTTTCATGTTCCACCTCCCATCACAAGGAGCCTGTTCCATAATGCCCACCGCGGGCCGCGTTGCAATCATCGGTCAACCAGCCAGATCGACCTTTGACTCTGTTGCAGGTCACATGACGCACCCCGCTTTCTTTGATGGACCAAAACTGGCAAACGCTGTATTTATTATACCCAAACCCTACAGCACCAGTGCCCGGCTGGCCTTGACCATCTCGAAGCAATGCGGACAGGGGGGCGGGCCGTCATGCTTGTCGTCGGGCCTGCTCACCTGAAATACCGCCTGCTGGCGAGGCAGGTGCATCGTGTCTGCAACGGCCATTGCCAGGGACAGGGCCCGATTGCCACCGGAGCTGGCGAACACCACCACCTCAGCCTGACCCTCCGGCCGCTTTTTGGTCAGCAGCCGCCACAGGGCCTTGCCCTGATCTCGCTGCATCACCAGTTCCTTCGGGGGCTTGCCCCACGGTTCCAAGGCTGTCTCCCACCGCTCCTGCAAGTCCGCCGGCTCCAGGGATACGAAAGCTAGCGTCAGCTCCTCCAGGGCCGGGAAAGGCGGGGCAACGGAGACGGGGGGTCGCCCGTTGGTCCCCTTGCTGGGAAGGACTTCCAGGCTCCCCCCGCCCGTCAGCTTCGCAGAGAGTTCCAAGGGCCGGCCAGGTGAAGCTTCCTGACCGGCCCCATTCACATCGGGACCGGACGACCTACCCCATGAACTGGACAGTACGGGTCTTTCTGACCCGGCTGCATCCGACTGCATGTGCATGCCATCTCCATTCCGCATCACCCCCTCTCCCTCGATTGGCGGATCAGTTATCCGCACCAGTAGACAACGGTGCTCGATCACCAGGCCCGGCAGCTCGTCATGGGTGCAAACCACCAGGCGGGGGCCTGGGAACTTGTCGAACGGACCCCGGACGGGCAGGATGCGAAACTGTCCAGGGGGCCGTTTCTGGATGCGCTTGGACAACCAGTTAAATCCGCCCCCGGCACTGTCTACCCGATCAACGCGGCTACCGCCTGGGAAGGCGCAATGCTCCCGCACCCACTCTGCAATATCCCAGCTACCATCATCAACAAGGAACACATTACCTGCCTCACATGCACTAGCCCATGGGTCGGCACGCTGTTCCTTGTTGCTTCGTACCGGGTCAGGGTGAACCCGATATCCCACCAGCTTCATCGCCAGGTGCCGATAAGAATCCGCCCCGGCCGCCGGTTCCTGCTCAATCACCACGTCCGGCTCATGGTTCGGTCCCCAGCGATCACGGCACTGCTGGGCGGCCCCCAAAATTACGCGGTCTCGCTCATCAGGCCACCAGCGACCCACCCGAACCGGCCCCACGTACCAGTTACCTTCATGGTAGGCGAGCACAGTTCCAGCCGTGTTGCAGGCTTCCTCGCGTCCGCTAAATGCCCGATCCCAATAGATCACGCGGCGGGCATGGTAGGGTGCTGCCTTCACCCGCTGAACAAAGAATGACTCGCGGAACATGCCGCCACCACGGACAAATGGACGCTGAAGAAACTGCGTGGCGTAGAAGAGACTGCCCTTGGCCCGGTTCTCCGCAAGCACTGTTTCCCCCAACCGTACCGAGTCCATCAACCCGTCCGTATAGATTTCCTCCACCAACTCCGGCGGTGAAACGTTGTCCGGCCCCCAAGTGCCATCTGGGTTCCGCGTTAGTTCAGCCGGCAGGCAGATGTGTCGTACCGGAGCCGCACCCGTCACCCTAGCTTGGGTTAGTACCGCGTCCGTTGGGTCATCTATGCCCAGCCGCTGCATGACCAGGATGGTCACGGCCTGGGCCTTGTCTACCTTGCGGTTGGCAATGTAGTCCAGCATGAATGCCGACGCGGTGGCCCGCTCCTTTTCACTGAGCACCCGCTCAGGATCGATGGCGTCGTCAACAATCAAAAGGTGTGCGTGCTCACCCGTGGGTGAGCGGCCCCCCACGGTGCAGACCACCCGCTCGCCGCCGGCCGTGGTCATGTACGCCGAGCGGGCATCATGATCCGGGCGGATTTGCACTTCAGGGAACAGACGACGATACTCAGCAGACTTGACCACGTCGCGAGATTTGCCGGCTAATTTGCTGACCAGAGAATCCGTGTGTGAGCCGGTCAGAATGCGGCAGTGGGGCATCCGTGTCCAGACCCAGGCCGGCAGGAGAATCGAACACAAGGTACTTTTGCTCGTGCCCGGCGAGATGTTGATGACCAAATCGTACTCACGGGGGCTGCCGGCAATGAGCTTCTCCACCGCATCCTGAAGCTCCCGGCACAGCACAGTCATGTGCTTGGCCCAGACCACCTTGCCAGCTCCCGGCACCATGGCCCAAAACCGCCTGCAAAATCTCTCGAAGGAGGCCCGGCAAACTGAGGTAAGCAGACGGTCGCCCTCTTCAATAGACAAAGCGGAGAATGTGGTCATCCGGCTCCCCCGGCTAACTTGCTAGCGATCACCGCCTTTCGCAGCTTCCCGTCGGGGCCGATTTCAGCCACGTCCCCGGCCTGCAAATCCTCACCCACCTGCCAGCGGGCAGCCAAAATGGAAGGAGAATCCGATTCCGGCGGGTGGCCAAGCAATGCCCTGATCCCGGCCAGCACCTGACTTCGGTTGATTCCGAAAGCACTGAATACCTTGCTACACCCCAAATCGCCCGCCTTCAGCAATCCCAGCAGCACATGCTCCGTGCCGACGTAGTTGTGCTGGAGTTCAGCAGACTCAGTATTCGCCATTTCGATTACCCTCTTGGCAGAAGGCACCAGGGGCAACCGGCCTGTCATCACTGCATTCGATCCAGCAATCAGAGAATCCCGGACTGAGGGCAGGAGCTGGCCAGGCTCAATTCCCAAGTTTCGCAATACGGTGCAGGCCACCCCGCTGCCCTCCTTAACGATGCCGATCAGGATGTGCTCGCAACCTAGGTACTCATGGTTCAACCGCTGAGCCTCCTGGTTGGCCAGCTGCATCGCCCGCCTCGCCCTATCCGTAAAACGCTCATACATCGGTTTCTCCCTTCACCAACTCAGCCAACAATTCCACCATCACGTCACCGTGGCACCGCTTCGGCTTGCAACAACAAACCAGGGCCGGGACATCCGCCAGGGCCAGGAACTGCCGCCGGAACTTGGGCGAGGTCCGCACCATGTCCCGCAGCCAGACTCGGTACAACCGCAGTACCTTGGCCCGGTCCCCGTGCTCCCCAATCACAAACGGGTTGCCCCACAAGCCGGGCCGCATGATCCGAACGAAGCCCCACGGTAGTTCGTCACGGTAGGTGTTCAAGACCTTTGGGAGACTGACCATGCCTGGAAGTACACTCCCTTCGCATTGCGACGCAGATTCCTGATTGCCGCATGGGCATCAGGTTTGGAGGCATGCACCGGCCCCACCTGCCGCCCGTACCAATCAGTCACAACATACCCAGCAGAATCCTGACAAGGTTTCTTCTTCACAAGGCGTAGTGACACGATACACTCCTGATAGCACAAATCACCTCGTCGTCCGTCACGTCCCCGACGCCGGCAAAGCTGGTGTCCCGCCGGTCGGTGAGGAGGGCCTGACCCCAGTTGACGTTGCCCCGGAGGGCGGAGATCAGCTCCTCCCGCTGAGTGCCGGTGAGGGGCTGGAACTTGGGGAACTCGGTCGTCATGGTCATGGCTCCTTTGCTGAGTGCGGGCGGGTTCTGATTTATTTTACCCGGTCGGGCTGTCCAGCGAGGTATTCCACCAACTTGAACAGGGCATCGGTCTTGTCCTTCAGCTTCACACTGATCCTGCCATCTCTCTCCCTCACCCCCTCGACTCCCGGCAGGGTCCGCAAAACGGCGGCATCCCGCAGCGTCACCCCGTCCGCCTCGAACAAGGTGCGGGGATCGAAGGAAGCCACGGCCCACAGCTCTTGGACTTCGTTGGTGGTCATGTCTTTCACTCCGCCTACTTGCGTTTCCTCTTCCGCTTCGCTCTCTTCAATGCGGCTTCACGCTCCCGTTGCCTGCGTTCCAACATTGGCTGTACGGATGCACGCCGGCCAGCGACGCGGGCATAGGCAGCAAGCCAATCCTTGCTCCGCTGGGTTCCAGCAGACTGCAACTTGCTCAGAAGTGCGATGTTTGCTTCATCAAGCGTCCGTTTCCGCGTACCATCAAATTCAACGGCCTCATGGCACCCGTTGCACAAACTGATTAGAGCGTCACGGCACAAACCCAGCAAGGTATCCCACTCATAATCAGTATGGTGTACCTGATTAGCCTGGCGGCTACAAACCAAGCAATTATCATCCTTCGCCAACACTTCCCTACGAATAGCCTGCCACTCATCCGTCTTCAGGTACTCACGGTAAGGCAAGCCTAGCTCGGACAGCCTGTCATTTCGTTGCTGATAGCAAAGCATCCGCTTTCGTTGTTTGATCTTGACCTGCTTTGATTTGACCACGCTCCATGCTTTTGACGAACCTCGAATTGATCGCATCTAACCATCCTTCCTGAGAATGGCCGGCCCGCTGGTCCGCTTCTCAGGGACAGACCAGCGGAACCGACCAAGGAACAGTCAGTTTTATTATACCCTTTTGCCCTCACCGTTTGACAGCTCTTTCAGCCCGTACTCCACCGCAGGCTTCAGTTCGCTCCCGTTCACCACGGTCTCACCTGGCTTCGGTCCCTCCAGCTGCCGCTGCCAGTGGTCCAGCACTTGCATCCGCAGATCGAGAGGAAGCCGGTCCCAATCGATTTGATTTCGATCAGCGTGGTTCACGTTCACGTCACCGCTCATCTTGACGTTCTTCACCAGCAAGCCCAGGTGCTCAGCGAGGTCATGGAGGGCGGTCATCTTGGGGTGGAGCTTGACCTTCTTAATCCGCCCCACGTTGATCTTCTTGCGATGCTTGCCCTGGCCCTCGTATTCGTAGATTTCCTCGATCTCGACGGATTGGACGCAGGCGGCGGTGGCGTCGTCATACTCCCACGGTTCCAGCATGCGGCCGTCCGGGTGCCACAGATCGCGCACGTCGAAGAAGGCGATCCGGGCCAGCTCCCGCAGCACGCGGGGGGTGTCCACCGTAGTCCGGTCCACTAGCCTCTGGCGGGCCAGCTCCAGGGCCTTCAGCACCTCCGGCTTGTGCAGAAGCATGTTGCCGTAGACCGGGTGAAACCCGACCGCCTTGGCCGCCGCCGGGGCACTGGGGCGGGCCAGGTACTCGGCCAGGAACGCCACTTGCTGGTGGTTCAGCTCGCGTGTCTCCTCCCCGCTCAGCAGGGGCGGGCCGTCGGACGGGGGGAGCTTGCCTGCCGGTTTCCGGGGCTTGCGCTGCTTCTTCGGGTTGCTTTCGGTACTCGTCATGTGCTCGGTCCTCCTGGAGGTATTTTAGGGGGACGGGAAACTTTTTACAGAAATTTCTGGTTTGGGCTTGCTTTGTTGTAACGCGGGGCTACAATTAGGGTAGACAAGAAACAAGGGTTCGCCCAGCAAAGGAGATGAGATCATGGTATTCCAAATCGTAACCCGCAGCTGTTCCGCCCCCAAATCTGGCGGTGGCAAGTACCGCCGCCCGGTTCGGGTTCTGGTGGTCGATGCCACCAACGGGATCAAGCCGGCCTACCGCCAGAACGACCCGTCCGTGATTCGCGAGTGGCGCAACGTAGACAGCCGCTACAACGGTCCCCGCTCGGAGCATGGGCAGGCACTCCGAGCCGCGAATCAGATGGTCGAGCGGCTGAACCTGATCGCGGAGCAGGACGGAGTCATCGGACTCCGCTTGCAAGTTTCCGGGCGTGCGGAACTCTCAACCATCTGATTCTTTTTCGAGTTCAATTCAGGAGACAGAAACATGACCCGCACCGAAGCCCTCAACCGCATTCACAGCAGCAACGGACGAATCTTCGGGGTTCGCTTCATCAAACGAACCACCGGCGAGGTGCGAACCATGCAGGCCCGCCTAGGAGTCGTTCACGTCAAGGGTGATCTGGGTAGCGGTCCCGCCTACGATGCCGCTTCCCATGGCTTGCTGCGAGTCTGGTCCATGGCTGACGGCGGCTACCGCAGCGTCGGCACCGAGAGTATCCTGGCCGTCAGCGTGAACGGCGAGTGGGAGACCGTGACGGACAGCCCCGACAATCCGGCCTGACTTTTTTGGAGAAATCTGCTTGGTTGCTATTGCTTAGTTGCAAGCAATAGCTACAATAAGGGACATGCAACCATCAACCCCGTTCGCCCCAGACAGGAGACGCAGACATGGCCAGCTTGCT
>ERZ1292625.2207-Hain-H41-01um-R1-2207-length-18885-cov-4_pt1 | contig 18885 bp, 30 predicted proteins | sample MGYA00564400_ERZ1292625 | MGnify/ENA primary metagenome ERZ1292625 (study PRJEB36523, sample SAMEA6512639) | groundwater metagenome | collected 2019-01-08 | study: AquaDiva: Metagenomics assemblies of 32 groundwater samples
TGATTGTCGACACATACGGCGCGCTGGCGTGGGGATGGAATTCGTCTGGGCCGGATGGTTTCGGTCTATGTGCCGAACGTCATGCTATCAGTCGGGCGAACAAGCGACGCCTACCCAATGCCACCTATTATATCGCTGCCCGCCGCCGGAAGCACGGTGGAACGGTCGTCGCCAAGCCCTGCCCTCGCTGCGAGGCTTCGATTCGTAACTTCGGTTTCAAGCAAATTCAGTGGCGGGATCGTGATCGAAACTGGAGATTGATATGAATGGCTATCTCATCATCCCCGACATCCACGACAGGATTTCGCAACTGCGGGCCATTGACAAACAGTTCGGCCGCAAACTGCCCCGGATTTACCTCGGAGATTGGACAGACAGCTTCAAGGGTTCCGCCGCCGATCAGGAAGCCATTGTTGACTATCTTGCTGAGGAACTCTCGAATCACTCCCGAAGGTTCTGTTGGGGCAACCATGACTGGCATTACCATCAGCCATTCAACCCAAGTGGAATTTGTGGCTACACCTCAGGTTTCAGCGAGGATAGGTTGAAACTCTGGCAGAGGATTCTACCATCTGATTGGCCATCTAGATTCGAGTTCTACCACTTCATCGGCGAGTACTTAATCAGCCATGCGGGTTTCAACAAGCACCCATCGGAATGGCTGGAGAAGCGTATGCCCTGGGATGTCGGTATTGCACGAGGAGGCCCAAATAGAGAAGGCGGCCCACTCTGGCTCGATTGGAATCTGGAATTCACCTCATTCACCAACGAGTATAGACAAATCCAGAAACAGATCGTCGGCCACCCTGTAGTCAAAGCACCCGAGCACGAGGCGTCGTCGTTTAACCTTGACACGGGGCTACGTTATGTGGGACTATTAAACCCACGCGGTTCGAAGCTAGCGATTCATCAAGTTGAAGGAGTCTGATTGCCAAATCAAGTTGAAGTAATCCGCCACTCCCGCCCCCGTGCCGAGGCGGATTGGGAGTGCCCGCGAAAACTCTATTATCTCCGGGAGTTCGACGGGATAGGATTAAATCCCGACATCGAGTCCCTGGAGATGTTCTTCGGTTCATCGATACATGATGGCCTTGCAGCCATCGCATCCATGCACCCCAAGGTAGACATTGATGCGATCGGTGAAGCGGCATTTCAGCAGGTGAAGGAGAACCTAGTTAAGAATGGAGTCGGTACGGATGAAGAGGTGGATAACTTTTCAAGCGAGCAAGCCTGTCTTGCAGAAGGCCTCCTACGAGGATTTTACAAACATGCCTGGCCGGGACTGTTACGTCGATACCCTAAGATCGTGGCTGTTGAGCGGGATGTCATATTCAAACATACCTTCGAGGGACTTTCAGATCCTGCTGGGTTATTCGAATTCCACGCCAAGCCGGATTTGATTCTATCCACTGAGGATGGTTCTGAGGTAATTTACAACGAATACAAAACATCCAGTAATAAAAAGGAACAATGGATCAATAGCTGGGATAAATCCATCCAAGCTCACGCTACCCTGGCTGCAATCAACCAGACCCTCGGCCTGGATCTAGCGGGGATCATCGTCCAGGGCCTATATAAGGGATACGCCAGCTACGGAAAGTTAAGCACTCCCCTCGCCTACGCCTATCACCGCTATGGCAACCCCCCATTCACAAAAACCGAAACCATCTACGAGTGGAAGGCAGGCTTCAAGAAATATCCTGTCTGGCATCTCGAAGGTGGAGTGAAGAAATGGATTGAATCTATGCCCGAAGAGGTCCTGATGGAGCAGTTCCCCTGCACACCGCTCATCTTCCCCGACGAGGATTTGATTACGAGGTTTTTTAAGCAGCGTGCAATCCGCGAAACTGAGGTGAAGGCGGCGTCAAAATTAATTCAGGATGAAACTCTGGCCAAACCCATACGTGACTATGCTCTCGACCACACTTTTCCTCAACACTTCAACAAATGCAAACCCGCCTGGGGCTTCGAGTGTGCGTTTCAACAACTCTGCCATGGACAGGTAAACGACCCAGTCAAAGCAGGCTTCACCTATAGGGAGAAACGTTACTAATATGACCGTCCAAGAACTCGTTCTCGCGCTTCGCAAATATCCCACGAAATCTCGTGTCGATCTCGTCATCCTACGTGGTGACGAACATATCTACACTGAAGCTGCCGGAATTTCACAATCGAAGGACTACAGAGGTCGAGTTATTGTCGAAATCACTAATGAAACCTGAACAGGAATACATGTGCCGCAAATGCACTGTAACCATCCCTTGGCGGGGATTGTGCCCCAAATGTCTATCAGCGAAAGCCAGCATCCAGAAGATTCGCTACTGCCCGGATTATTATACATCTGACCGCCACCGAATCGAGGACTGTAGACAGTGCCAGGCCTTGATACGGCCCAAGGGTACTTCATCCTAATGGCCGGTAGACGATTCGCCTACAACGAACTCGGCGAGGATAATCCGGTGGTGGTGGATGAGGACGAAATCCGCCGCACCTACTACCCTCATTGGCTCGATCAAATGACCCGGGCGCGGGAACGAGGTCAACCAAACGCCCTGGCATCTGATATGTCCTGGGAAGATTGTTTAATGGATTTTCAGGTAGTTAACTGGGCGTGGGAACTTAAGGATGCTGAATCAGACCTCCATGGAGTCTAACAATGGTTAAACGTTGTATAAAGTGCTCCAAACCACTGATTGTAAATGGGATTCATCTTGGCATCCCTTTTGGACACTGGAGGTCATTTACCACCCCCGGTGAATGGTCTTCGATGCTTGTTTGCTCAGGATGTTATGATATGATCACCGCTAATAGTCCAGAAAGTAGCAAAGTATGTTTGAGTTAATTCTAACGGGCTTAATGTTTATTGTCATTGGGTTCTTTATTGGACGCTGGCATGAACGTGACAAATGGATTTGTGCTATGTGTGACGATTTTGATCTACCATGTGAAGGGAACTGTGAAAGGAATCCTCGTGGGTAAGTGTGTAATCTGTAATAAGCTAGTTAAAGAAGGTACCGCCCATCTGGCAAAATATGTGATTCATGAAAAGTGTTTCAAGCGTGTGGTTCCTTCATCCAAGGAACAAAAAACAGGAGACGAGGTTGTCTAATATCTGGATCACATCCGATCATCATTTTGGCCACGCGAACATCCTGAAGTTTGTCGGCCAAGACGGCAAACCCTTCCGCCACGACGCAGATGTTCATACTATGAATGAGGCCTTGGTTGAGGCATGGAATTCCGTTGTCAAACCCGAAGATATTGTCTACCACCTGGGTGATGTGGCCTTTGCAAACAGTCTCCACTATGTCAACCAACTGAACGGCCTTAAACACCTGGCCCTTGGCAACCATGACCGTTTTCGCATGACCGAATACTACGCAGTAGGATTCCTCTCTGTCCGAGGCTCATTTAAACGCAACCGAAACATCCTAATGTCACATTTCCCAATCCACGCATCATCAATTTCACGGGGAGCCATTCAAATCCATGGCCACATTCACCAACGTCCCTCACCAAAAGGTCCATATTTCAATGTCTCTGTCGAACGCAACGCCTATCGCCCATTTCACCTAGATGAGATCCTGAAATGGCAAGATGACTACCTCGCTGGTCTAGAAATGGACAGCTTCCTTCGAGAAATGGGTTCAAGCTAAATGGGCACCAACTACGAGGCTGGTAGACGATTCGAGTGGGAGCGAAAAGCCGCCTGGGAGGCCCTTGGTTTCACTGTCGCTCGATCCGCCGGTTCCCACAGTCCTTGGGACCTTACCGCTCGCCGTCATGATGGGGTTACATTAATCCAATGTAAGTATACCGAAGATTCCACCGAACCCGCCCACCTGATTCGGGTATTTAAGGAAACTACCATTCCCATAGGGGGCGTTCATCAATGTATTGAAGTTCGAGTCAGGGGAAAAAAGGAGATCCATAGTGTCACGATATAGAGGTAACATTCCAAGTTGGATTCGTAGTTTTCGCCAACGAATGTCTATTCAGGATGTCCTGACCGGGCGCAAGGTAGTAGTTACCAGATCCCTCACCGATCCTGGCGGCATCCGACGCTCCACCGACCAATTCGGCCGCCCCGACAAGAGGTTGGATCAAATCCGATTCCGCATCCTCGACCCGGCGGATCTTATCCGTAGAAAGCCCTTGACATCTGCCGAAAATTCTGATACCATTGTGGAGAATCAACCCCAACCTCATGATAATCTGTAACGACTGCTCAGCTTCGTGGTCAGCCCCAGTTAGCTGGTGCCCACAATGTTCATCAACGAATGTAAAAATGATACAATCCCACATTGAAAAGGACCCACTCATCACCACCAAATCCTACCTGGTTATCGTCGAACAAACCCCATCTGTAGACGATGACGATATCGTCAATTCCCTCGCAGGTGCCCTGACCTGGATGGAGGGTGTTGGGGAAGCTGACGTTATAGGAATGGGCAATTACACTAGCCCCGAATCGAGTGAGGTCTAATGGCGGGAACAAAAATCCTACTTTATGGAAGGACTGGAAGTGGGAAAACAGCCCAGATTGGCGAACTCGCCGAGTATGTGTTTGTCAAAACCGGCAAACCTTCCATCCTCTGGACGGCGGATAGGGGTGGCACAAAAACCATTCAACCCTACATTGATATCGGGATTATCGATGTGGTTGAAATCGGCTCCACCGATCCCTTCATCTTCCTGAACAAGTCGGCTAACGGCTTCAAGCGAGACTCTGCTGGTAAGTGGGCTAAGGTCAATATTTCGAAGTATGGTCTGGCTGCATTCGAATCCTTCCGCTCCTTTGCCGACGGTATGATGATGTCGATGGAGCAGAAACTGGCATCAGGGGTGAATATTGGTGGTAGTGCCAATATCTCCTTCCAAGCAGCCTCCAACGGTGACACCCTGAAGATCACCGGCGCGAATATGTCCATCTATGGCGTCGCACAGAATCAGATTCGTAATGAGGTCTGGAACTCACATAAGTTAGATGTCCCATACCTAATCTGGACATCAGCCGTTTCCAAGGATGAAGATATCAATGCCGCTGGCAAGGTCCTAGGGCCGGATGTGATCGGCAAATCCATGACCACCGTCACCCCCTACTGGTTCGACATCACTGCGAGAATAGACACCATTGCGGCCCAAAACGGCAAGCCTGAGAGACACTTACTTTATGCCGGTTGCCATAGTGATGTCAACGCAGGCGGCGCAGCAGGATTAGGTAACGTCCGCCTACCCCTTGATGCCACTCTCAAGGAAACCGTCATCGAACCTGCTTCAATTGTGAAGCTACTCGAATCCCTCGCAGGGGGGAGTAAGGAGGCTACTGACAAGATTCGTGCCAGATTAGGGAGCAAGTTGGACTCTCTAAAGAGGTAACCCTGTATTCCAACTAAATCAACCAACTCAACAACCGTTAACCAGGAGTTTCATCATCGCTAACATTTCACATTTAGGCAATCTTCAGCCTTCCGAACCCATCGACCTGTCGTTGTATACTGGGGAGCGTGCCAGTGGCACCTCGTCATTTCGTATGCCGACCCCAGGCCGTTACACTGTCCGGGCACCAGAGTCCTTTCCCGATACGGCGTTTACAGCGTCTAAGGCTGGTGCCCTCCTCGCCCAGATTGATCCGACAATTGTTGGTGGCGAACATGACGGCTTCCAGATCCGATTCGTAAAGGTTTCTGCTAAGACCTGGGATCGCACTCGAAAGGTCGCTGGAGTTGAAACCAAGGAAACCGCGTCACAGCTCGCGAACTACCTTAAGGCCTGCGGTCGGACGGGTGCAATGCCCACCGAGCCTCAGGATCAGGCTAACGCAGTAGAGCAGACCGCTGGTCAGCTCTATGAGGTCGAAACTGATTGGAAGATTTGGGACGGCGCTTCGCAGCAGGAGTACACGCTGTCGAAGAACCCCGATGTCTTCGCTAGAGGTGAGGATGGTGCCATCCTACCCTACATGGTTCTCCGCGACTCGGACGGCCAGGTGGTCCTCGATGAGAACGGTCGTGACAAGCGCCTCCGCGCCAACCTGACCGTCTCGAGGTTCATCGCAGCGACAATCAATTAGTCGCGACGATAACAAGGCGTGAACCCAAAGACTTCACTGTCGTTGGGTTCAGGTGGGGATGGGGGGTTCGTTCAAACGGCTCCCCATTTCCATTTCGGCGAAAAGCGCCGAGCTAATACACCTAATTTCGAAAGGCCTCATGTCTCAAGCTGCTAAAACTGAAATCGACCGCTTCGCCGGATTCTATGCTTCGGAACTAAATCGAACTGGTTTCCGGCCCGACGCTAGTTCGAATCGTGATACTCGCATCGACTTCCTCCAGCAAACCGTCAAACGGTTCTGCTCACCTCTACTATCCATGAAACGTGCCTCACCTGCCCGCCCCATTTCGGACGAAGTGGTGGTGTATGTCCAGACAAGGGAGTTCCGCGACTTTCTCCGTAGTGGCGGCACAGCAAACTACGAGGTTATATTAACTGACAACACCGAGCACCTCCCACCTGATCAACTATTGGTTAACCCGCTGAATCTAGCCACTCTAGCAGAACCTATTACTGCTGTTCCCACTGTCCCCGGCTGTACAGGCCCAGTTGAACCTACGCCTGAACCTGTGCCTGTCCCTCTTCCAACCCCATCATTCCCCTACCCAGATGAACCAACTATCGGCAAAGCCTACCAGACTCGTGTTAAGGCAACTTACACCGAAGCAAAGCGGGCCTTCCCCGATCCCAACGACCCAGATGCATTCCGCCATTTTATGCGTTATGGTTACTCCTGTCACGAAATGTCCGCACCTGATGCATCAAATAAGCACATCGCCGAACTCCGCCGCGATTTAGGTCTTCCTGAGGTAAAATAGATGACTTTTGATTCAACCAACGAACCCGAACAACTTGTCGAGACCACACTAACTGGCGATCAGGTAATGGAAACTATCCGGGAGATTGAAACAGCAGTACAGAGCAGAACGAAACATGAAGTGGTCGCCGCCTGCCTGGCAATTGCAGTTGCAATCTATCGACCTGATCTCCTAGAAACTGAAGGTGCAGTTGGTGAAGCGATTCCCCACCTGACGACATTTATTACCACCTATCACCCAAGCCAGCCATTAGTGAGTGGGGATGAATCGAGTGTGGCTAATTAAATGCCCTACCGACCAATCACTGACATTTGGTTCCTGGCCCGAGCTAAACTCCTAGGTGGCGAAAAGTATTATGGTGCCTATTTAGGCGGTTTTCCTGAACGTGCCAGGGCGTTAACTCGGTGTTACAATCAATGATCCAGTACTTCATATCTGTGGGGGTAAGGTAAAACTTTACCCCTATAAAGGTGGCTTTGGTATCAATGATCGTACATTAGACCTAGATGCTACACTCCAGCCCGATTATATTCAGGATGCTCGTTCCCGCATCCACCGGAGCTAACTGGTGGCGAGATCATGTGGTCAACGACGCCTATATACTATTCCTGAACGGTAGATTGACCTTTGTCGGTGCCGACGCCCCCTACCCTAGGGACCTGGCGTTGTTACTATATACCCCCTTCATTCGAAGTGGATCAGCCATCTGGGATTGGAGATTAACCTAATATGCCTAACGTCTACAACAAACATCACAAAGACGCCCCTCCCGATGCGGTTTATGTCGGTCGACCCTCGAAGTGGGGGAATCCATTTGTCATTAGTAAAGACGGCACACGGGATAAAGTGATTGAGATGTTCCGTTATAGATTAGAACGGCTTATGGTGGAGGATCCCAATAACTACCATCAATTAATTGCGCCTCTCCGGGGTAAGGATCTTGTTTGCTGGTGTGCCCCGAAGCCCTGCCACGCCGACATCCTACTGGAGATCGCGAATTCATGATTGATTCTGAATTGATTCTGAGTTTAAGGAGCAGCACAAAGATTGGTGGTCTACTAGACATAAAATTAATCCGGCAGATTACATCGGTGAACGATATAAACATCTCAAAATTGTTAAGATGTTTAGGGGAGAACGTGGTGGTTGGCGGGTGCTTGCTCGATGTGTTTGTGGTAAACTTAAAGAAACAGGTTTCTATGATTTAAGAGGTGGTAGTGTCGTTAGTTGTGGTTGCAAAAGAATTGGTAATCGAAAGGCAATTTGTCATCCTGATAGAAAACATGCAGGTAAGGGTTTATGTGTTGCGTGTTATAACCGCCGAAAAACATTCAAACAACTTTCACCTGAAGAAATTATAAAGATTGCTCATGAGGGTGTTTGTGCGATTTGTGCAACTCGTGAGCACTTACGTGTTGACCATGATCATGTTTCGGGTAAAATTCGTGGGTTACTGTGTAATGAACATAATCTAGGATTGGGAAAATTTAAGGATAATTCCGAACACCTTATTGCGGCTGCCGAATATTTGAGGGGATTTCAGGATGCTCTTTCCACTACTGAAAATTTGTGAGTGTCTTTGGTCCGATATTACAACATCAAATTTGGGCTGGCAATCACCAGATTCCGCCAGAGAGACATCACAACCAACAATGGTTAAGACTATAGGCTATGTCCTCGAAGACACCCCTCAGTTCCTCAAACTCGCCATGCTCCAAACCCAACTGGAACAGAATGAGGTGGGGGTTGTCGCGACCATCCCAAAAGGATGTATCAAGCGGATGAAGATTCTGAAGGGGTTAAATTGAATCTCTGCTGGCTCACCAAAACCTACTGGCATTACATCCTCGACGATTCCAATGCTGATGCCGACTGTGGCAACTACCTAACTCGTTGTTGGTGTCGTTTCCAAGGTCATCCAGCTGGCGTTGTTTGGTATTCACATGGTTTAGAACCAGATATGACGTGTAACGGGTGCGGGGAGGATTTGGGATGAGAATCCTAGTGTGTGGTGGCCGAGGGTTCAGTAACAGGTCAAGGTTTGATAGTATCATGGACTGGTTTGCAGACGCCCATGATTTAGTTATCATTCATGGTGGAGCAAGGGGTGCTGATAATCTTGCAGGTGATTGGGCAGATGTTAATCGGACAGGCCTCGAAGTCTATCCAGCCGACTGGGACAAGTATGGTAAGGCAGCCGGATTCATCCGTAACCAACAGATGCTAGACGAAGGTAAGCCGGATTTAGTAGTTGCATTCCCCGGTGGTAACGGCACCGCCGACATGATCCGTCGTGCTCGCAAGGCTGGGATTGAGGTGTTGCAGGTTGTTGCCTAAACCGTCGGCGTGTGCAAGTTGTATGTTGGGTCATCTCCCCGGCTTCATGAAAGTAAGTGGCGATGGCTCATCAGGCGTGATGGTCGTAGGTGAAGCATTAGGTGAAGAGGAAGCTAAGTTCGGTGTCGGCTTCGTCGGCAAGTCCGGCCACTTCCTCTGGAATGCCCTCGCGAGAGTTGGGGTGGATCGCGACACCCTAACAGTCGCCAACACCATCTTCTGTCGTCCCCCAGACAATAAACTGGTCGGGATGAGCTATGAGAAGGCCGCCATCGATGTCTGCCGCCCGAACTTAGACACAGCGATTACCAATGCGAAGTCGGTTGCTGAGCAACATGGCAAGACATTTGTCATAGTGACACTGGGTAAAACCGCCTTCATGCGCGTCCTGGGGCTCGACCCAAAGCAGGCATCGAATCTCCTCAAAGAGGACTACTACTGTTATCCATTCTACTCCCTCACCTACAACTGTTGGGTAATCGCAGCCGCTCACCCCGCCTACCTGATGCGAGGCAAGAATCATGAAATCCCTGTGTTGGTATTCGCGTTCAGGCGTGCGTTGGAGATTGCGCCGGCTGGTCTAACCCTCGCGAAACCAATCTATCTCCTCGACCCTGATCCGGCTGTGTTTAGTGGGTGGGTGGACGACTATCTGAAGGAACTAGCTGCGAATCCGACCTCGACATTCCTATCCTACGACATCGAAACCCCATACAAGCGAGGTAAGGCGGAAGATCAGATTGCTAAGGAGGATGAGGAGGATTATACCATTCTCCGGGTCGCCTTCGCCTATCGTCCCAACGAAGCCGTAAGTGTTCCGTGGACTGCTGCCCACTTCGCGGACTTCGGCCGACTATTCAATTCCCCCGGCGCTAAACTCGGCTGGAACTCGGATGTATATGACCGACCTCGTGTGGAATTCCACCTAGGAGATAGAATTGCTGGTGATCATCTCGATGGGATGTTGGCATGGCATGTTCTGAATTCCGCATTGCCCAAGGGCCTGGGATTCGTCGCCCCATTCTACGCCCAGACTTCCAGCATGTGGAAACACCTGTCATCATCCGAGCCTGCATTCTACAACGCCAAGGACGCTGACATGGCGTTACAAATCTGGCTTGGGGTGAAGGAGGACCTTCGAAGCAATAACCTCTGGGAGGTCTTTGATCGCCACGTCATCCAGCTCAACCGGGTCTACGAGTTTATGTCCTCAAAGGGTGTATTGCTCGACAAAGCCAAGCGGGATGCCGCCGAGGTCAAGCTAACCGCCATTCTGGAATCCAGCGAAGCGGCTATCGCAGCCGTTATACCGACTGAGATCCTACAATTAAAACCCTTTGCGAAGACTCCCAAGGATCTAGTTGGTCTAGTCGAAATCTCCGGTCAGCGTAAGACCACTAAATGCCCCCTATGTTCCACACTGGATGTTAAAGCCGCACACTACAAACCAACCGGCAAAAAGAAACTGGCGGCTGGGGAACCTCAAAATCCCTGTTGTGGCAACAAATCCATCAAGGTCACCATCCCCTCAATACAGTGGGCGAAACCGCTACCATTTAAACTGAGCAACCAGTCACTTCGTAGGTATCAGGCGCACATGAAGCAGCGTCCGGTGTTGACTCCGAAAGAGCGCAAGGTTACATTTGATGATAAGGCCATCACTAAGCTGATTAACAGCTATCCAAATGATAAGTTGTATCCACTTATTGGGGAATTTAGACAGGTTCAGAAACTGTTAGGTAATTATGTAGGAATCACTCAATCTAACGGAAAAATTCGTGGCGGTATGCCGGTCGGTCGGGATGGAAGAGTACATACATCAATTACCCACAACCCAAGCACTCTAAGGAGCGCCTCTCAAGATCCGAATCTTCAAAACTTACCTCGTCCGCAGGGCACTGATGATAACGCTACCATCATCCGTCGGTTGCTTCGGGCAGCAGACGGTCATACACTCTACGCTAGAGATTTTTCAGGTATCGAGGCTGTTCTAGTTGGATACTTTGCACTCGCCCCCAATTATATTCGTTTAGCAAAGCGTGACGTTCACTCATTCTACTCGGCCTATGCAATTCATCAGCAGGACCCAAAGAAAATCTCTGCGAATGACCTGCCACTTCTGAGTTGGGATGATGAAAAGCTGTTCAAGCGGCTCGACGAAATTAAAAAGGAGTTCAAGTCAGAGCGTAATAACCTGTATAAACACTTGGTTCATGGCGCTAATTTTATGCAGGGTGCTAAAGGTGCAGCAGATACTATTCTCCGGATGACTGGTAAAGTCGTCTCACCATCCCAAATTAATCGGGTTATGAACGTGTATTTCGATCTGTTTCCTGAGATCCGAAAGTGGCAGCAGACGGTTCTCGCTCAGGCAGATCGGGATGGGTACCTCAGGAATCCATTTTCCTATGTTCACCGTTTCCACTCGGTTTACGCATGGGAAAAGTGGGGTAACGAGTGGGAGAAAAAGCCGGGCCCTCAAGCTAATGCCGTAGTCGCCTTTTTGCCCCAATCTACGGCAGCCGGAATCATTAAGGAAGCCATGTTGCGCCTTTGGGATAATCATTATGATTCAGTAGGTCAATATCTCTGCTTGATTATTCACGATGAAATCATGCTGGAGGTTCCTGATAATCAGATTGAAATCGTGGATCAACTAGTAAAACTAGAGATGGAACGTCCAATTCCTCAAATGCGGTTACCTGAAAATTGGAACATGGGCGAATATATGGTAATTAATACTGAGGAGAAAATTGGTAAAGTGTGGGGTGACATGAAGTAATGGACGTAATTAAAAATCGTAAGGCTGATTGTCATCCTGACCGACCCCACACGGCCAAAGGGATGTGTTATCCCTGCTATAAACGCAAATATCATCAGGAACATGCTGAGGTTCATTGTGCTCGTTCTCGAAAACACTATGAAGTTAATAAGGCTGGCAAGTTACGATATCAACGCCATTACTTTCTGAAACACCAGTACGGACTGTCAATCGACGATTATGAGACAATGGTAGCATCACAAAATAATCTGTGTGCGATTTGCCAAAAACCTCAAACTGAATCAACCAAGCGCCGGAAATCCTCGCGGAGAGTTCGTGATCTTGTAGTTGACCATAACCACATCACTGGGGAAGTTCGTGGGTTTCTTTGTAATAAGTGCAACACCGGGTTATGGGGAGTTGAAAACGAGGAGTGGTTAGAAAAAGCACTTAACTATTTATGGAAGGAGTCCCAATGAAAACCTACCGATGCCCGAACTGTGCTATGAAACTCGCTGCACCCCCACCGAAAATCTGCCCCTGCTGCACCAAGAGGCTGTATTAGGTGAAACGTCTAACATGGTCATAAGGTCCCCATTTTCATATTATGGTTCAAAGTCAAAAATTGCCCACCTTTATCCTCCTCCTGAGCACAATCTTATTGTCGAGCCTTTTGCTGGGGGTGCTGCTTATGGGTGGCTGCACCGTCGGGACAGCCTTGGTAATAAGCTGGATGTATGGCTTAACGATTTGGATAGCAAGACCTTTTCAATCTGGAAGTTCTTGACTTCCCCTGACGCTTGTGCTATAGTTGAAGCCTACGTTCCAGATAAAGTTGAAATGGGTCAAAAGGTTTCGGAAATCATCCCCGAATGTTTCTCTGGCTTGGTGGAACTATGCAGGGCCGAGGCTAATCAGGGCACTCAGGGCACCAAATCAGTCCGCGACCAAATTACCTTCATGGGTGCGAAGTGTTGGAAGGTGAAGAGGAAGCTCCTTGAGGTCATCCCTGAGGTCTCAGAATGGAAAATCACAAACGTCGATTACAAACAGCTCGCAAACGTCGAAGCCACCTGGTTCATCGACCCACCTTATATTGGTGCTGGGAAAGTGTATCGAATGGGTTCGGACCTTATCAACTACGAGGAACTTGGCTGGTGGGTTCTGGGCCGACGAGGCATGTCGATCACATGTGAAAACTATCCAGCCGACTGGCTCCCGTTTGAAAAGATGGAACATCCCCGTGTTTCAATTCGTTCGAGATATCAGAAAGCGAACGCTCCAGAAGCGGTCTATATTCATAGGAGTGAGTTAATTGACCCTAGTATTTGATGTAGATGGTTGTATCGCGAGTTTCGAGTCGGCCTGGGAGCCCCTCCTTGCCAAGTTGAATGGGGGATCGAAGCTGCCCAAGGGATGGCTAGACGATCCAGCCCAACCTAACGAGTGGGACTGGGACAAGACCGCCTATGGTAAAGACATTACCTCAAAGGGCTGGGAACATGTTGCGAGGTCGGATAAGTTTTGGTTGGATCTAAAACCTCTGCCCGGTGCCCTCGAAGTTTCCCAGCAAATCAATCGCCTGATGAAATCGCATGACGTAGTATTCATGACCTCACGCCCAGGTGTTGGCGTGCAACGTCAAACCTGTAAGTGGCTCTATGAAATCGGGGTGTTGTACCCTAATGTGATCGTGGTGAACAGGTGGCAGGATAAGGTTCCACTCCTGATGGATCTTCGAACTGGATTCTTCATTGATGACAAACTCGAAACCATCAACGCCCTTTACAACCATTGCTATCTCAATCGACTCCCGGTGAAGCAATTCTTTCTTGCAGATGCCCCCTACAATCGGGAGGGCCGGGTGAATGGGGTAAAGGTCGTCACCAACGTCACCGATGCCCTCAAACAATCAGGACTTTGGTCCTAGAACGGCTTTAACTTAATAAAAATGGCAATTATCCTCAAAGAGAACCCCGACGGCTCAGGCTCAGTCAAGCAAACCTATACCCCCGATGAACACCTCAACCAGGTGATTAACAAGACCTGGAACTTCGCCGGTCGGCTGGAAACCACCCAAGATCACACCCTCAACGCGGTTCTAGGGTTAGCTGGCGAGGCTGGTGAAGTAGCCGACCTACACAAGAAGATGTTCTACCACGAGCCTAAACACCGGCAGGAGGAACTTCTAGCCGAACTAGGGGATGTGGCATTCTACTTGTTGAAAATCCTCGACATCTATAGCTGGACTCTAGAAGATGCCCTGTTAAATAATCGTGAGAAACTCATGAAGCGCCATGAGGGATTGTTTGAGGAGGTTAAGGTTGGCTGATTTCGTCATCAAAGATTCTGGTCAGCGCTTGGTTCTACCATCAGGTATGCAGCGCGACACCACTGAGGGTAAGATTGATTATAGCCTAGTCCTCGATGGTCCGATGTTTAATCGGTGGGCAGTACACCTCACAAAGGGTGCCCAGAAGTATACCAAGCGTAACTGGATGAAGGCCACACCAGGAGATGGTTCATATGAGAGGTTCCGCGAGTCGGCCCTCCGACACTTCCTCCAATGGTACTGGAACAACACCGACGAAGACCATGCCAGTGCCACCGTCTTCAACATAAACGGCGCAGAATATGTTAAAGCGCAAGAATCCAAGTAGCTAGAAATACAAAGAGCCCAATGATTAAAATCAAAGGGCTCTTTTTATTTGAGTTAGATTGCTAAAGCATCACTTGACTTTTTATATGATGCGTGTTACCATATAGTATGAGTCAGCCTTCAAAATATCCTTCAATTTGTCATCCGCTAAAACAACGAGCGACCAAAAGTGGTCTTTGTTCTGCCTGTTACTATAAAGAACGATATAAAAAATTTCCAGAACTAATGAAACAGCGGAATGCAACCCCAGCAGCAAAGGCAAGATAAACAAACAGATGACTATATTGCCAATCGGCATCGATTGAATCGATATGGTCTACTGCAGGAAGATTTTGACCGTTTGATTGTTAAACAGGGAAAACGATGTAAAATTTGTTTGTCACTTTTTGACCCAACCAAAGCAAAAGCTATTCATATTGATCATGATCATGAAACGGGAAAAGTACGGGCATTACTGTGCAGACTCTGCAACACAGGTTTAGGGATGGTAAAAGATAATCCGTTTATTCTTGCTCGGATGACTGCATATCTAAAGTGGACTGGGACAGATGTTGATCCTTTAACCTGGGAGCAGACTGATTTCGTCGATTTGAGGGTTTTAACATCCCCACCTTCCACTGACGAACAATCATCTTCGCAGGAATAAAATTGATACCACGAAAAGTTCCAGCTTCACAGATATCGGTGGCTAAACTAATGCCAGTTTCATCATTAAACAGACTAATCCCAACGGTTACATAATTCACTGGTCGGTGGGTAATTTCATGTGATTCAAACTCCCCGCTGTTCCAGTGAGCGTCCTCCCACTCACACGCCCATATTTCCAATCCCTTTAATGGGACATCTGGTTGTATGGGCATTTTGTTTTGATTAGCAAACCTTGGTTCAACCTTCACTTCAGGAACTTCCTGATTTCCTTCGAATCACATACAATGGATGTCGCCCCGAATTTATCCGATGCCTGATTAATGCCCACAACCTTCCCATCAACACCCACCACCGGACCTCCTGACATCCCCTGAGCAATGGCCCCATCAAGGATTACATCCCGATGATTGTTCTCATCAACATACCCTGCTACCGCCCGTTTCAGCACCATCAGATATCCGTAGCCGTAGCCGAAAGCTTGAACATCATCCCCGACTTTCGGGGAGTCACTTGCGATTTGGAGCGGAGGTTTCGAGAAGGGTTCCATTGATAACAACGCGAGGGCTTCATTGACCCGGATAATCTTTGATGGCTTCCCATCCACTAACAGTTCGACGTTTGGATCATCCGGAGCACAATGGGCCACGGTCAACACTCGGCCCTCTGATGCTGATACCACAAACCCCGTGCAGACATTATGGTTATACTGAATCATAACGAGTGACCGGATGGTACTACTTGGAGCAGGGGCCAGAGCAGCGACAAAGATACAAGCAACAAACAGGGCTAGGATTTTACTGAACATGATAGGGCTTCCATAAAATTGAGGATAACAGGCAGGAGGTGGGAACCTGTTATCCTCGTCCGTTCTTGTTAGGTACTTACAATTTCAGCCTTTGTGGGTTTGGCGCTCTTAGACCATGACCCGCAGGATTGACATTGAAATCTCTGGTAGCAGCGAGTCCTAGTAACGTGGAAGCCACGCTTCTGAAGTTTCTTTCCCCCACACACCCCACAACCACCACGACCATCAAATAGACCCTTGCTAGGATGATCCAACATAAGAGGCTTCAGCTTATGATAAACATCCACCAGAACATCCACGTCCCGCCTGCAATGTTCTTCTATGTACCGAAGGGACTTCGCATCCCCGCCGAGAGCCCGAATCCATTGTTCTGGTAGGATTGAGTTCTTGGTGTTTTTCAATCTCAGGAAATCCTGAATCGTAACCAGCCGGTTACTTCGCAGCTTCAGTTGATTCCGTGAGGTTCTCCAGGTGTCGATTAGGGGGAAATTCGGGGGCATTGTTGGTAGCCCATGATACAACAGTCGAGTGTTCAGGAATACTGTGTCGAAATACTTCCCGTAGTGCGCCACCCATACGTCGGCTTCCAGTAAACGCTTCGAGATGTCCTTTAGGAGGAGTTTTTCCGCCCTAATGGGGTCCTTTTCTGGATAATCCCGAATCGAGTAAACCTCAGTCTTACCTTTATCGACATCTCGCATACCACAGCAGATAATCATGCCAAAGTCGGCGCTCAGCGAACTACACTCCAGATCCCACGCGACAATTCGCATTAACTAACCCTTTCTTTACGTCGATAATATGCGACAATATCATACTTTAGCCCAAACTTTTTAGCGATTGTATGATTGTCAAGGTGAATGTTTGCTTGAAAAATTTCACGGGGCAGTAATCGTTTAGAATTTTTTCGCGGCCGATTAAGGTGCTGGTCGAATTTCTTTAATGCTTCATCTGCTTGGCGTAATTTAATTGAACATAAGTAAGGTCTCATTGTACTAATTACTGTTCTAGCACGTTCTCCGCTTATTGAAATTGACCAATAAGACTTGCTTCTAGCAGTTTTTGGTGTATAAGGCCCATTCACCTTTTTTACATATTCCCCAAACGCATTTTTAAAACGCTCTAGAGGTTCAATTGCTGTTTGTGAAATTGACAATACAAACCGATTTCTTCCAGAGAAATGTGTATTACCTTCTCCGTCAAAAAATCCGGCAGCCCAGGCTACTTCGGTATTGAGCATTTAAAGATTGTCTCATAGAATGCCACTAAAGTCAAGTTAATTATTGTTCCCTTTTGGGTATTATTGACCTCTCCCACCCATCCCCGGCCGTAACATGTCCATAATGTCTGTCGGGAGGCGTTGTGGAGCCCCTTTCCCAGCATTATACATCCCCTCACCACCCTTTGGAGTGAACTCCGCCATCCCCTCCCCAAGGGTTTCCATTTGTGGTCGCCGCTTCGGGATTTTGGCAAGATTTCGCTGTAGATCTCCAATGAGGGCATTCACGTCATCCATAGCCGGAGTGATTTGGGCAACTGGATTAGCTTCAATTAGGTCAAAACCTGGATTAATGACCTTCGAGGCAGCTTTAGCGCCTCTCATCATCCCAATGGCTGGCCCAGCCGCCATCATACCCATATTTAAAGGTGTAGCGAGTTGACGCATTCCTTCCATGGCCCCCGCCCCGAAACCGCGCATTCTAGCTTCCATTGGGGATCGTTCCAAAGATGGGGAATCAACCATATCCTGGTAGGGTTGAATCGTTTCCTCATCAATAATCGGAGTGTTGGCAGCCTGCCATCCCCGCTTCAACAGGTCGAGTGGATTAAATGGCATAGGTTATTGCTCCGGTTTGGATTCCTTGGCGGACTGTTGTAATGCGAGGAGGGCGGCCATGGCGGGGAAGCCCCGGGATTTGATGATTTGTTTCAATTCCGGACTGAGGTTGGCTTTCCACATCCCCGGACCTGGCAGGGTTTGGGGGGGCATTTACGAGGTTCCTACGAGTAAATGGAACATTTAGACCTTGACAAGGGGAGAGAATGGTGCTAAGGTAGTCATATTCCCTGTCATTTTCCGAATCACTTGTTGCGGATTCGGGTATTACTACAGGGGGAGGTATTTGCAATATGTCACGTAAGATGGACGGAAAGCCTTGGCAGCATGATCGTCAGCGTGAGTGGTACTTAAAAAATCGTGAACTGACACTTGAGCGGACTAGAAAGTGGGCTCAGGAAAATAAGGAACGGCATACAGCATCTAAAAAGGCGTGGGCTAAGAACAACAAAGAAAAGGTAGCTGCAAATGCTCGTCAGGCAACTCTCAAGAAAAAGTATGGAATTACACCCGAGATATATGAGGAAATGCTAGAGGCTCAGGATGGCGTTTGCGCTATCTGTGGCAATCCACCAAAACAGCGACGTTTGCACATTGATCACTGCCATAAAACCAACGAGGTTCGTGCCCTACTTTGTGTTACTTGTAACATTAAACTCGGACATTTGGAGGGTTTTAAACGGCTTCGACTAGGAATCAGGGCATTTGAGCGTTATTTGGAGAGATTTGAGGATTCTCAGCAGGATTCTCTGTAACAGGGGCGGCCTTACCATCCGCCGCCCGGTGACGGTTCCATGCGACCCACCCCCCAGCCCTCAACGCCAACCAAATAGCCTGCCGTTTCGACCACCTACAACCCTCGAGGTGGAGGATTCGACGATGGACACTATCGCACTGTTCACGAGTGAGGTCTAAAATGGCTCCATTTGCCCCATACGGCCCCCTGGGGGCATGATAAAGATAGTC
>ERZ1292625.2208-Hain-H41-01um-R1-2208-length-18877-cov-5_pt1 | contig 18877 bp, 25 predicted proteins | sample MGYA00564400_ERZ1292625 | MGnify/ENA primary metagenome ERZ1292625 (study PRJEB36523, sample SAMEA6512639) | groundwater metagenome | collected 2019-01-08 | study: AquaDiva: Metagenomics assemblies of 32 groundwater samples
AGTAAATTTAGACATTTTGGGTATTCCCGGGTTATTGCCGGAAGAAGATACCGGTATTGATGATTCGCTTCTTGTGCATATTCCCAACTGGAAGGTAGGCAACCGGAGTTTTGGCATTTCCGATTATTATGACCTGGACAGCCTATTTTATGCGCTCAATAATCGGTTGACAAAAGTTGATAGTATTCTGGATAAGCATAGTGACCCGATTCTCTTGGTGCCGGAAGGGGTACTGGATGAGAAGGGTCATGTAAAAAAGCAACAGCTCGGCGTCATTGAGATCAAAGAGGGAGAAAACAATAAGCCGGAATATGTGGTATGGGATGCTTCCCTGGAAAATGCGTTTAAGGCTATTGAGAAGGATGTCGAACTATTGATGATGGTTGCTGAAATTTCCCCGGATGTTTTTGGTATGGGGCAAGGTCAGGCAGATAGCGGCCGGGCGCTCAAATATAAATTGCTTCGGACGATTGCCAAAGTTGCCCGAAAAAAGCTCTACTATTACCGTGGTTTACAAAAAGTGCTCTACGTGGCGCAAAAATTGGCGAAAGAATATGGAGTAAAAATTGAAGGCAAGTCGCTTTCCAGTGAACCGGTCAAGCCGGATTTGCGTTTTGCTGACGGATTACCGATCGATGAAGGAGAGCAGGTAGATAATGAAACAAAGGCAATCGATGCTGGTATCACCAGCGCAAAAGACGCCATTATGCGTGTGTATAACGTGGATGAGGAAACGGCCAAAAAGCAGGTTGATGAGATCAATAAGGAAAAAACAGTCGCACTTCCCAAAATGGACTTGGGGAAAAATCCGAATCCGTTTGATAAAAAAATGCCGATGGATAAGTCAATGAAATAATATGTATGCCGGACGTATACCCGCTTCAAGTCGAGATCAACGAGGAGAACATCCTCAAAATAACCAGTACGTTCAAGAGTGCGTACAAGGATATCGTCGATGAAATAGTCGGCGCTACGAACTTTGGCGTCGCCAACCGCAAGGCAATCCTCAAACAAATCGAAGCAATCCTCGCGGAACTTGGCACGGATGTGGAAAAATTCCTCGAAACGGAACTGCCAAAATACTATAAAACAGGTGCAGATGATGCGGTGAAGCAACTTCGCAACATTGGCGCTGACGTCAGCGTGACAGAGGGGTTTAACAGAATCCATAAAGATGCTATCGTGGCCCTCGTTGATGATACGGCAAACGCATTTGGGGAAAGTTTGACCGGTGTGGCCAGAAGTGCCCGGCTTCTGTTGGGTAAGGCGGTGCGCGAGGCGATAACGGCGCGTATGGCGACAAGCATCATATCCGGTGATGCGCTCCGGGATATAAAGCTGATGATCGTAGGATTATTGCAACAGCAGGGGCTTGACGCACTGGTTGACAAGGGCGGTCATACCTGGACGCTTGAACGGTATGCCGAGATGCTTTTCAGAACGAAAGCAGTTGAGGCGCGCAATCGCGGTTTGGCAAACCGGATGGTAGAGAATGGATATGATCTCGTACAGGTGAGCAGTCACAATACCGACCATGAAGCATGTCGGGTATGGGAAGGGAAAATACTATCCATAAGCGGAGAATCCGAAGGCTATCCGACGGTTGCCGAGGCGGAAGTCGCCGGTCTGTTTCATCCGAACTGCAAACATGCGATCAATGTGATTATCCCTTCGCTTGCGGGAAAAATCAAGGCATATAGCCAATAAATCATTCGCTTGACAAACGTGTTATATCCTGTCTATGATAGTAATTGAGGCGTTTCTTGGTGGTAGCGACCACTAAAAAAAGCGTAAGAATATGCCAGAGCCAGTAATTCCTGTTGTAGTACCAGAAAAAGGCAAAGTTGAACCCGAAAAAGGTGCAGCAGCGTCATTTGATCCAACGAAAGTCGGCGATGAGGACTTTGCAAAAGTCTTCGATGACCCGAGAACATTTGCGCATCCGCGCTTCAAAGAGTTGACGGAAGCTGCAAAAGAGCTCAAAGCACTCAAAAAAGCGCAGGTTGAGGCAAATGAAGCAAAACTGGTAGAAGAAAAAAAGCATGAAGAACTGGCTACGTTGCGAGCAAAAGAGCGTGATGAGGCAATAGGCAAGTATAATACTTCGCTTGTTGATAATTTAATCATCACTGAATCTGCGAAGAAAGGCATAACTGACCTGGATGCAGCCAAAAAGCTCATAGAACGCGCAACGATTAAGGTCAATGACGATGGCACTGTAACCGGTGTCACCGAGGCAGTTGACGCGCTCGTGAAAGATAAACCGTATTTAGTAGGAGGAAAAAAGGGAAGTGTGGGCCAAGGAACGAATCCGCCAAACCCGGAAGCAAACGCTGGTAAGTTTACTGTTTCGCAAATTCAAGATCCTGTATTTTATCAAGCAAATATTGATGCAATCAGGGCGGCAATGGTAAGAGGCGAAATAACAGAAGACCGGCCGGTGTAAGGTAAATTCTTCTTTTCCCCATACAACAATCCCGTAGAAATATATGCCAAATTTTACACCGACGACAAACGCGGTCGCAATCCCGACCGTTATTGCCCAGGAAGTAATCCGGCTATGGCCCGGATATATGAACCTGGCAAAATTCGTGTCGAAAGATACGGATTGGACAGGGCAGGATTTTGCCAGCTATGGCAATACTCTTGATATCCCGAAGCCAGGGACATTGACGGTGAGTACGAAGACTGCGGGTACTGCAATGACAACGCAATCTCCGACTGCAACCAAAGTATCGGTGACGCTTAATCAGCACAAGTACATTGATGTGCTTGAGGAAGACATCACCAAACTATTGCAGAAACCGGATATGCAAGCTGCATACGCCCGGAATATGGCGATAGTATTGGCAGAGGATGTTGAGAGTTATCTGTTCTCACTGCATCCTAACCTCACCAGCACGGTGAGTTTTGACGCGACAAGCGCCACGACGATTGAAAATTCGTTTCTGGCACTTCGGAGCAAGTTTGCGCGCAACAAAGTGCCGCAGGCTATGCCCAAAGGCGCGTTTCTCGAAACGTCAATAATTGACAAATTATTGACTGTCGATAAGTATTCTCGCGGTGACTACATCGGGAATACCGAAGCTGTTAATTTGGGTGCGATAAGACGCATCTATAATATAAACATCTTCGAGAGCCAGCTTGTCCCAGCGACCGGCTCGCCGGTAGCATACCACAGCCTCGGATTGACCCCATACGGGTTAGTCCTCGCCAATCGGCCCATGCCGCTTGACGGAAACGGCAAAGGTGTGCGTCAGACGAATATGCGTGATCCCAATACGGGCGTCACCTTCCGTCTGACCGAGGGGTACTCTCATGGTGACCTGGGTAGCCGGTTCACAATCGACTTGCTCTATGGAGCATCGGTATGTGACACGACACAGGTATACGAGATCGAGAGCACTTAAACTTTGAATTGAATCATAGGGGCGGTTCTGGGAGCAGAGCCGCCCCTTTTTGTGGTTTGCAGGAATGAGAAACTTGTAATATAGTGGTAACATGTTGTATCTGCGTAACCCTGTCGGCCGCATCATTGTTTTTGATACCCAGGAGCACTATAGCCAATATGTCAACCAGGGCGGATTTTCTAAAATCACCGAGGATGAGATCAAAGAGTTTGAAGAAGAACGCACGGCCCGGTTTGAGGCGATGCGGATAGCCAAGGAAGAAGAAGGTAAGCCGCCGACCGGCATACACTGTGCGACAGGCAGCCCGGGAGGTACGGACGGATTCGGTGTTGCGTCAACGGTACTCATCCGGGAACTTCGCAAAATCGGCGTTCATGTCAAGACATATTTTGATGGTCAAAAGCTCGCTGTTTTATTCCATAATCCCTACTCAATTACCAGCCTCGAAACGCCCTACCGGATCATCTACACGATGTTTGAGAGTGATAAAATCCCGGACGATTGGATTGACTATCTGCAATTGGCTGATCGGGTGATTGTGCCGTCGCACTGGTGCCAGAAGGTCTTTGCTAAATCCGGTGTTCAGACGAGTGTCGTGCCCTTGGGATATGATGCGATGGTATATAAGCCGGTTGCCAGGCCAAGCAGGCGGGAAAACAACGACTATTTTACCTTCCTGCACTATAACGCCCACAATGCCCGTAAGGGATTTTTGGAAGTCTACAAAGCGTTTACGACCGAGTTTGCCGTTGATGAGCCAGTGCGGATGATTTTCAAAACGACACTCACCAATCCTTATCAGCATTTTCCGATCAATGAGGAGATATACCGCAATATCGAAGTCATAGCCGGTCAGGTATCGCCGTTTGATATGCAGCGGATTTTGGCCCGGAGTGATTGCATGGTGTTTCCCAGCCGCGGTGAAGGGTTTGGTGTGACGCCGCTTGAGTGCATGGCTACCGGTATGCCGGTGATTGTGCCCAATGCCCACGGAATAAGCGAGTATTTTGATCCGGCATATATGTATGAGGTCAAAGTTGCCGGGCCGTCGCCTGCCCTCTATAGCAGGTATAAAAATATGGATGTCGGGCAGATGGTAACATGTGACGTGGACGATCTAAGGCGTCGCATGCGGTGGGTCTATGAGCATCAGGATGAGGCAATGGAGCGGGGCAAGGCATGGATTGATTATGCCCGGAAATGGACGCTTGACCGGACGGCCGATATGCTCAAAAAGATTATTGATGATGTTATGCAAAAAGCGCCCAAGCAACAAAATATGGCGAATTTTTTACAACTTGAGCCAGTCAAATGAAAGGGGGTGAGAAGTATGGGAAAAATAAAGTCAGAACCAGTCGTCAGTACGTCAGTAAAGTTACTCTATCGGTTTGTTTGTCATGGATGTACGAAGCCGGCAGGCTATGGAGCAACACCGTTTGAATTTTCATCGTTGCCATGCCATCACTGTAGCCATATCAATGCGTATCGCCCGGAAAATTGGATATTGATGGGAGAAGCAGAATCGGCAGAGGTCAATCATGTATGAACAGAAAAAATACAAATTCGTGTATATCTGTCAATGGTGCGGAAAGCGTGCATTTGTCACCGATGTGAAAGCGCAAAAAGAACAAACAGTATTTGATATTCCTGTTATTTGTCAGGTATGCAAGAAGGTTTTGCCGATTCTTTTTGTGGAAAATTTTGTGGATAATTTGAGAATAACTTTATGAACGTACGATATTGTGGGCCTGGGCTTGACTATTCGGGTTACGGCGAAGCAAATCGCCATGATATAGCCGCGCTTACCAGCGCAGGCATTGGTGTAACCGTGGAATTGACCCGGCATTGTCTCGAGATAGCGGAATTCGGGCAGTTGGGCGAAATGGTGCGTAATTTGTCTACCACACCGCTTGAGTATCAGATAAAAATACTGCATACGACCCCGAACATTTACGGTCAGTTTATCGAGCCGGGGAAATATCACATCGGCCGGGTATTTTGGGAAACGGACAAGTTGCCGCCGGATTTTGCCGCCGGCATCAGTCTGGTCAATGAGATTTGGACAGGAAGTGAGTATTGCGTCCGGGCGATCCGCAATTCCGGTATCGACAAGCCCATCTATATCATCCCAGAGGCAATTGATGCCAATATCGGCACCGTGTTGCCGTATAAGACGCCGAAGATAGATGAATTCCGGTTTTATTCGATTTTTGAATGGACGGAGCGGAAAAATCCGGTCGCGCTTCTGGAAGCCTATTGGCAGGAGTTTACCGAGAAGGATGCAGTCGCCCTCGTCCTCAAAACCTACGTCGATAATTTTACCCCGGATAAGCGCAGAACAATTGACGAGTATATCGCAGCAATCAAAAAACGGTTGCAGCTCCCCTATTATGCCCCGGTTTATCTCTATCGGCATCTGATCGCCCGGAATCAAATATATGCCTTCCATAAGACGTTTGACTGCTTTGTGAGCCCGCACAGGGGCGAAGGATGGGGCATACCGCAGATGGAAGCCATGCTCACCGGAAATCCAATCATATCGACTGACTGCGGCGGTATCCATGAGTATTTGAAGGATAAGGAAACGGCCTATCTCCTGCCCTGTACGATGGTGCCGCTGGTCGGAAACACCCGAAATCAGCAATGGTACCGCGACGATCAGAAGTGGGCCCAGGTAGAAGTTGGTGATATCCGGGCGGTCATGCGGTATGTGTGTGGCCACAGGGATGAGGCGCGGGGAGTTGGCGAACGCGGCCAAAAGCTCGTAAAAGATAGTTTTGCCATAGAGATTGTCGGAAAAAAGATGTTGGAACGGTTGCAGGCAATAAAGTTGACTACTTGACAAGTATATTACATTTATATTACAGTACGAATATGAAGTTTGAACCAATCAAAAGTGAATTTGTTCGAGAGGCAATGAAAATTGAAAAAGAATATTTATTTTTGAGAAAAACAATATTTAGATCAATGCGTGTGCCATTATTGGTCAAAAAATTATCGGAAATAATGAAAAAATGAAAATCCAATATCTTTCCTGAAAGTTTTCAAAAGCAAAAAGCATCACGCATAAATATGGATTATAAAGATATCTCTACTATAAAAGAATTTTTGCAAAATGCAAAAGGTGTAGTAACTGTGTCTTGGCATAGAAATATGGTTGAATTTGTAGAAGGCCCGTATTTTTATGATGAGAAGGCAAAAAAATATCTTTTTATTAGAATGTACGAAATATGAAGATTCAATACTTGTCCTGTCACGCGGTACTTGAATATGACGAAATGAAGCTCTGGACGGAACTTGGGCATGAAGTTTACGGCAACGGCTGCTATCGTGATCCCCGCGGCTCATATACCCTGCCCCGCCCCGGCATACCTAACGCTCCCCTGGACGAGAAATTTATCGAACTCACTGCAAATCATCCCAAAACAAAACTTCCGCCGGAATTGATCGATCCATATGATGTGCTCGTTTTTATGTCCGGGGAGAGTGAACAGCCATTGATTCAAAATTGGCCTGCGATAAAACACAAAAAAGTAGTATGGCGCACAATCGGGCAATCTATCTCGGCAGTCGAGCGAAGCATACAACCGCTCGCTAAAGAAGGATTGAAGATTGTTCGGTACTCCCCTAAAGAACGAAATATACCTAATTATGCCGGCGAAACGGCATTGATTCGATTCTATAAAGACCCGGACGAATTCACCGGTTGGGTCGGTAATGACCTACGCCCGATCAATTTTACCCAAACACTCAAGGGACGGGCACAGTTTTGTCACTACGATATGGTTTTAGGGTCACTGGTTGGGTTTGAGGGGGCGAAAGTATATGGATCGGGCAACAATGACCTTGGTATGTTTAACGGCGGAGAAGTCACGGCACAGCATCAGATTGAACTTTTGCAAGCGGCTCGGGTGTTTGTGTATACCGGATCATGGCCGGCAAGTTATACGCTTTCATTTATCGAAGCCATGATGATGGGTATACCGATTGTGGCGGCAAGCAAAAAGATTGCCCACGTACCACAGCTCGAGCAGTTGGATTTTTACGAAGTAGATGAGATTATCCAGGATGGCAAAAGCGGGTTTGTGTGTGATACCGTGGAACAAATGCGGTTTCACATAAAGGAATTATTGACCGATGATAAACGCGCGAATGATATATCAAAAGCAGGCCGGGCGCGGGCCATAGAATTATTCGGAAAAGCAACCATTGCCCAGCAATGGAAAACTTTTTTTGAGAAAGGGATTGTATGAAAATACAACTGCGGGAGAATTTATTTTTGGGAGATGCAGACGCATACAAAACGCTTGCGGAACTCAAGGCGGATAAAATAACATCGGTCGTGATCGTAGCCAATGATTTGCCGGCAGTCAATGAGGACGAAAGCGGCGTCCGGGTATACAAGATAGGATTATTGAGTGGCCCCAATTATACCTGGGTGAAGGACTTGGCTTGTCACATACCAAAGTATTTGATGCGAAATGGGGAAATTGTGCTGATCCAAAGCGTAACGGGAAAGTGCCGGGGTGCGTTTGTAGCTGCCCGGGTGATGTGCGAAATGGAAAATACCAGTATTTATGAGCGATTTCTTGAAATTCAAAAGCTCGTACCAGAGCTAGATTTAAGTAAGGTATATTTTTAAGGAGGTAATATGAAGCTGTTGAACGAGATCATGAAGTCAAACATGAAGAAATGTAGATTAGTTTTAAGATTATTGAAAAATGGATCTAGTGAAGGTGAAACACTGAAAATACCAAAATTTAAGTTTTTATCAAAATCAATCTATGCAAGTAAAAAAAATTGAATTCCAAGCTGTTCGACTTTTTACTGCTGATCTCAATGGTCATATTATTGAGGTACGACAGGAGGACTCGCCGGAATATGGCCCATATGAAAAAGAGGGTCAGAATCGATTATTCTTGCCTATTTTTTTACAATATCATCGTGGAATTGAATCATTGACGGCCGTATTGGAGGAACGGGAAGAATTGAGGGAAAAATTAAGAAATTCGGAAAAATTAGCCCAAGAACGATATGAAAAATTAAGTGAGTATTGGTGTCGGGATGCAGAAAAGAAAAATAAAAAGTGGTGGCAATTTTGGAGGAAATCATGAGTATTACTGATCGATTGCTTGATCTTGACAGAACACTCGAAATTCACGAAGAAGGGCATTGGAACATACCGTATTCTCACATGCCGGGTGAATTTACCTCATTCAATGACGCCGGACTTGAGTGTGAAACCGGGGAATTACTGTATAGCTTTGTCCGTATGCTCAAGCCTCGATGGGTATTGGAAACCGGTACACATTGGGGTGTAGGCGCTTCATATATGGGCATGGCGCTCAAAGATAATGGCAAGGGTCAATTAGACACGATAGAGTTTTTACCCGAAATTCATACCCGGGCGTGTGAGCGTATTTATGGAGCCATGAAGCTTGATGGTATCGTGCGGTGTCATTTGGGTGATGTGGCGAAGTTTGACCCATACCAAAATTCGGTTGGGTTTGGTGGTAGCCAATATGGTATTATTTTACTCGATACCGAGCCACAGATACGATTTGCCGAACTTATCAAATTTTTTCCGTATCTCTTGCCCGGCGGCTTTGTTTTCATCCACGACCTGCATCGTCATATGGCACAGGTCGGCCAGAACCCAGATCATCCCAATGAACCGCTATGGCCTTGGGGGCCGTTGCCGCAACAAATAAAAGATTGGGTCAAAGACGGGCAGCTCAGGCCGTTTCACTTTTCAACACCCAGGGGACTCACCGGATTTTATAAACCAAGCAGAGGGGATTATCAATGGCTATAGATTTTGAAACAATTATCCAGGAATCCAAAGCCTCGCAAAATAAGGACGAATTGCGGGAACTTCTGCCGTTGGTGGCAAAGATAAGCCCGAAGGTCATTGTTGAAATCGGCATGTGGCGCGGATATTCGATGGAGCTATGGCACAAGGCGTTTGCGCCGGAGCTTCTGATAACCATTGAGAGTGAACAGGAAGCATTTAATTTTGTGCGGGAACGGATAAAAAATGGGGAATTGGCATATATGCAACCGCCGGCAATACAAATATGCGGGGATTCGCATGATCCAAAGACTTCTGTGAATGTTTATGGCTTTTTTTTTGAACCCAAATATAGAGGCATTGATTTTCTTTTTATCGATGGAGATCATACTTACGATGCAGTCAAAGCGGATTTTGAAGAATATTTACCATTAGTAAGAATGGGCGGGATTATCGTCCTGCATGACGCAGCGCTCCGAGGAAATGAGAAAGTTGAAGTTTGGAAGTTTTGGGATGAACTCAAAGGGTATAAGAAGAAAATGATTGTCGGAAAATACGGTACCGGCACCGGTGTGATATTTTTATAGTAATGAAATGGGCAATCGACATAGATGGAGTGATAACCGCCAACCCGGCGGTTTTTTCCTGGCTAACGTATCATCTGACCAAAAATGAAAATGACCAGACGATCATCGTATTGTCTTGGCGTGACGGAAGCGACCCGGAGCGCGTGAAAGAAACAGAAAGGGAACTTGAGGAATTTGGCATCAGATATAATCAACTCGTCATGGCCCCACGGAAATTTCCCAATGCCCGGGTGGCGATGTTTTGGAAAATAGCCAAAATTGCCGAGCTTTGCATAGATATTTGGATGGATGATGAAATCAAAATTTATAAACGTGACTATGGCATCAATCTTGACCGGCTCCTGCCGGGGGTACAGAAAATTTGGATATGAGATCAATTATCACTCATTTTGACGGTGATCCGTTCTTGCTCAACTTTTGGCTTCTCCTCTATGAAAAGTATTGGCGCGGTGAGTGTGACAAAATTTATGTGACCATCTGCCATGACAACGCCAAACTCTCCCCTGCCATCCGTGACTATAATCTTCGGTTGCTTGCCAAATACCCGGAAATACAGGTCAAATCAATTATGGAAATCACACCGCCGGAAATAGGCAATGAGTATTCGTATAAAAGCGGCAAGGGGGATGAGGGATTGGTCGGGTTTATCGAATCCGACGGCTTTATTTTCGCACGGGGACTGGTTGACCAGTGTTTCCGGTTGCTTGAACAAGGTGAGGATATAGTTTGTCCGCACTGGTCGCTTATTGACGACCCGTATGTCTGGTCGGAATTTCATCACAAGGGATTTATGCGGTGTTTCTTTTTTTCCAAACGATCGCTTTTGGATAAAATAGATATGGATTTCATGCCGAAAGATATAAAACGCGGCGACATCCTTCCCAATAGCGCTGCGGTTCATGCAGATCACGATATGCCCCTGGATTGCTTTGGTTGGGTCAGCCTGCAACTGGCGATGCTTGCTCCTAAAGTCACTTTTGTGCCGGCAAACGTGGCACACCCGGACACTATTATGAACGCCGCGCAGTATGAACAATGGGCATGGTGCCACGTCCGGCAAATGAGCAGCAGTGCCCTGGGATTTGGCGGGGATGAGTATTATCTATGGAAAAATAATGCGCCGGAACTACACAAGAGAATCATGGCGCTTTTCAATGAGGGATTCCCCGGCGGCCCGGCCGAGTTTACCTATGCCAAAGCAATTGCGTTCAAGCTCCTGTTTTACGATGTAATGACCGATAAGGCAGGGATTGAGGACGTGGCCCAGGATTATTTGACGGTTCTTCATGCGGTTGCCGATGTTTATAATATCCCCAAGGGTATGATTTATGAGATGAAGGGATTTTATCGGGGATTGATGAAAGTCTGATCTCTTGACAAGTATCTTACAACTATATTACGATAAACAAAATTATGAACAGAAGCCGAGCTGCCATTTTGCCATTTCCCGGTGACCCCTATCTCCTCAATTACTGGCTTGGCCTCTACGATCGGGTTTGGAAGGATGAAATCGACCGGTTATACATTTGCCTCAATTCCCCTATAGAAACCGTCATGGTTGAATATATCAAGACCAGGATAGCAAAAAGCAATGAAGATGGGAAAATTCTGTTTATCTATGACCCCGTGCAAATGGAACACGGAGCAGTTATCAATAAGGCGCTTGATTTGGTGTTTGAGGATTATGTCATGCTCATCGAAGACGACGGCTTCATTTTTAAGTCCGGGATTGTTGACTGGTGTTTTGAAAAATTGGAATCCGGGAATTATGATATCGTCGGAAGCAAGCGTGGTAGTTGCGCAATGGAAATACTGACCCGCGCGCAACAGCTTTGGGGCTTGTCGTATGAAGGGGAAGGCGATCATGGCCCGAACTTCTGGCCGTGCTATTTTTTTACCAGGAAAGAAACATTGCTACGAACCGATCGAAACTTTGGCGCACGCGCCTGGAAACGCGGCGAAACCATTGCCTCATTAGACAATTATATCGTACAAGGAGATGTCATTGCCGGGGATACATTTGTTGATGCGAGCTTGCAACTCCGGGCGATGATTCCCAAAGAACGGATTTTGTGCATCCCACAGTATCATGGACACCCGGATGATCTTGACCATTTTGCTACGCATTATAAATACAGCATGTTTGGCGGTGAAGCGTCCTGGTGCCACATAGGAAGCCTGTCAAGCGGGGTGGGCGGATTACTGCGGGATGAGGTTGATCGGCCTCTTACGCGTCGCCTCATCGATCCACCCGGCAATCCGACACGGTTGCCGACACAAGGATTTGAAAGTGATTTTGAAAAACGCGAATGCGAACGAAGGGTACAATGGTGGGTGACATTTTGGAATTATGCGGAATCGACACCGGAAACAAACGAATTTTATGAGTTGTATGGACTTGCTACTGACCGGATTATCCAGCAATTCAATTTATCCAGAGAGAATATAAAACGTCGGATTGACGCATACGCTACACTCGGATTATGACACCAAAACAAATTGCACAAAAAGCAGTTGACGAATGGTTTGCCTATCAAAATCCTTTCGAACTTGAGATGGCATTGACCGCGCTGGATGCTATCAAACCAAAGGTGATATTGGAAATCGGCGTGGCGCATGGTGCATCACTGGCATCCTGGTCAGAGATAGCCAAGCCGAATTTGACGATTGCCCTTGACCCAGAAGACATACCGAGAACACCGGAGAAGCAGGCATCGTATGAAATCCTTGCGGAAACATACGATTTCAAACGTATACCGTACTATACCCGGAATCCGAAGGCTCACGAAATGCTTGCAGAGTATTTAGGAGATAGGAAAGTTGATTTTATGTTCATTGACGGAGCGCATGGATTTGATGATGTAAAGCATGATTACTACAGCTACAAACAATATATGGCTCCCAATGGCGTTGTGGGATTTCATGATATCTATTTTAGCGAAGCACTCGTTGATGCCGGATCACAAGTCAATTGGCTCTGGGATAGGTTGAAATTACTCTATGCGTATGACGAATTTTATTATCATTCGAGCATGGGAATAGGATTTATCTATTTGAGTGCTCATGCAACCCTAACATCTCACGAATTATGAAAACTGCTGATCTTATCATCGTATGGCCTACAAACTGTGAATATCCGCTGTTTCGTAGTTTTATACGGCTCAATCGCAGTAAATTTGCCCGGGTGATTATCGCGTTTACCGAAGTACCGCATGGGGATGATTTCCGGCAGTTTATCATGGATTCCATGAAAGAAGACGGAATTGATTTTTTGTCGCATCCTGTCAGTCAGGGTGATTGGCGAAATAATGCAATCAACCGCGCATTATCATTCTCCGATGCAGAATGGGTATGGTTTATGGAGCAGGATTTTTTGATACTCGAGGATTCTTTTTGGCATTGGATCGATCAACTCATGGCGCTTGATGACGTGATCGGGGTCAAAGACGGGGAACGACTGCATCCGTGTTGTCTGCTCGTCCGGCGGGCCATATTGGAAAAGACAAAAAAAGATTTTGGTATTGTACCGGACAAACTCGATCATTTTGGCATGATCCAAAAGGAACTGGAATCAATGGGAGCGAAAATCGGGACGATGGACGCGTCGATGTATCACCACATGGCCGGGCTTTCCCACAATTATACCCTGGCGCATCAGGGGCAGGAGATAACGTATAAATTGGACGAATTTCGGCGATACCTGCAACAGTGTTTGACTATTCAAAACGTGCAGCTTGATCCCCGGTTTGTAAAGGTAGCAAAGGGGATATTGTATAACTAAAGTGCGGGAATAGTGCGATCCCCTGCTCTCCCCTACCATCCGGGGGATAGGGGAATAGCCTCGAAATAGGTAATTGAGCGTCGGGACGCAAGAGAGTAGGGGATAGGGTACAAAAATGGTCAGATGCAGTAAAACTGCATCAATAGCAGTATCAAACTATGTATACAGTATTTGCAGATCAACATCATATGAGCCTCTATAACAGCTTGCGGTTGCTGTTTGAAAATCGGTTAGAAGGGCAATTGTATCGTCCTATTGGCCAAGATTGGCTTGATCGGGGTTTTTGGAAAATGGCAGAGCTCTATCGTAATCATCCGGCGACCGTCGCTCAATATCTCGGTATCAACGAAAGTATGATTGACTATGGCAATGGGCACTATGGAATCCGGGATACCCAGCACAATGTAATGACCCGGGCCATAACGGTTGATGCGTTTTTTAAGGCACCTATTGATATCGTCATTGCTACCCTTCCTATGCACATTGAATCATTTGCAAAACTCGCGGCTATGCACCCGAATCATCCTAAACTTATCTATCAGATCGGCAATGCTTGGAACGTGCCGCCCAATAGCCCGATAAAAAATGTCATGGCATCGGCAATCATCCATGAACCGATCCCGCCGGATATTCATTTTGTCAGTTATCATCAGGAATTTGATACTGATATTTTTAAGCCAATTGAGTATGAAGTGTTGGGTGAAAAATGGGAACCTTACAACAATATGTTTTCTTTTGTCAATTGTTTTTCGACCGATCAGTTGTTTGCCGGCGATTGGCAGATATTCCAAGCTGTAGAGCAAGTAATGCCTCATTGGGTTTTTCGTACTTACGGTGGCTCCTGCCGGGATGGCAGCGTAGGTACAGACATGGAAATGGCCGCGAAAATGCGGGAGAGCCGTTTCGTATGGCATACCAAGTATGGCGGCGACGGGTACGGACACGTGATCCACGATGTCGCATCGGTCGCTCGTCCTCTGGTGACCCGGGTGGGTTATTACATGGGTAAACTTGGTATGCACCTTATGAAAGACGGCGTAACGTGCGTAGGCATCGATGGACTTTCGGTACCCGAGATAGTGACAAAAATAGAATACTACAGCGAACCGACTCGTTATGCAACCATGTGTAGGGAAATGTACAGGGTGTTTCGGGAGCAGGTAGACTTTGATCGTGAATTTTTAGCGTTGCGTGACTTCCTCGAAAAATTGATATAATAGTTTCATGGCATCACGTAGAAACTATGTCACTGCGGCAGAAGTGTTGGAACTTGCCGGATTTACCCCGACGGATGTGGAAATTTCCGAAGCCGAGGAGCTTATTGACGCCTATGTAGGCCCGCAGGAGAAATTTTATGCCGGTATACTCGCGCGCCGGGCAAGCAGTGGCGGCGCATCAACGCTCATCCTTCATACCGATGACCAGAATGTCTTTGAGATCGATTATTTGAAGTGGTGTGAGGTTGAGATTGTCGGCGGTACCGGATCAGGCCAGCGCCGGATTATAACCGGAAGCACCAAGGCGGGGGTCATAACCGTGGTAAGTGCATGGACAACCACGCCGGACAGCACTAGTTTTTATCGGATATACCAGCTTGGCAAATTTCCCAGGATAGAGGACGTGACGTACTATTCCCAGGAAACCCCATATACCTACTACAAGCAGATTCCCGAGGCGGTCAAGCGTGCAACGGCGTTTGAGGCAGAATATATCAATGCAATGGGAGATAGTTTTTTTAAGACCGATAAGTCGGAAAAAGACAGCGAATCAATCGGTGATTATTCGTACAGCAAATCCGGCACGAGTGGTGGGGTGGTAAGCATCAACCAATTGATTGCTCCGAAAGCCAGGGCAGCACTCCGGGGCATCATGCGTCGCGGTGGTGAATTGATCGCGTAAAGGTATGAAATATGAGTCTCGCAGGATTATTAAATCAAACAATTTCGCTCTACGGAAAGTCGGGATATAACGAACAGGGCCGGGAAACGGTTGGTGCAGCAACGTCGCTATCTGCTCGGGTGCAGGTAACCAGTAAGCGACGCCTTCTCCCCAACGGATCGATCGTGACTATCGATGCAATTGCCTATCTTCCCGCTGCAACGTCGATCAATACGGATGATAAGGTGACGTACGGTGGCAATGATTATAAGGTTTTTGCGAAATATACAGCCGTGGATGGGGAAGGACAAACGAATCATATCGAGGTAGAATTAGTAAAATGGGTAGCAACATAGAATGGGACGATAAAAGTTTTCAGAAAGGCATCAAGAGTTTGTTGGAGCGCGTACCAAGGACGTTCCAGCAAGCAGTGCATGATGTGGCAAGCGAAATTTTACGGTTGAGTTCGTTTGAAGTACCGCACGATACGGGGATGTTGCAGACAAGCGGGCACGTTGAAGACGCAAAAGAGGAATCAATTGTCGGATACAATAAAGTATATGCTGCCCGGCTGCATGAGCATCCGGAGTATCGCTTTCAGAAAGGTCGGAAGGGAAAATATTTGGAAGACCCGATCAAAAATAACATATCGGCATTTATAAAATACATAAAAGACGGTATGGAACGATTGACTGGATAATACTATGGTACTCATAAAACAAATTGCACTCTATCTTCAATCCCAAAGCGTTGGGACGCTCGGCACTGATCTTTTTTATTCCTATAATCCCGATACATCCAGTCTGCCGATTGTGGCGGTCATTGATACGGGAGGCATACAACCAAGCAAGGACGTACCAACCAAGCACCCGACGTTTCAAGTATTTATTCGGGCTGCTGACTATGTAACCGGAAAGACAAAACTCGATGCGGTACGTTCTGCGCTTCATCAAACGCGCAACCAGGTTTTGGCTGGCGGTGGGGATACCTATTTTTACTATATTTTTGCTTTATCCGAGGGTGGGCACATCGGCCGAAACGAAGCCGGTATGGACGAATTTAGCATAAATTTTGAAGCATTGATCCGATAACATTATGATAACCATTGATAACAAAGGATACCGTGAGGCCCGGTGTAAAAATGATATGTGTCGGAAACTCTTATTTTACGAATATCTGTTTGCCGGACGGATTGCTATACAGTGCGATCGGTGCGGGACGATGAACATTTTTGATTTTAAGCATTTGAAAACACTCGATACGACTGCTACGATAGAAAAGGATTTTACTGTGGAAGGGAGGTGAAAAAATATGGGTGATGTGACAAACGTACAGGTTGGTGTGTGTTCGGTGTCGTTTAACGCGCTTGATCTCGGTCATACGATCGGCGGTGTCGAAGTGTCTTATGAACCGGAGCATCATGACGTAATGGTGGATAAGTACGGTAATACAGTCGTTCAAAAGTATCTCATTGGCGAGAAGCTGACTGCAAAGTTAGCATTGGCGGAATTTACAATCGCTAATCTCCGAAATGCGATGCCGCAGACGACATTTGCCGGAGCTGCAAACACCAGGATTACGGTCGGTGCTGCTGCGGGGAAGAAGGCGACGGATGATGCGTACCAGTTAGTATTACATCCGATCAATGAAGGGACACGGCGCCATGATGTCGTGATTTATAAGGCATACGTGGCTTCAACCGTGGTACTGCCGCACAAAAACGATGAGGAAAAGGTAGTGGAAGTAACTTTTGAAGCACTCCTCGACGAGAGCAGAAGTGACGGAAACTATTTGGGTCTTATCGGCGACAGCACGACGTAACCTGTTTGATTTGGCAAAAGTGGCCCGTTTTAGTGGCCCGCCCAAATATATTATGAAAACAATCAAAGTTGAATTGGATAATAAAACCGTTGTCATTGAAAAAATGCCGCTTGGCAGATACGCAGAAGTGCTTACGCTTCTCAACCAATTGCCGGAAAAAATCGGTGGATTGGACAATTTGACCAGTGATGAAATTTTGCGCAAGCTCCCATCGATCATTGCAACAAGTTTGCCGGAAGTCGTCAACATCCTTTCAGTAGCAACAGGATTGACTATTGAAGAAGTCAACGCATTGGGACTTGATGAAGTTGTCCGGCTTGCGATTGCTGTGTATGAGGTCAACAATTATCGCGATATCATTGAACGGATAAAAAAAGCAGCACGCCCTCCGGAAACCGGGCAGGCAGACAAACCGAAGGTGATTGGCTCTGGTGGGCGGTAGATTTGTTGGGTAGTGAATATGGTTGGTCAAAGCATGACATCTTTTTTGATGTTTATTTTGACGAGCTGTACTGGCTCACGCGGCAAGTAGAACACCGGAAACTCACCGAGTACCGGATGCAATTGGCTATCGTCCAGAATCCCCACGTAAAAGACCCCAAAGAGCTTTGGCGTGTGCTCAACAGTCAGGAACCGGCGCCTGTTCTGCGCCCGGAAAAGATGGATGAGGGGAGCTTCGAGCTTCTGAAAATGCGATTGCGCGCCAATCCCCGATTCGTAGTAAAATCATAGTATATGGCGTTCGACGTAGGCAGTGTTGTTGCACATGTAAAAGCTGATATATCAGGATTTAAGGTTGGTATAGATTCGGCAAAAAAACAAACCGGTGATTTGAAAAGCTCCGTTTCCAGCCTTGGTTCTACCCTCACTAAAGTTGCGGCTGTTTTTGGTGTTGCGTTGGGAGCAGCGGCAGTAGTGCGTGGTATGCAATCAGCAATAAGCGCTTCCATACAGCTTGAAAATGCGCTTTTGGGTCTTAAGACGGTTGCGGCGGCAACAGGAAATGATATTGATAAAACTACGGACGCTGCACAAAAACTTGCGGCAGATGGCTTAATGAGCGTTAGTGAAGCCGCAGAAGGATTGAAAAATTTACTTGCAACCGGATTTTCACTCCCCGAAGCTATCAATTTAATGAATGGATTTAAGGATGCTGCGGCATTTAATCGACAGGGAACGCTTGCATTTGGTCAAGCAATTGTTGGTGCGACGCAAGGAATTAAAAATCAAAATAGCATCATGGTTGACAACGTAGGTATTACAAAAAATTTGTCAATCATTATGAAAGAAGCCGGATTATCCGTTGATGCGATGAGTGAAGTAACGACCGATGCCAGTGTCCGGCAAAAACTTTATAACGGTTTGATAAAAGAAGCATCATTGTTTCAAGGGGATGCAGGACGCGCGGCGGAAACGATGGGTGGTCGCATCTCTATGCTCAAAACGCAATCTTTTCAATTGGCCGCAGCGATAGGAGATGCGTTAGGTCCGGCAATTACTTTTATTATTGAGCAATTTTTAGGAGGATTAGCGCCAGCAATTACATGGATTCGTGCTCACATGGATGAATTGAAGGCTGTCGCATTGACGCTTGCTGGGAGTTTTATGA
>ERZ1292625.2209-Hain-H41-01um-R1-2209-length-18873-cov-8_pt1 | contig 18873 bp, 17 predicted proteins | sample MGYA00564400_ERZ1292625 | MGnify/ENA primary metagenome ERZ1292625 (study PRJEB36523, sample SAMEA6512639) | groundwater metagenome | collected 2019-01-08 | study: AquaDiva: Metagenomics assemblies of 32 groundwater samples
TCCTTCATCGCTTTTTCTAGCCAAGGCATCCACCATACGCCCTTTAAATTTCCTACTAGGAAATCTAAAAACCGCTTGTTGTCCCGCCGCAACCCTACAAGAGGAGCGGCGGGTCTCTATACTTACCTACATCATGCCTGCCGATTCGACCCGAACCGGCAGACCGCCTCGCCATACTTCTTGCCGAAATATGCGGGCCATTTTTACTTTACTTGAGATATGTGGTTTTCAAGGTGTCAGTCGTCCTGTAAAAGAAAAACCGCTTCATTGAGCGGCTACGAGCTACACTCCCTTGCGGGGGCGTGGCTATGGCCGCTTGTGTAGGTGGTTTTTCTTAATAATCATTCGGTAGTGAGAGTAAGTATACTTATGGCTAAAAATAAGTCAAGGCCTTATTGGTTTTAGGCATTATGGGGACATCGTGTGGATAAAAAGAGCTCCCTTTTCGGGAGCTCTTTTCTGAGAAAAACGAGACGGACTATTCCTTTTCCATGACACCATGAAGTGTCTTCTCGACGATCTTCTGAGCGGCCTCCTTACCACCGAGACCGAATGCCAGACCAATAGCGAGAGCTGCACCTGCAAAGACTGCCATAACGATAGTCTGTATCAGGCCCGGTGCGATGCCAAGGTTGAAGAGCGCTGTAAGAAGAGCGAAAATCCAGATAGCCCATTTGGTGACGCGTCCGAGAAGCTCAGCATGAACAATATGGGCTGCACGTGCTGATGCAACAACAATCTTTTGCATGGCGCTCGCAATAATCACTGCGACCATGAGGATGAGGACTGCGATGATGACCTGAGGGAGGTAGCCGACGACATCGCGGAGGAAGCTCGTCACCTGAGTGAGACCGAGCACATCAAAAGATGCGATGAGGAATACGACGACGACGAACCACTTAACCAATGATCCGACAAAGTAGCCGGAGTTGAGATTGTGGCCGGCACGCTTGACCACATCCTCGAGACCTGCGCTCTTGAGCGCAGCATCGATCTTGAGACTCTTGAAGACAGCCTCAACAAGCTTCTCGATGAGTGCAGCGAGCACCCAACCGATAGCGAAAATAATAAGGGCGATGACGAGGCTTGGCACGAAGCTCGCAACGCCATACCATACGCCCTGGAGCGAACGGGCGAAGACATCACCCCAATTCTCAATGAACATCATAGAAATTATGAATTAGATAATAATTTTCCTTGTAATGCGTACATTATACCACGGATGCGCCGTTGCAATCCGGGGGTGTGGATAGGAAAAGCGTATTATTGAGCCTCAATAGCGAGACGATCCAGAAGTGTGATGTGCGGATAATCCAAAATATCCCTCACGAGGCGATCATGTATGCCGAGGCGGTACTCGAAATCAGCTGTTTCGAATGCTGAATAGGCAATTTCCTTCCCTATCTCCGACTCTATGCTCTGTATGACTGATTCTATCTTGGCGAGATTGAGCTCTTCGCCAACAATGAGTAGGTCGACGCGTGAATCCCAGTCCTGTATGAAGATGCCCGATGCGATAAAGAGTTTGATGCGACCTGCATTTGTGAAGCGCTTGGCGAGAGTTTCATCGGCATGGAGACTTGCGACCGTAAGCAGATTCTTAAGTGGCTCGAGATACGGGAATTTCTCGTCGAGCACATATCCATCTCCTTTGAGCTTCTTGAAAACAATCTTTTCTCCTTGACGGGCTTCGATGCTCTTCAAAACCTGCTTGCGCTTGATGATCCCCGCCTTGGCTAGCGGTGTAAGCTCTTTGCGGACAGCCGTAGGAGCACATTTAGTACGATACGCGAGCTCTTTTGGCAAAAATGGGGTCGTCGGATTGAAGAGAAACTGACGGAGGAGTTTAACTTTGGTCTGATTGCCGAATAATGCGATGAGGATTTCCATATATAGTCGCTGATTGAGTACGAGGTGTATTCTAGCAGAAAACCGCAGGAATGGAAGAATTACCCAGGAATAGCAAAAGACACGTGGATTCGGAGACACAGATATTTCCCTGCTGGGAAATTCCTCGTGCTCGCGCCTGACTCAGCAGGGTCACCACTGGGTTCGCGCTCGCAAGGTCTCCTCACCACATGTCTTTTGCTATTCCTTAACTTTCTTTCTGCTTCCTACTCCTTATTTAAACTCGACCTTGCCACCTGCAGCTTCAATCTGCTTCTTGAGAGCCTCTGCCTCATCCTTCTTCATACCATCCTTGATGAGAGCTGGAGCGCTATCAACGAGATCCTTAGCTTCCTTGAGACCGAGAGCGAGGACTTCCTTGACCACCTTGATAACTGCAATCTTCTGATCACCTGCTGCCGCGAGGTGAACTGCGACAGTTGACTTCTCATCTGCTGCTGCGGCTGCAACTGGAGCTGCTGCCACTGCTGCCTGTGCTGAAACGCCGAACTTCTTCTCGAGAACCTTGACCAACTCGTTGAGGTCGAGGACTGACATCTTCTCGACGGTTTCGACGAGATCCTTGAACTTTGCTGGGATTTCTACTGGTGTATTTTCCATAGTAATAATGTGATTTGATAATAAACTAAGCTGTCTTTTTCTTGCCTATCTGATCGAGCGCCATAACAAATCCCTGTATAGGAGAATTGATGACGTTGACGAACATGCCGTGGAGCGTAGTGAGGGGTGGAATCGAAGCGATAGCTACCATCTCATCCTTGGTCACGTACTTGTCCTCAAAGACACCACCTATGATGGCGAGCTGGTCCTTGAATTTCTTCTGGAACTCATAAACTCCGCGAGCCGGAGCGATAAGGTCTGCGCCATAGGCGAAACCAAATTCACCGACGAGCTCAGGCATAGTTCCTGTATAACCCTTCTTGGCGAGGGCGAGAGCTGTGAGGGATTTCTTCGCAACGAAGAATCCAACTCCATCGCTCTTGAGCTTGCGACGCATAGCTGTAGCTTCACCGATCTTGAGGCCGTGAATGTTCACGAACACGAGCGACTGCGCGCCGTTCATGAGGGACTCTACTTTCTCTATGATTTCTTTCTTCTGTGCTTTTGTTCGAGCCATGTTGTATGGAAGCGCGAAAACCGCGCTTCAAAGTTGTTAATTTTTCGACCTTTACCGGCTTGACTGTACTATAGAGGATAACCTCGGAAGGTCTTATCGCGCCAAAGTCCGCATTGCGGCGGACTTTGGCGAGTTGCCTTCTGTCTTTAGCCTTGCAGAGACGATACCACACTGCAGGGACCTAATCAAGACTCTGTCACTCAAACTGGGCGAGAAAAGTGTCTATCATACCGATGATCTGTTCCCTTTCTTCCACAGTGAGGAGCTTCTGCTTCTTGTGTGCAACTCGAATTTTGAGCCTATGTGCGACCATATGCACCCGGCCGATCCTGTCTTTCTTAGCAAGGGCTTCCAGGCGCTCGATGCGCTTGAGAATATTATTGGATTTCTTCGAATCACCAACAAGCAGGATGACTGCTTTCTTGAGCATCTCGAGATGCAGTTTGAAATCTGGAGCAATCCCAGGGCGTGGGACAATATCTGTCGAACCATTCCCGTCGATATCTACTCTAATCATTGTGGACGAAGCGAGCTTAATGCCATTGCTGACTACCACCGTTCCCGTAGCTACTGTCAGAGGATTTACGGGCAAACCGATGTATTCAACTCGATCAAGTACCTCATCTCCACGAATACGCTCAATGGTGTAGTCGAAAGTCCCAACACCATTACCATTGACCACCACCGAGTAGGGTTGCGGCATACTATCCTCCAAAGTTATATACGTTTCATTACCATCAGAACCCTCGTACATATCGAAGCTACTACCAGGAATCTCATCCTCAAAGAACGAGTACAGATCATCGAATCCTCCATCGTTCTCTCCTGTCACCCTTCCTTCAGGAGGCGCCATGATACCCGTGTGATTACCGTGTGAATCATATACATGAAGATCAACTGGAGAATGCGTACTCACGACCAGAAACGTTTTTTCTTGAGACTGATCCGGTTCACCCAGGGTAACGCCGGGAAGCACCGACAATGCCGCCCTCACTTGACCTTTATTTTCAGCATCGGCACTAGCAACTATCGCCTGTACTGCAGCTTTTGTAGCAGACGACTCTAGTATATTGGTATGATCGATCTTTTTGCGATCAATATCCTTTTGCACCGAGAGATCGATCGCCACAACATCGCCCGCATCATGAATTGCGCTCGGCATGACAACTGTTCCATCACCCAAAGATGTAGTCGTGGCGGTATATCCAGACTTAGAATATACAACTCCTTTTGCGGTCCTATTGCCCCAGCCAACAATAGCCCAACGTGCAATTGTCGAAGGCCACTGGAATGGATCGAGCACACTATGAAGAGCTTCGGCAGCACTCATCAACAGTGTATTCCCTTCTATAGGCATAACCGGTTTTGAGGCTGTAGATGTATTTCGCCCCGCCTTTGTATCTAGTATAAATGCTTTCTGATCATCATATGATTCGATGACCCGAGGATAGACTGTGGCATTCATTCCCAGAGTCGATGTTGCCGCAAATGCAATCGATGGTCCCAGAGCTTTCGAAAAATACTCTCGGGATGGGAGAAGTGAATACGCACTTGGCATATTGATTCCCAACTCTCGCGCGACACCCTGTTTCAAGATGATTCCTCCCCCTATGGATTGGTTCGCACCGTGGAGCAGGCCCAAGATTGCCTGCGGAGTTCCTAGATACGGCACAGCAACGGATATCACGGACTCAACCAAATCTTCTTTGCCCATATCTACCAGTGTCTTCACAAGATATTTTGCCACAAGCCCACCATTGCTGTGTGCAACGATACTCACCTTGCCTGTCTTGGAACGCGCAGCCAACGACTCTAGTGTTCCAATGAGAGATTCTGTAGTCGTCGCTCGCTGTTGTTGCCCCGCAACCACCTCAGCTATCGGCTTACGCCAATCATAGCCAAAAGACTTCCACTCCCCGATCGTTCCCTCATCGCGGAGCATATCCAAAGACGACATAAATGATCCATATATACCTGACACGCCCAAAGCGCGATCAATAGGATCTCCTGCGTATATTCCTGCATCCGTACTCGAACCACTCCTACTCAAGAACAACTTCCTAACATCGTCATTACGATTTGGTTCCCAGAGTCTATTCACACCAATACCTGATACTTGTCTTTCGTTTTTGTATAACCTGCTCGCTTGAAGACCAGGAATGAAGAGGATACTTGAACAACAAGATGCCTCTTCGCTTCCGAATATAGGTCGCTCGGTCAGGAATGGTTCAAATTTCACCTTGCCAAGTATTGGATTTGAAATACCTCCAGCACCGGGGCCATCAGGACTACCCCACCAGTTACCAGGTGCACTAACTGTAGACCAATCTTTGCTGTTAATACCAGAATTCAAATTACCTTCAATGATAGACCCTATCACTTTCACAGAATTCTTACCTATCGGCAGATCCTCCAACGCATTGCCGATACCACCAGTACCCATATCCGACATCTGGCTGTCACCGTATACCAAGAACGGTCCAGGAGCACGCTGTACAATGATGCCATCAGCATTCCCCGATATCTCACTTGCCCATACCGATACCCCGCTCGTGCGGACTTCTATACCATAAAGTGAACGAGTAATGGAACTAGATGCAATGACCCCCCGAGAATTCTCAAATAGAACACCCATATTCAACCTATCAAGATCGGCATATTCTGTGGTAACTGATCCGCCGTTGATCGTGAATATACCGTTCAAATTATGTAGACGAACTCTCTCTTGTTCTGTACCCACGATCTTCAAGGTGCCTCCCGGGAGGCTAAAACTCGGCTTGTACCCCGTCTCAGGTCCTCGCACTTCGACCCCTGGACCAATAGTAAGTGTGGCCCCCGCCTCTACTATCACGTCATCTTCGACTATATATGGACTACCACTCGCCTCCCATGATGTGTCCGTGCGAATGATAGTCGCTGTGGAATACCGCGTCTCTGCCCGAGCTGGCAAAGCGAAGCCACAGATAACAAAAGCTGATACCACGCACACCGAAAACACATAAAATAGCTTCTTCATTGTTGTGTGAGATTATCTCGCCTGATAATGCACACAGCCTACCAAGGCAACATGAAGGAACCGTGAAGAGACTATAGGTATCTACTGAAGAAACAACTTGAAGTACTATAGCAGCCAACCACATAGAGTACTGCAAAACTGATCGTGAGTATGAGGACGAACCCTATGAAGAACTTAAAGAAGTTCCTGTCGAACGGATTGACCATATGAGCAGTAGTATAGCAGAAACCCAGCAACGCAAAAACCGCCTTTCGGCGGTTTTTGCTCCAACATTGTAACCCGTTGGGAGGAAGAGCTAGATCAATACTATATTACGGCTGGGTCCTCCATGTCTCCGTAGGAGTGAGGAATGCGCCCAAGTCGAATGTGTAGTGGTTGATGAAGCTTGCAGCTGCGGTCGTCGTGCTCCAGTTGATAGAGCGGAGAGCGACTGCGCTTGATGCGTAGACTGAAGTCGATGTGTTCGAAGCTTCTACGATAAGGCTGAAGGAACGTGTCTGTCCCTTGTTAACCTTGAAGTAGCTTCCAGCAACATCGCCTGAGTTGATCGTACCAGCGAGATCTGTGCTCTGTACGAAGGCTACACCTGCAGTGGTCGAAGTCGAGTACTGGATACCGACGTTCGTGCCAGTTGGGGTTGTTGCGGCGAGGATAGCATCAGGAGCGTTGTCGCTGATGTATGCATCACTTCCGCTTGCCTTGACCGAGAAGTTGATCTCAAACCTTGCGAGACCATCTTCAGAAGATGCATCTGGTGTGCCGACGAGAGAGACTACGATGCCATCCTGATAGAATGACTGAGCCTCACCTGTGACAGAACCATCTGGGTTAACATTGTCGTTGTTAGCATCTTCGACGCTCCAGCTTGAATCTGATCCGGTGGTGGTAGCGTAAACGCTATCTCCTTCATCGAATGATCCAACTTCGAGATCGTTAAGATCTGCAACGATCTTGAGAGTCTCAACATCACCCTCTTCGATGTCAATGTCGAGGTCGTTGAACACGACTTCATATCCGATTGACAATGCTGTTGAAGGGATTGACTTGCTCTTCAAGACTGTAGATCCGCGAACGAGCTTGAGGCTCTTGACGACAGAGCTGATGCTCGTGCCGCTGTTAGCAACGATGCTAACTGGGATCTGTTCAATGTTGATATCAGACTCATCTGCCTCGAGATCGATGATCAAGAGAGTGACATCTGTGGTGTCGTTATCCTCGCTGACAGTGATGATTCCGCCGTTCGGGCTATCATTGTTCTCAGTGATATCGAGTTCACCGCCGTTCGAATCTCCGACTGTGAAGTCTTCTTCGAGAACGTTAGCGGAAACATATGTATCGCTGATGCCAGCTGAGTCTGTAGCGCGGATACCGTCTGCAGGAATCTCAACATCCCATGAACCAGTGTCGAGTGAATCTACGTTGTTGACAGCGTCAACTGCAACGTACATGTTCGCGGTCTGATCCTTCTGGACGACTGCCTTGAGACCTGAGAAACGGAATGAGAAGACATCATCATCCTCATCTGCATCATTTACAGAGAGAGTAGCGAGCTTCGTGCTTCCGAGCCAGAGAGAAACGCTCTCTATGTAGTCGGCGAGATCATCGCTACCTGAAGCAGGAGCGGTGAAGTCGACGTCAACACGGTCGATCGTCATATCTGAATCCTCAGCTTCGAATTCGAAACCGAGAACCTTGGCACCGCTCTCGTTCTCATCAACCGTCTCGCTAGAGACTGAGCCGAGGAGATCGAAAGTCTTGAGCTGTCCTTCCATTCCTGAAGTGGAAACAATCGGTGCTCCACCTGATGTTGGAGTACAGTTGTATCCTACTGGACAGGTAACAACGCCTGGAGTGACAACTACGCCACCACCTGCATTGAGAGCACCGCGAGTAAGAGGTCCTACGAAACCAGTGCTAGGAATACCCTTTGCTGTCTGGTAAGCCTTGACTGCTGCCAAAGTCTGGGAACCGAAGTAGCCCTTTGCTGCTGCACCTGAAGCAATGCTTGGGATGCTGTAACCGTTGGCGATAAGCCATGTCTGGAGAGCAACGACGTCAGAACCGGTTGAACCGACCGTGAGGTTGGTTGAGAACACGGTTCCCTGTGCTCCTGCGATCGAAGCGAAAGCCAATACGGCTACGCCTGAAGCGATAAGAAACTTTTTCATTGATTTTTATAATTTAGCGCATCTCCTTCTATTACTTGTAATATCGAAGAAGGATTAATGCGATCTTTGTAAACTGATAATAATTTCCACTTATTCTGTCCGCGCTATCGACACGCAGACAGAACATGTTGTGGCAAACAAGATGGACTCTAACAGATTATTAAGTTGTCAAAGTCCGTTCTCCCCTCACCAAAAAGTATTCTGGCTCTGGGAACGAATGCATAAAAGCATCGCCTGAAGGCTTGGCCCTTACACACTCGTTACAAAGCATTATACATCACTTTTGAACCATGGCGCAAAAAGCGTTTGTGGATAACACGCTTTTGCTTAAGACACCCTATAAAATCGGCTCGGCTTGTTCATCTATGAGGTAATAGGGTCATCCTAGCAAAAATACGGCTCAAGGTCAATGACGCACCACCAGTCAATATATTACTGAAATAGCCCCTATTTCAGGGAATACCGGCTCCATCTACGTTCCCCTTCCTTTTTGACCACCCCTTTGTCAACCAATTCGATGAGTTCACGCTGGATAGTCTTCTCACTGCAGTCTTTTATGACTTTTGAGAAGTCTTTTATGGTCAGATTGGACTGATGCTTGAGGACATTTATGATCATCTCCTGTCTATTTCCCTTTTTGACCTGAACACTAGAATGTCCTTCCAAAACCTTATGATTTTGGAGATTTGAGGCACGCGCAACTACATCGTGTCCTTTATGACCAGTATTCGCGTCTTTTCTCCATGCCCCTTGCTCGGATTTAAATCCTGTAGAGAACATGTCTGGTGTCTTAAAGAAGTTTTCCGAAAGGACATACCCCGCATTTTCGGCATTCTCGGCAAGACGATCACGGAGCATAGCCACTACATTATCGATCTCCCGGACAAGGAGTGTGTGGTTCATTTCTGAAATGAGGTTGGATATCTTGGCTACATTGAGGAGAGAGATGGTCTCGAGAGCTGCAGTGAAGAGTGACTGTATGACACCGCTCTTATCTCCAGGCATGTTACTCGACGCCATAAAGGACGAGGACATGAGCTCCATACCATGATCGCGAAGTTCCCACTTCATCGGCTCATCGTCCTTGAGAAGTCCGGACACGAGATATATAGCTGCTGTTATCTTTTCTGTCTTTTTGAAGACATAGAGAAGATACTCCTCCGCCGAGAAGAAGCCTAGTGATTTCCAGTTCAACGGGTCTCCCGTGAACCCTTCCTTGTTGTTATTTTTGTCCATTAGTATAGTTCCGTATTGTCCTTTATTTTGTCTCTGAAAGTCCTTTACAAAAGAGTCACTTTTATTGTCTTTTACATGTCCATTATAGACGAAATAGGAAAGCATGCAAGCCTGTTATTCACACGGTTCTGCTTCTGTATTTCTAGTGTGGTATCATGATATCCATGGCAAAGAAAAAAACCGACCTCGGAAAGAAGGTCCGATTCTGGGATGAACTCAAAGACGAGACTGTGCATACGATACTTGCCCTCTTCTCATTCCTGATCACTATCCTCTCGCTCCTTGCAGCGTTCGGTAAAGCCGGTTTCGGCAACAATATATATACGTTCCTCCTGCAACTCTGTGGTGTCGGCTACTATCTCATCCCGATCATGTTTGCCATGCTCGGCGTGTCCTTTTTGCAGGGTCTAAAAAAGAAAGTTGAGATATCCAAGATCGTCGGAGCAGGCCTTTTCCTCCTATCAGGGCTCGGACTCATACATATAGCGTATCTTGGAGCGGGTGGCATCATTGGTAAATGGATCGCTGTACCGCTGATCAAGGCAATGGATGTATGGGCATCAACCGCACTTCTTATCGTCATTTTCATCGTATCGGTGATCATGACCTTCAACCTCCACATCTCTCTCAGACATCTCATGTTCTGGAACTACTTCAAGAAAACAGACGAGGAGAAGGAGGCAGCAAGAAAAGAACGAGGCGATGAAGATGATGTTGATGACGCCGTAGAAGCCGCAGGAAAAATCAGCGAGCTGGAGCGTACCGAAGCTGCTCGCGTTGCTGAAGAACAGCGCAAGCGTGATGAGGCAAAGAGGTCGAACAGAAAGCCGACAGGACAGGGTGCGTCTCTCGATGAAGATGCCGCCTTCCCTATAGCCGCTGCAGCCATCATCCCCCGTCTGAAGCCATTCAACCCACCCCCACTCTCACTCCTTGAGAAGGACAAGGGCAAACCTGAAACGGGAGATATCAAGGCGAACGCAAACATCATTAAGCGCACCTTGCAGAATTTCAATATCACCGTAGAGATGGATGAAATATCTATCGGACCTTCGGTCACGCGCTATGCTCTGAAACCTGCCGAGGGAGTCAAACTTTCCCGCATCGTCGGTCTCAACAATGACCTCGCACTTGCACTCGCTGCGCATCCGATCCGTATAGAGGCACCTATACCGGGTAAATCTCTCGTTGGTGTCGAAGTGCCGAACACTGCAAAAACAACTGTGGGTCTCGCTACCCTGCTCGGGTCGAATGACTATCAAGGATCAGAGAAGCCTCTTCTCATGTCTCTCGGCAAGGACATCACTGGTAAGGCGCATTTCGCTAACTTGGCAAAAGCTCCACACGCGCTCATCGCCGGAGCGACGGGATCCGGAAAGTCAGTGACTATTCATGCGATCATCACTTCCCTCCTCTATCGCAATTCCCCCGAGAACCTACGCTTCATCATGATTGACCCCAAGCGCGTCGAGCTCACCCTCTACAACAAGATCCCCCACCTTCTGACCCCCGTTATCACTGATCCCAAGAAGGCTATCCTTGCACTCAAGTGGGCTGGCAAAGAAATGAGCCGCCGCTATGACGTCCTCGAGCAAAACGGTGTGCGTGATATCGATTCGTACCACAAGACCATTCTTGCTCCAGCACTCGATGCTTGGAAAGCGGCTGGTGGAGCTGATGCTCAGCCTGAAGGAGAGGCGGCAGTGAAGCTTCCAGAGACAATGCCGTATATAGCAGTCATCATCGACGAACTTGCAGATATCATGCAGACATACCCGCGCGAGCTCGAATCAGCCGTCGTCCGCCTTGCTCAGATGAGCCGTGCTGTCGGTATCCACCTCATCCTCTCAACACAGCGCCCGAGCGTAAATGTCATCACTGGTCTCATCAAGGCGAACATCCCGACCCGTATAGCTCTCCAAGTAGCCTCTCAGATCGATTCACGCACAATTCTCGATCAACAAGGTGCTGAAAAACTCCTCGGAGCTGGAGATATGCTCTATCTCGGTGGAGAGATGGCAAAGCCAGTTCGCCTCCAATCTGCATATATATCAGAGACTGAGGTCAAAAAGGTCGTCAAATACCTTGTCGACGAATACAAGGATGAGATCATGGACGAGATCAATATCGTACCGACCGAAGCTGGGTCGAGTGCTGCGTTTGACTCTATGGGTCTCGACAATGATTCGCTTGAAGATGAAGATGAGCTCTATGAGGCAGCTCGCGAAGCAGTCATAGCCGCAGGCAAGGCTTCAACCTCATACATACAAAGAAAACTCGGTGTCGGGTATTCCCGTGCCGCCAAACTCATGGATCTACTTGAGCAACATGGTGTCATCGGTCCAGCCAATGGATCAAAGCCTCGCGACGTACTCGGCTCAGTCGGAGACGGTATCGAACAGGAAGCTGCACTCGAAGCTCCAGGACAAGGAGAAGACACGCTTCGCTAACCTATGAACCTGACCCGCACATCATTTCTCCGCGCACTCAAGATAGGCGGGAGTGTCCTAGTGATTGCATTGGTTGCTGGATATTCAATCTGGCGTTCCCTCGACTACGCACGGGGCCCCCACATATCCATCATCGAACCGGCGGACTGGGCAACTCTCCAAGCTTCCACCACAGATATACGCGGTCGCATAGAACGAGCCAACTCAATAACCCTCAATGGTAAGGACATATTCATAGACGAGAGCGGCAATTTCAGCGAAACAATAGCAGTGTTCCCTGGGACTAATATCGTGACCCTCACGGCCCACGACCAGTTCGGACGAACCGCCGAAAAACGCCTCACTCTCACAAGGTCAGATTAGGACATGGGGACGGAATAATTTCAATATTTCAATGTGGTGTTTTTTCACTTATTATTAGGTGTACCTGCGATTTACCAGAACTAAACTACACCTCATGTCCACAAAGAAAAGCAAAGGAAAGGCAGCTGCTCCCGAAGAGATCGCTTCCCCATCCGAAGATACAGCAGAAGAAACCGCCGAATCGTCAGCCACGAAGGCTGCTGAAAAAAAGACAGCCACCGGTATCATGGATGCGCTCGACGCGATCCGTGGCAAATTTGGCGAAGACTCCATCATGAAGCTCGGCGACAAGCCTAAGGTCAATGTCGGAGCCATCCCTACCGGATCTCTCGGACTCGACTGGGCCCTTGGGATCGGTGGTATGCCCCGCGGTCGTATCGTCGAAATATTCGGTCCAGAATCCTCCGGTAAGACCACGCTCGCCCTCCATGTGGTCGCCGAGGCTCAGAAGCTTGGTGGTGTTTGCGCATACATTGATGCAGAGCATGCAATGGATCCAGAGTATGCTGGCAAACTCGGTGTGAAGCTGGCCGACCTCCTCATCTCACAGCCTGATACTGGCGAACAAGCACTCGAGATCGTAGACAGTCTCATCCGTACGAACAAGATGGATGTCATCGTCATCGACTCAGTAGCCGCCCTCACTCCCCGTGCGGAGATCGAGGGTGATATGGGCGCGCATCATGTCGGTGCCCAAGCTCGCCTCATGTCGCAAGCTCTCCGCAAGCTCACGGCAATCGTCGCCAAGTCAAAGACCGTCGTCATCTTCATCAACCAGATTCGCATGCAGATCGGCGTCATGTTCGGCAATCCAGAGACTACTCCCGGCGGTAAGGCACTCAAGTTCTACGCATCAGTCCGTCTCGATATCCGCCGCATCGCCCAGATCAAGAAGGGTGAAGAAATCATGGGTGGTCGATGTCGCGTGAAGGTTGTCAAAAATAAGGTCGCTGCCCCATTCAAGCAAACTGAGTTCGATCTCATGTACAACGAAGGCATCTCACAGGAGGGTGAGATCATCGCTCTCGGCGAGAAGTATGAGCTCCTCCAGAAATCAGGATCATCCTATTCCTACGGCGATGTGAAGCTCGGCCGAGGATATGATGCTACGAGACAGTTCCTCAAGGAGAACGTGAAGGTTAAAAGTGACATCCTCAAAGCTATTAGGGTAAAGTTGAGTGCGCAGTAGAATCCGACAATTCAATTATTGAAAACTGCATCATTCCCCGCCCCAAAGGCGGGATTTTGATTATTATTGACGTCCCCGTATTCAAATGGTAGTTTCTAGAAAGGTACGGACAAAAAGGCACCTTATGGACATATCTCAAGCTTCGGAAAAATTGATCCGCGATCTATGGGACGCGCGTGTTCCTGACCGCAACAAAGGCAAAATCGGGAGTGAAATCATGAAACAAGAAAACCTGGGAGCGGCCAGTTTCATGTGCGGAATGAGTATGGGAATCGCTCTGGGTGAGGCCAAGACGCCCGAGGAAGCAATCGAACGAATCAAAGCATCTAATTTATGATGTAGCCTCCTCTGTGAGCGGTGATCCGACAAGAACTCCTTTGTCGGATTTTTAATTGGGCGCTTTTGCCTTTTTCATCAAAAACGGCTAGAATGGCCGAGCTACTAACATTTAACTAATCCCCTATGTCCCTCCTCGAATACAGTGAGATCACCGAAAAGAAATTCATCGTCCTCGACGGCGCACCGTACGAGGTCATCTCGGCACACGTCTTCCGTAAACAGCAAAGGAAGCCTGTCAACGCCACCAAACTCAAGAACCTCATCACTGGCAAGGTTACTGAATACTCATTCCACGTCTCCGACAAGGTGCCTGAAGCTGAGATTGAGTCCCGAGAGGTCAAATACCTCTACAGTTCCCGCGGCGAGTGGTGGTTCTGTGAAGCTGATGATCCATCAAAGCGTTTCAAGGTCACCGATGAACAAGCGGGACCACAAGCAAAGTTCCTCAAGACTAACACCATCGTCGAGCAGCTTCTCTTCAATGAACAGCCGATGGGCTTCAAGATGCCTATCACTGTAGACCTCAAAGTTACTGAGGCTCCCCCTTCGATCAAGGGAGACACCGCGACAGGTGGAAATAAAGTTGTCACTCTTGAAACAGGTGCAACCATTAACGCCCCTCTTTTCGTCAACGAAGGAGATATCATCAAAATCAATACCGAGACTGGAGAATACCGTGAACGTGTTGGCAAATAAATAGCAAAAACATCAGATTCGGATACACGCGTATTTTAAAACGGTAAGGACTTACGTCCCTACCGTTTTAAAATTGCCATGCTCGCCCGAAAGGGCTCCGCAATGTATCCTCACCGATGTTTTTGCTATTTATTTAGCTCGCAACGTACGGGAGCAATCCCATAAAACGTGCGCGCTTGACCGCCATATCCAACTGACGCTGATACTTCGCGGCGATGCCTGTACGCTTCCTTGAGAGGACGCGTCCGTGCGGATTGAGGAACTTCTTGAGAACCTCGGTATCCTTATAGTCGATATATTTGATGTTGTGCTGACTGAAATAACACTGCTTTTTCATAATGATGATGGTTTATAGGGATTAAAACGGTATATCTTCTGGATTGATCTCTTCGGTTGGATAGTCGATCTTGTCGCCTGAAGGCTCAGTAGCCTCTGCTCCCTTCGTCGCTGCTGGAGCGGACGGAGATGCTCCTGCAGCTCCCCCAGTCATTGGACGATTGCCGAACTGGACGGTCTCAGCGATGATCTCAGTACGATACTTCTTCTCGCCGTTTGACTCCCATGAACGGGTCTGGAGGCGACCTTCAACGTAAACCTGCGATCCCTTCTTGAGATACTGCGCTACAAGCTCACCCGTACGGGCGAAAGCCGAGATATTGTGGAACTCAGTGGCATCCTGACGGTTGCCATCTTTATCCTTGAAGGTGCGATTGGTAGCAACGCTGAAGCTACATACCTTGGTTCCCGACGGAAGAGCTTTGAGCTCTGGGTCGCGGGTAAGGTTTCCGATAATGAATGCTTTGTTGAGATACATAGGTGTGGTATTGATTATACCTCTTTGACCATGTTTTCGATACTCTTGTCCATTTCCTCGATGGTAGCTGGAGCCGCTGTCTCCTTCTTGTCTTCTACCTTCTCTCCGGATACCGGAGCGACAGCTGAAGCAATAGCGGGTGCACGCTTGCCGAGATAGGTGTTCTCGCGAACAGTAGATACGAGGAGCATGCGGAGCACTGATGGGTGGAGTTCGACAGCCTTCTTGAGGCTCTCAATCTTATCTGAACCGATCTCAAACTTGGTCCAGCCAAAGTACGCGACATCGTACTTATCATAACCGCCAGAGACGGTCTTCTTGCTCATCGTATATGCAAGGTGCTGGCGATGAGGAGCTTCCTCCGTAAGGATAGCTGCCCCCGCTCCTGTAATAATGCCCTTTATCGCCTCTGCTTCGCTTGAGACTTTCTCCTCAGGGATAGATGAAGCGATCAGGTATCCGATCTCGTACACGGACTGTTCGTCGTTGATAGTGTCTGTCATGTGTTGTGCAGTCAGCGCCCCTTCAGAATGACCCTCTGGGACCCCGTATTGCCTTATATTATGGCTCAACAGGGACTTACTGCGATTACTTATAATATGTCATGAGACTACCATGGAAATACCTCATGCGCAAGAATACCGAGCTCCTCGCAGGAAATCCAGCATGCCCGTGCCAGATATCAGGAGCAACATAGTGAGGCTATAGAATTTTACTGAAACCACATGAAGGATTCATGGAGACCACCTAGAGAAACAATGAAAGTCTTAAGCGAGTAATCCGAAGAACTGGTGAGCATTTTGGAGCACTGTCGTAGCAACAGTATCTACATCCTCCCCCCGTATTTCTGCTATCTTTTTGACCACTTCGATAACATATGTCGGTTCATTCCTCTTACCTCGATATGGGATCGGTGCAACATACGGGCAGTCCGTCTCCGACATGAGAGAATCTAGGGGAACATCTCTAACTATCTCATCATAGTTCCGAGCAAAAGTTAGAACTCCGGTAAAAGAGACTGTATTCCCCATGGCCACGATATCTCTAGCATCCTGAAGCGACCCGGCGAAGAAATGAAAGTTGGCCCGAACTTTCGATCTTTCTTTCAGAATAGCGATAGTTTCTTGATACGCATTATGAATCGAATCCTTGCCATTCCGCACATGCAACATGAGTGGCTTATTGAGCTTATTAGCGAGATCTATATGTTTGATGAAGATGCTTCGCTGCTTTTCCATATCTTCCGGCCCTGAATGGAAATAATCTAGACCGCATTCTCCTATAGCCACGACCTTCGGGTGCGCTGCCGATTCTTGCAGTGCAGAAAAATCTGCATCAGTAATATCTACTGCATCCGTAGGATGAATACCAACAATAGCCCACATACCTTCATGCGCCTCTGCGATTTTAACAACTTCCCTGGATGACGAAACATCTGTTCCGACAGTGAGCATGCCGACTCCCGCATCACGAGCACGCTGAATGACCGCCTCCCTATCAGCGTCATATTTGGGAAAATTGACGTGGCCGTGGATATCGATGTATTTCATTATTTCCTGGCGAACAATGGCTGTTCTGGCATCTTACCTTCTCGAACAAGCTGCTGCACCTTTGCAGATGTCTCAGGGAGGATCGGCTCGAGCTGTACCGCGATACGCAGGAGATGACTCAAGAGATACGCTATGTCCTTCTTCCCAGCCTCAGCATCTTCTTTGATCTTCTTGAAAGGCTGCTCCTTCTGGATATACGCATCGAGCCCTCGTATGTCCTTCCAAATGTCCTGACAAACTCTCTGGATATTGAACTCGTCATAGTGTGGATTGTAGGAAAACGAATGAAAATCCTTCGCTTCCCCCGCATGATCAGCATACGAGACGCCAGCATTGGCAGCCATCTTCATAATGCGACTCGTCAGATTACCGATACCATTTGCCAATCCAGCATTGTATGATTCCTTGAATTTCTCATGCGTGAATGGACTGTCCTCAAAGGGCGAGAGGTCATGTACCACATAGTAACGCAATGCATCCGTGCCAAATTCTTTGACAAGATCAAGTGGATCAACCGTATTGCCGAGAGATTTTGACATCTTGAGACCACCCTCCCCCGTAATAAATCCGTTGATGATGATGGTTTTTGACGGGGGCAGACCAGCGGCCATGAGCATAGACTGCCACATAGCGGCCTGCTGACGAAGATTATCCTTGCCACAGTACTGTACGACTCCGCCCGTATCTACCCACCATTTCTTGAATGAGCCTGCCTGCTTCGTACCTTGCACCTCATCATCAGGCCAACCGATAGCGGAAATATAATCAACAAGTGCATCGAACCAGACATACATCACCTGTGCATCATCTCCTGGTACCGGAACTCCCCACGGCATCTTGGACGCAAGGCGCGAGATACTGAAATCTTTGAGACCCTCCTGTTTCAAAAGAGATTTGATCTCATTGAAGCGAAACTCGGGTACGACGAATGTCGGATTCGACTCATACAACGCAATAAGCTTGTCACTAAAGGCGCTTGCTTTGAAGAAATAATTTTCCTCCTGAATAATCTCGAGCTCCTGAAGCGGATGAAGTGGACACTTCCCTTCGACGAGCTCTGACTCGGTCTTCTCGAGTTCACAACCGACACAATACTTGATTGAATATTCTTTTTTGTAGATGTAGCCATTCTCGGCAACCTTGGTCCAGAATGCCTGCGCCGCCATCTTGTGATGTACATCAGTAGTACGAATAAAGTTTGCCTCAGGAAGTATATTGAGGACCTTGTGGAGCTCTTTGTATTTCTGGGCCAGACCGTCAACATATGCTTGCGTATCTATGCCAAGATCCTTTGCTTTGCGGAATATCTTGATGCCATGCTCATCGGTACCAGTATTGAAAAAGACATCATACCCCGCGAGCTTCTTTGCTCTTGCGATGATGTCTGCACGAATGATCTCCATAGCGAAGCCAATATGTGGCTCAGCATTGACGTATGGGAGAGTGGTGGTGATATAGAAGGGCTTCTGGGAGTCTTTGGACATGTGCAGATTAGTGTACAAGGAAAAAGCAGGGGGTGCAATGGAACCCTATTACGCCCGCTTGTTGAGTTCCCTCTCTGCGATCTCAAGCTTCTTGTACTTCGCAATATCATTCACATACTCCATGAATGCCGCAGATAGAGGAACCGCGATGAGTGCCCCGAGTACGCCAGCAAGCTTTGCACCAATCACCAGCGCCAAGATAACTACGATCGGTGAGATGCCAACGATCTTCTTGACCACCAGTGGATAGAAAAGTTGGCTCTCGAACTGATGAATGATGATGTAAAGGCCGATAATCAATATACCTGTACCGACGCCATTTTCAGTGAAGGCGATGAGTACTGCGGGGACTGATGCGATGATAGGACCGAAGACGGGGATGATCTCAAGTGTTGCCGCAAGGAGGGCGAGCACGAGTGCATGCGGGATACCGACCACCATAAGTACCAAGTAGACAAGTACGCCAACCACGATACCTAGGAGCACCTGCCCTTGCAACCAAAGACCGATCTTGCGCTGAGAGCGTTTCCAAAGATCGATGAT
>ERZ1292625.2210-Hain-H41-01um-R1-2210-length-18873-cov-6_pt1 | contig 18873 bp, 29 predicted proteins | sample MGYA00564400_ERZ1292625 | MGnify/ENA primary metagenome ERZ1292625 (study PRJEB36523, sample SAMEA6512639) | groundwater metagenome | collected 2019-01-08 | study: AquaDiva: Metagenomics assemblies of 32 groundwater samples
GGTGGCCGGTGAAGATCTCCCCGTCTGCGCAGGACGTCTGCAACACCTTCAAGGGAGCACCTGCCTGACGGCCGTCCCTGGTTCACCTGCACGGCCTGCGAGGCGAACCGAGGGCACACCTTCAGCTGCCCTGCCACCGCCGAGAATCAGCCCTGCTGGAAGTGTGCAGACGGGGGTGGGACGATGAAGCACTACGTCTTTCCCTGTAACAGCTTGGTCTTTGGTCGGATCCGCAAGCCGATCGGGAGCTGACTCTGTGAGCAAGGGCCCAGAGCGTGAACGCAGGCGCTTCCTCTACGCCCAAGATCAGCACTGCCGTCGCTGTGGGGTTGTCACTGAGTTGCCAGAAGTGCTCGCAGCCCCTTTCGGTGGAGCTCACCACATTCCGGGGCCACGCCGGCTGCGCATGGCAACCTTAGAGCACCCACGATCACGCTGGTCGCACCGAGGACGATCGTGGTTGGGCGCTACCACCTTGTTCTGCTGGAAGTGCAACAGCGACTCCAATCGGGCCGAGATCCTGCGGCAGCCCTTGGCAGTACGGCGAGCACGCTCCCAGCCAGAAGACGACACCTGAAGGGGGTACCGCCCTCTCCTTGGCTACCCCCTTCCAGCCCCTCACTACCCCCTTCCAGAAAAGCGGCAGCCCCCGCCAGGAGGGGGGCCAGGGGCGGGCGCCCGGGAAGCTAGGGCCCGTAGGCCCTGAGCCTCCTGTTCGGGAGAGCTACTTGGCGAGGAGGTTCTGCGGCGGCCGGATGGCGACACGGGCAAGCAGCTGAGCCGGATCGAAGACCCGGATGCGGAGCACGTCGTCGTCCTGCAGAGTGAAGGTGGTGTCGTGGCTTGCGACCCAGAGGGTCTGCCCGCCCCCCAGGATGATCGGGACCGACTGCACCCGGCCGTTGGCGATGAGCGCCAGCACGTCGATCTTGCCGACGTCGGACGAGTCTCGGCTGAAGGCGAACTTGAAGCCCACGCCGGGGTTGGTCAGCTCGGCCAGCAGCTCCACCCGGATTGGGTTGTCGGTCTTGTTCGACACCAAGGGGAAATACTTGGACGAGGCGCCAATCACGTCCCCGTAGAAGGGCGGGAGCGCGTCGGTGATACCATCACTCTGGGCCACCATGGACAGGTAGCCCAGGGCGTAGCTCTTCTCCTGCGCAGCCAGGAGCTTCAGCAGCAACCCTTCCAGACCAGGCGTTGCCAGCTCCGGGAGGTTGAGCGTTGCGATCGGAGCCGGGCCCTTCTTCTCAGGCTGGACCTGGGCGCCCAGAACCGTCCGACGGGAGAGCCGCAGGACCCGGTTGAGATCCTCCGTACTCTCGTTCACCTGCGGGGGCTCGCGGGGCAGCTCCACACGCGGCGGGGCGTAGGAGTCGCGAGCAGAGCCGATCGGCGGGGAAAAACGGTCCAGGTCCATGAGCGGCTCCTTGCTGGAATGAGACTAGCCTGAAGTGGGCTCGTGAGTCACGACTGGTCGGGGAGGATGAGCCAGACCCCCAGGGCCAGGCTTACCAGGGAAAGGCCCCCGGAGGCCACCCGCGCCCCCGTGGAGAGGTCGAGCGTGAGAGTTGCGGCAAGCCCAGCCGTCCCGGCAACGCCAGCTCCGTAGCCCACCAGAGGCCAGGTGAGGTCGAACGGAGGAGGCACCGGGAGAGGCGCAGGGGCTGGCGCGGTGAGCGCTGCGAGCGCACAGGCCTGCAAATCGTCCGTCACCAGGACAAGGCGCCCAGCCACGTCGCTCTCCTTGATCTCTGCCAGGTCGGCTCGCTGGTTCGCCTGGGACAGCTCATCGGTGAGGAGAGTGAAGCCCTCCGTCAAGCAGAGCACCTGCTGGCCCTTGGCCGTGTAGACGCAGGGCACGTCCGGCGTCAGGGCACGCGCCTCCCCGCCACCAGGACGCCCGAGGTGCTGCCGGTGGGGCCCTGGGCGGCGCTACTTGCCGGAGCCCCCAGTGCCAGGGCCAGCGCCAGCCCGACGAAGAGCTTGCCGGATCGCTTCGTTCGCACGCTCCACAGGATCCTGGTCACGTTCTACCTCTCCGGCCGCCGCCACGGTGGCGACCTTCTCCTGCGTTTCCTTAGTGAGCTGGTCAAGGCGGGTCTGAGTCACCTGCGCCCGCACCAGTTGCTCTCGGGCCAGAGCCAGCTGTCGGGCGTGATCCTCGTCGCGCTTCCGGTCGGCCTTCTGGTCGGCGTAGCGGACGCCGAAGAAGACCCCGAGGGCCGTCACAATCAAGACGCCAACCTGAATGAGCATGGCCCACACCTGGGGCTCGACGGGGGCAGCCATGACTTACCTCTTCGGGGGAAGACGACGGGTGCGCTGGGTGCGCTTCCGGGGATGCGAACCGAGCTGCTTGCCGGGCGGCGGGCGGATGCTGTCGTAGAGCAGCGTGCCTAGGAGCGCCGTGCCTCCGAGCACCAGCAGGGTCTGAAGAGGCTTGGCTTGCACCGTGCCAAAGAAGCCGGCGAGGGTCGCCGGGGCGGCCTCGACCGAGTAGACGCCGTCCCGGTCCAGGCCCAGGTCGATCACCGTGTCACTTGCGGAGGTGAGGTCAGCCAGTCGCATCAGAGGCTCTTACGCCTGGCCCTGCTTCATGGCGGCCGTGCCTTCGGCCTTGATCAGGGCCAGGCCCTTCTTGCCAGCGAACTCGGTCATCGCTGACTGGATCCCTGCCGGGCCCCCCAAAGCGCCTTGCCCGATGGCCCCGGTGATCTGCGCAACGTTCGGGTTGCCGGTGGCCTCTCCGATAGCCAGGGCGGCCTCCTTGACGATCTCCGAGGCGATCTGCCGGGCCGCAGCCAGGGCCACCGCGTTGACCACCAGCGGCGCAGCAGCAGCGAGCGAGGAGCCCCCGGTGGGAATGGCGAGGATCACCCCGAGCCCGACGGTGGCGAGCACAGCCGGGTCGGTCCCGATGGCAATGGCCATGTCGAGCCCTCGCTTCGGATCGTCCATGGTTAGCGCCACGACCCCGGCTGCTGGGTTGATCATGAAGATGGCGACCTTGCCCCAACTCTTCTGGTACCAGGCCCGCAGCGCCTTAGGTGGCTTGGAGTCGTAGACCGTGGCGATCCCGATCCGGGCCGTCAGCCGCTCTGTGGCCGAGTACCAAGCGAACTGGAAACCGTTCTGGAACCGCTGGGTCTGCTTGAAGCTGGCGGCGCCACGACCCACCCCGAGGGCAGTCATGGCTGTGGTCTGCTCATCTTCGATCGGCCACCAGCCTTCGTTGCCGCCGGTCGCCAGCGAGCGGTCCTTCGCCTTGACCTGGATCCCGATCCGCTTCCGCTCCTTTGGCGTGGTCAGGTAGGTGTAGAGCCCGTAGAAGCCGCCCCGCACGACGAAGGCACGCGGCGCGTCCTTCTTCCAGAAGATGGCACAAGGGTAGCCGCCCGAGCCGGTGAGCGGCTGGATGAAGCCCTTCCCGCCCTTCACCCCGATCGCCGGGCTGGTCGGACGCCCGAGCGCAACCTCGCCCCCGTTGCGCCGATAAGCCTCTGCGATCTGCGGGATGTTCCGCAGCTGCAGGAGGATGTCAGGCACACCCTTGCGCTTGCGGCCCTTCCAGATCAGAGCCGCCCCTGCTGCGGCGGCTCCGACCGGGAGGAGAACGAGGAGGGGGAACGGCATGGCCTACGTCACCACGAAGACGAGGTCGCCCAGCCCAGACAGCCCCTCGCCCGGCTCGTTGACGATCTCGCGGGTCGAGCAGTTGCCCACCTGACGGCCCTGGGCGGCCTGCTGCCGCATGAGCTGCAGGTGCCGCTGGCAGTCCATGCGCTCGGTCGGCACACGCTGGCTCAGGTCCGACTGCATGGCGTCCAGGGACATCTCGGAGAGACGCATGGGGGCTCTTCCTTTCGGCAACGGGGAACATCCGGTGGCGACTAGCAGGGGCACTTGCCCTTGAACAGCTCCACCTTCAGCATAGCACGGTCGATCTCGGTCACCATCGCCTCGCCCCCGCCGTCTACCGTGTAGACCCGGACCCGAGCCCCCTCAATCGTCTTCGCCCGGGTGGGCTGCCCGGCCGCGTGGATCTGGGCGAGGAGTGAGGCGGCCTGCTCCAGGCCCAGCGACTTGCTGAAGTACGGCCGGGGCTGCGGTGCGACGGCTGGCGCCGGAATCGAGGTGAGATCCAACATGGTGTCGATGCGATCCAAAATCTCCTTCATGGTCTTCCCCTTGGTGAGTCGTGACTCGTTGGCCCTCCCTGGTCCTGCCTACCGGAACGGGTTCGGGATGCCTGCCTTCATGAGCAGGCTGGTGGCGAATTCCAGAACGTGCTTGGGGTAGTCCGTCGCCAGGCCACCGTAGGTCGCCACGGCCGGGTCCAGGCCCTTCTTCAGCGCCTTGATCACGTTGACCGGCCCTGCGTTGTAGGAAGCAATGGTGGCGCGAAGCAGTGTCATCCCGTTCAGGTTCGGGAAGGCCTTGAGAATCTGGTTCTGCCCGTAGAGCAGGATCTTCTCGGCCATGTACTTCATGGCTTCGTGCGGGTCACGCCACTTGCCGGTCTTGATGAAGTCGATGTGGTAGACGTAGTCCAGCTGGTAGAGCCCATGACCCCAACCCTCGACGGACGGCACCCAGGCCATGACCAGGCCCTCGTCCTTCTTGCGCGGATCGACCGCCATGATCCGGGCGGCGCCCGGCAGCGGGTACTTCGCCATGTGGGCGTCTAGCTTCGCGGTGGCCTTGCGGGGGATGAAGTCGCCGGTCCCGCCGGGGCCCTTGGGCTTGAGCGCCCGGCCGAAGTTGGACTCAGCCCCGGTGATCCCCAGGAGCAAGTAGGGCGAGAGCCCCACCGCTGCCCCGACGCCGAAAGCAGCGTCCACGATGGCCGGATCGGCATCGGCGGGGAAGATCGTCTTGATCAGCTTCAGCTGTGCCTCGCCCACGGCGCCTCCTGCGATCTTGCGGAACTTGGACTTGTACTTCTCGGGGACGGCGTAGCGCCAGGTGAGGAAGCCAGCACCGCCCAAGAGGGCGAGTCCCCCAGCGATCTTGAACGGCAGGGCGATCATCTTGAGTGGGTTGAGCAGGGGGAAGGGGTTGAAGAACCCTAGCTCGGTCCGCTTCTGGGGGCTGCAGGCGAGGCGACCGGGGAGCAGAGCCATGGCTGGGATTCTCCTAGAAGAGCGGCCCGGCCCCGGCGAGGGAGCACGGGCCGCTTGGACTGCAGAGGTTGACCTTCGCGGTCACCTACTTCTTGCGTCGCGCCCAGAAGAGGAGCCCGCCGCCGACCACGCCGACCGCGAGGATGGCGCCACCGATCTTGACGAGGTTCCGAGAGAAGAAGCCCTCGCCGGCCTTGAAGGACGGGTCCGGGACCAGGATGCCGTCGGGGCCCACCACTGCCGGGACCGGCGTGCCGTCGGGCCCGATCACGGTCGGGCTTGCGGCAGTGGCAGCGGCGTAGGCCGCGTCGGCCGTGGCAGTGGCCTTCTTCTCCTTGGTGGCCGTGGCGGCGGCGGCGACCTTCGGGTCTCGCTTGATCGCGCTCTGGACCCCGATGCCGAGGTCCCCGAGCCCGGCGAGGCCGGAGAGGAAGACGAAGCCGGAGTCGTCCCCGGTGTCGATCCGGGCCATCATGGCGCCGAGGTCGTCGGCTCCACCGTAGTAGTTGAGGACCGTCTCCGGGTCGTTCGACTCCACCATGCTGACCGGGTCGTCCACGCTGCCGAGGCCCTGGAGCGAGGCGATGACGTGTAGCGGCAGCTCCCCAGGGTGCTGCCGGAGCTGCAGGCGAACGTGGAACTTCGACGCCACCTCCGCGATCCGCTTCTCGGTGGGGAGGCCCGGCGGCTGATCGGGGAGCTGCGCGACCATGGCGGCCCTGGTGCGGAGAGCCTTGGCCTCCATGCGCAGCTGCCCGGCCAGCGCCTTCTGGCCGTCCATGCCGGCCCCCCCGAAGGGGTCAGTGCCGGTGCGGATGCCCTGCTCGACGGCCTGGGCGTGCTGCTCCCGCGCCATCGCGGCGTTCTCCAGCCCGATCACCCCAGCGGTCTTCTGGGCCCGGTGCTGGAGGATCGCGGCGAGCTTGAGCTTCTGCACGGCGGCGATGGCCGCCTTCCCGGCCTTCTCCCGGTTGCCACCCGACAGAGCGAACTTCGCCACGGAAGCCTGGCTCTCCCCCTCGACGCGCAGCTGCAGGGCCTTGCGCTCCGCGTTGCGGGCCTGGGCCAGCACGTTGGTGCGGGCGCTGGGCTTGCCCCTGTTGATCGGCGTGCCCATGCGAGCCTTGACGTGAACCCCACCCTTCGAATCGTAGTGAAGGGCTTCTCCAGCGGCATTGCGGAGTGGACGGCCCTGCGCGTCGATAGGCGTTCCCTCTCGGGGCGCACCCTTGCGCGAGGCCCACCAGGCGGGCTTGCCCATTGGCGCATTCCGGCTGGCCCCCGTGCTGGCCTGGTTCGCCTGCGACTTCCGGGCGGCGGCCTTCATCTTGTTGACGGCCCCGAGGCCACTCAGACCCCCGGACACCTCACCGATGCTCTGATTCGCCATTTCGATCCTCCGTCCGAGTCATGGCTCGGTGGGTTCGCTTACCGTTCTACCGCAGGACGAGAGACTTTGACCAGACTGCCGCCCTACTTGCGGGCCTTGTGGTGCTTCTCGGCGGCCCGCAGAGCCGCTGCCTTGGTCTTGTAGGTACCAACGTGATGATGTTGGCCGGGAGGGCGATACGACACGGTGTGCTCCCCGGGGCGATGCGACACCGCGTAGTGCTTGGCGAACGACACAGGCGCTTGCACACCTCGCTGGCCCTTGTTGAGCTTCCACCTGAAGCCTGCGAGCCCAGCGACGGCCCCGGTCGAGCAAGCGGCGTTCACCGCCTTGTCCCCGACGTGCAGCATGCGGACGTAGGCCGCGTTCGGCAGCACGCCGTGAGCGTCGGCCTGGCCCATCGCGAACTGCATCTGCCCGGCGTGCTTGGCGGCGCTGGTGCAGTTGCCGCTCTGGGCGGCCTGGGTGGCGGCGTGCTCGTGCTTCATCGCGTCGCGGAGGGCGGCCTTGCCCTTGAAGCTGTGCTCCTCCGGGGTGCCGCTCAGCCCGTATAGTCGCCAGCTCTTCTTGCCGTGCTTCCGCAAGTAGGCCTCATCCTTCGCGGCCTGCGCCTTGGGCACCTTGCGCCCTGGGATGTAGATGATCTTCACCTCCTTCGCCCCCTTCTTCTTGCCCTTGGAGCGGCAGCTCTTCCCGACCCGCCTCGTTCCGACCTTGCACCGCTTCATGTGAACCTCCAGCAGAGAGTGCGCTACTTGAGCTTCGTCGCCAGCCGGTGTAGCGCCTTCTTGATCGCGGCCGTCGGGGTGCGGCCCTCGCCATAGCCGTACCGCGAGCTGCGCCCCTCCCGCTTGGCCCCGGCCATGGCTGCGCGAAGCGAACCGGAGCTGATCTTGGTCGTGAGACAGACCATCGCGTTGTAGTTGTGCTTTCCACCATTCCCTGCCGTCTGGTGGACCGAGGCGCTGATCGACACCTTCCGCGCATGCGGCGTCGAAGGGTATGCGACTCGCTCCCCCCGCTTTCGACGGGCAATCACATCAGTCCGCTCTCGGTCAACGCGCTCGTACTCGCGACGCCAAGCAGCAGCGACCTTCTTGCGATTCCTCTTGATCTCACTCAGAGCCATGACTTGCAACCTCCTACTTCTGGAAGGACCAGTAGACCATGAAACCGGTCGAGAGGACGACGATGCCGCCGATGCCGAGCGCGGCCCAGCCGAGGTACTTGCTGATCAGGGCCGCATTCACCGGGGCAGGCTCAGCGGCTGCTCCCAGCCCGGACAGGCGCACGTCGCGCAGGGTCCGCACGTCATGGGTCGTGTAGCCCCGCTGGACCGGGGGAAACATAGTGGCGATCTGCTGCGGGGTGACGCGGGACGTGGCGACTCGCATGGTCGGCCTCTACTTGGGCGAAGGGAGAGCGGGACGGACGAAGTTGACGACGACGTAGCCGAGGCCGAGGGCCCCGAGGAGGAAGATGCCGTTGCGGACCATGCGCTCGCAGTCCTTGCCGCCGACACCGCACCAGAGCGTGAGGCCCTTCTCGGCCTGATCGGTCACCGCCCGGGAAGCGGCGGCCACACGCTTCTCCACCACGTCGGTGACGTTGGAGCGGAAGGACTCCACGACGAAGTTGCCGGTGTCGCCCAGGTCGGTGCCCAGTCGGGCCAGCTCTGCGAGGACGTCCTTCTTGGCCTGCTCAGGCGTACCGCCCTTCTTGTAGAGCGACAGGGCCAGCTCGTTCGGGTTGGTGTTCAGGCCCATCCCGCAGATCAGGGGGATCGAGGGGCGCCCATCGTTCGGAGAGGCAGCGCCCCGACGGCCCAGTTCGCCAGCGAGGCGGAAGGCCCCGATCTCGTAGCCCTGGGCCTTCAGCTTGTTCTCCACCTGCGCGATGCGCTCTGCCGTGTTGTAGTCAGCGCACTGCAGCCGGAGGGTGCCGAAGACGTTCCAGAAGGGCTGCGCGGTGGGCGCCCCTGCGTCGTCCGGGTGCGCCCTGGTCTTGTTCCCGGCACGCGAGCGGATCGCGAAGCCCTGGGAGTCGTACTGCGACGCATCGGCAGCTCCGAGGCGGCCCAGCGAGGTCGGAGTGGTCAGGTCAGTGAGAGAAAGGGCCACACGGAGCCTCGGGGCGAAGGGTGAGTCACGACTTCCTACCGCGGCACGACTGCAAGAACAGCTCGGGAGCAGGCGACCGAAGCCGCCCACCCCCAGACCTACTGACCTACCGGGAGAGGCCGAGGTACTTCCGGTTGACGTAGGCGCCCTTCAGTGCCACGCCGTACTCCGTCGCGGCCGTGTTGAACACGGCAGCGGCCGAGGCCAGACTGAACTCCGCACCCAGAGTGGTGTTCGCCGGGATGATGAAGGTCGGCGTGTCCCCGACTCCGTACCGCAGCGACCGCGCTCCAGTGTTGGCGCAGCAGGCCCCGAACGGCAGGCCCGCGTCGGCGTCGGACTCGATCAGCGGCGTCTTGGTGTCCTTGTTGAAGAGCTTGAACCGGGCGTTGCTCGCCAGGTGCAGGAGCCGCTCGGACGGGACGAGGTTGGTGCCGTTCGCAGTGATCGTGGCGATCTGGGACTCCTGGGCCTCCAGCACCAGCGTGGTGAAGACCTCATCCACGACAAAGTCCTCCGACGGGGAGATCCGGTAGTCGTCCTCGCCGCTGTTGGCAGAACCGGCGCCAGAGATGCTGTCGGACAGCAGGATGATGGCCGAACGGAAGGGCAGTCCCTTGCGCGCCTCGAATGCCACCAGAGAGGTCTGGATCGCCTCCCAGAAGGAGATGGGGCCGCGCTTGGTCCGGTCTGCGATGGCCAGGAGGGAGTCCTTGATCTCCCTGACCGAGAGGCCGTAGTCCTTGAGGAAGTTGAAGATGCCGGCGATGATCTTGGGATCCATGAGTCATGACTCCGTTTCAGGAGCCCCCGGTGTCCTGGGGGCCGGGACCTTTGTCCCGGGGGAAGCTGCAGTGCGACAGGAGAACTACTTGGTGGAGCAAGAACGCCCCTGCCCGCCGCGAGGCTGACAGGGGCGTCCATACGTTGCAGGAGCGTTCGGGCTACCCTGAGCCGCTCCGTGCTCCACCGGAGCGGCCCGCCACGGTGCTTAGCTGCCGAGGGGCCGAGTCACGATCCCGTGCAGGTCGGTGCGGATCTCGATGTGGGTGCCGGTACCGTTGCCCGCCATGGTCGGGTTGGTGTCGTCCGTGCCCATGTAGAGGTTGTTGCCGGCCTGGAGGGTGCAGTTCATGTCCACCTTGTCGTTGATGTCAGCCTCCTGCAGGAGCCGGGGGGCGGCGGCCTGCGACGCCACGCCGAGGGTCAGCGCGGAGAAGTTGTTGACGACGGACGACCCAGTGACGCCAAGCCCGCTCTGGAAGTGCAGGAGCACGCCCTCGGCGATGAGGTTGGTCTTCCCGAGCGTGAAGCTCAGGGAGATCATCTCGTACGCGGCGAGGGTGTCGAGGGCGCTGGTGGCGGCCGTGCCGACCCACTGGCTGACGTGGACGCCGACGCGCTGCAGCTTCAGCTTGCTGTAGCTCGGGATCCGCTTCGCCTGGTTGAGGTTGGTCTTGTTGAGGGACTTGTCCGTCTGGTCCTTGAACGGGTACTTCGTGGTCCCGTCCGCGAACGTGGTGAACTCCACGCAGTCGTAGAGGCTCCCCTCGTACGACTGGTCCTGCTGGATCACGGAGTTGGACGCCGGGAGGTACAGGCGGCCGGGCTGCTCGGGAACGGGGATCGCGTTTGCCATGGGACTTTTTCCTTGCTGAAGCTCGGAGAACCGAGCGGGGAGAACTGCGGAACTTCAGGAAGCTGCGGGTACCGCTGTGCTGCGCTCGGTCCTACGAGAGGAAGGTGCCCAGGCGGGAGCCACCGGACACCTGGCCGGGGATCGGCCGGTAGTCGTTCGCCTCCATGTTGGAAGTGCCCGACAGGTACCCGCCGCCGGGGACCTGGGTCATGTCGTCGGCGCCGCTCACCTGGCCGGGGACCGGCTCGTAGGCCTCCACGTCCAGGTTGTCCCCGAACCCCAGGAGGAGGTCGGTGGTGTCGCCCAGGCCGGCGATCTGCAGGCCCATGTCCGACATTCCGGCCGTGGCGATGTCCGCGACGCCCGCGCCGACCATCCCGGCCGCGAAGCCGAGGGCGAGGCCCTTCTGCCAGCCACCGTCGGCCGCATCGATCTTCTTGGTGCCGTAGCCAGCGGCGATGCCAGCCGCGAGGCCGAGAGCGATAGCGCCCGCGCCGCGCATCTTGCCATCGAGGTTCGCCAGGAAGGCGATCTTCTTGAAGGCGATCTTGGTGCCGATGAGCCCGGCGCCCACGCCCGCGCCGACCAGGCCGACGTCGATGCTGTCCTCCTTCGCGTCCTTCACGAAGGCGATGACCGGGCTGCCTGCGCGGAAGAGGCCCTTGAGTCCCTTTGCCATGGTGCAGTTCCTTTCTTGCGGAATCCGCCGCGTCGGGTTTGGGCCTGCGCCCAGAAACGAAAAAAGCCCGAACCCCCTGGGAGGGGATCCGAGCCTTGCTTGCTCACCGGAAGTTCTGTGGGTGTTACCCAGGGGACACGGCCGCTGGTTGCTGCTGACAAGAGGACGGTAGACGGATCAGTCGTGACTCGTCAAGAGCCGCCCTCGCCTAGGGGACGCAGGCACCATTCACGACATGCCCGTGCCAATGCCTCCCAGCCCGCTCCGAGCTGGCGTCCACAGATGGCGCGAGAGTCAACGCGTCGATCGTGTCCCCGGTGCGAATCCACCAGCAATCACCCTGTTCACCCCCTCCGGCTACCTTGGGGCCACCGCCAATCGGGTTGGCGAAAGGCACGCCGAGCCGCTGACGCTCGTCGGGTGGGACGCCAGCTGCAGCGCAGTGGGGGCACTCGAACGTCACCCCGCGCCCATCGTAGTAGGCTGCGTCGCCAGGAAAGTGGCAGCCATAGAACCGAGCGCGGAGGTCGGTGAGGCGCATCTACCAGTCCACCCCCACGCCCTTCATCACGCGAGAGTCCCACCAGCTGGTCGCCACGTCTTCGATCTCCCGGCGGAAGGCATCGCTGTGGATGTCCAGGTTCGGGTAGCTCTGCCCGATCGAGATCAGGAGCTTCATGTAGCGATCGTGGAACTTTTGCTGCGTGCGGAGGCTGGCGGCGTGGACCATCCCTGCGCCTGAGAACTTCATCAGGGCATACGCCTTGATCAGGGCTTCTCGCTTGGCCTTGGTCGGCTGCCCTGCGCTCGTCCCGGAGAGCACACGCGGTTCGGGATTGCGGGCTCCGCAGAAGAAGCCCGCGCCCAGGCCGGTTCCCACCCCCAGCACAGGCGCCAGGTGGCGCTCCAGGGCGCTCATCATGGAAGCCAGCGGCGTGATCCCCTTGCGGCGACGGTCCCAGCCAGCGGGGTAGAGGTGCAGGTTCCACTTGCCGCTGTACGGGTTGAGCGCAGAGTGGAGGCCCAGCTTGGCGACGGCCTTCTCAGTGTCCTCGAACCGCATGAAGACGCTGTGCGGGTCGTCGTAGTGGATGTTGATCTCCAGCGCCCCGGCCGAGGTCGGCAGGGTGAAGCTGGCGTCGCCCTCCCGGGCCCACTTCGGAACCGGGGGCATCTTGCCGCCGTGGTTCAGGACGAAGGTCGCGACGGCCTGCCCCAGAGCGACGGCGGCCTTTTCGCGCTGCAGATCGCCTGGCTTGCGGCGTCGCTTGATCTCGGTCATCGGGAGGCTCTCTAGCGCGTCTTGCGCATCGGGGGGAGGACGGAACCGTTCCAGCCGCTCGGGGTGTTGTTGAACTCCGACCCGACCTGGCACTTGTGGCACTTGAAGACACGGAAGATTGCCAGGGACATCGCATGGGCCTGTCCAAGCACTTCACGACAGTCTGGGCTGACGCACCGGAGCGTGACCATGATGCCCTGTGTGCTCGGATCGGACATGAGGGACTGGGCTCCTTACTTCTTGCCGCAGAGGAAGCCGGAAGCGAGGCCTTCGGTGGTGGAGTCGAACTCCTCCAGCTCAGTGAACTCCGAGAAGTCCAGCTTGAACCCGGTGCCCTTGAACTCCTGCCGCAACTCCTCCATGACCCCGGGGTAGTTGCTGACGATGGCGTAGGCGGTGTCGCCGGTTCCGATAGCGCCACCCTTCGGGGAGCGAGTCTCCCCGCTCTTCCCGGTGGACCGGCGCTCCATGCACTCCCAGGAAGAGCCCAGGACCGAACCGATTACTTCGACAGCGCGGCAGGCGTGCTTCCCGTTCACGACCAAGAGGACGTTGCCGTCGTCCCCGTCGTTGTTCGTGACCTTCACGGTGTAGCTCTTCTGACGGGGCATGACAGGCCTGCTTTCTGAAAGAGGGGTACTAACTGCCAGAGTCGTGACTCACCCAGGCAGGCCTGAGTCACGACTCAGAGGGGACTACCGACCGCCGCACGCCTTCTTCATCTTGGCCCGGCCGCCGGTCCAGCCCTTGGCGCGCATGGTCGCGCAGGCCTTCTTGTGGGCCCGCTTGCCAGCGGCGCGCTTCGCCGGGGACACACCCTTCTTCGGGCCCCGGCTTCGGCTCGCGCAGAAGCTCTTCTTGCCACGGATCGTCACCAGCTTCTTGCCTGCTCCACAGCTCTTCGCCATTTGCTGCTCCTTCCGAGGGGGGACTACGGAGTCTTCGTACCGTGGACCAGGCCACACCGCTCTTCGACCCGCACCAGTCGTTCTCGCAGATCCTGGTGCGCCTTGTCGAGGTTGCCCATGGCCGCAGCGTGGTCCCGGTCCTGTGCAGCGATCCGGTCGTCCATGGAGATCAGCTGCTGATCGAGCTTGGACACGGCCCGCTGGAGCATCCAGCCGATCAGGGCCAGGATGCCCCCCAGGAGGATCGAGGCCGCCCAGACCGGGATCGGGACGTTGTCGGAATCGGCGGCAGCGAGCACCAAGGGCGTGAAGCCCCCCAGCGGGAAGAGGCCGTAGAAGACGCCACTCCCCAGGCTATTGACGGTCAGGTTGAACACGTTAGCCCTCGCCACGCTTCGCCACCGGGTAGACCTTCGTTGCAGCAACGATGCCAGCGGGCTTCCCCGTGGTGCGGACCTCGGCGGCTCCGGGAGCTTCCCAGCCAGCGGGCTTGTTGACGCTGCCGTCGAGCGCCACCAGCGGCGCGTTCGGGTTGTCGAAGTCGCTGGGGGTGAGCAGGTAGACGTGGTTCCAGGTGGGCTTGTCGGTCGTGCGGATCACGGTCACGAAGACCGGGTGCCCGATCGACATGAGCATGGCGCCCAGGGTGATCGTCGCGTCATCGCAGTCGCCTCCGTTCGTGCGGAGGAGCGTTCGCTTCGCGGAGGTGAAGACGTCCCCGATGATGGAGTCGCGGACGTATCGGACGGCGTACTTGGAGCGTGGGTTCCGCACAGCCTCGAAGATCGCCTTGATCTCCCCCATACAGTCCTTCTCCTTGACGCAGAAGCGCGCGTCGGAGAAGCGGCCTTCCTGGCCCTTGGGGATCACCTTGCCGGTGCTGTCGCACTTTCGAGCCAGGAGCATCTTGGTCCGCTCGCCCAACTCCATGTCGGCGGCGCCGTCCCGGATCAGCTTGGTGATGAGGGCGACCCGGGCGTTGATGTTCTCGACGTCATGCTTCTTGGTCTTCGGAGCGTCGAGCCCACCGGTTTCCGCTTCCTCTGCGGAACCGGCGACGAGAGCAAGCGGACCCTGGCGCTGGCGGCGGCCCAGACGGCCCTTCAGGAGGCCCCCGGAGCCCCCGGCCAGTCGTGACTCACCCTCTCGGCACTGGAGGAGCTGGACGACGCCGGAGCCGGCGAAGCCCACGCCCAGCACGATCTGCCCGACAGCGGCCCACTTTCGGAAGACGCTGCTCTTCTCGTCGCTCATGCCGGGACAGTAGCGGACAGGCCGCCTGATGGGCAACCTGTCCGCTCGGGTTTGCGTCAGCGCGGCTAGACGCTGGGGTCGCACTCCTGCACGGTCACGAGGTAGAACTTGCCGGGCGTCAGGTGACCCTGGGCCTCGGGCCGCTGGATCGTGACGTGGAGATCCGCGCACGGTGTCCACTCGACCTACTTCTTGTTCGGGTCGTTGGGATCGGTGCTGTGAACGGTCATCAGGTGGAGGTACTCCTGCTTGTCGCTCGGGTTGATCTTGGCCGACTCGCACTGCATCTTCAGCTGGATTCCGGTGCTCATGTGTTACTCCTTTCGGGTTTGCGTCAACGCAGCTAGGCGCCGATCGGCTGCCCCTTCTCGTCCACGAACTTCAGGTCCAGCTCGCGGGGCGGCCAACGCCAGGTGCCATGCTTGGTCCCCTCATACACACCGACCATTCCGTCAGGGAGCAGTGTGCCGTTGTGGCGGAAGACAGCGAGGTTGACCGAAGTGCGAGGGGCGTCTTCGCCGTCGAAGGTCGTGACCTTTGTGATGATTGCCACGAAGGGCTCGGACCCCTCTTCTCCGTTGACGTGTACGGTGCGGCCGGGAGTCGGTTTCATGGTGCTTTCCTTTTTGGGGGAGTCAGTTGTTGAAGATGCGATCGACGCAGGCGCAGACCCACACGCCGTCGATCTTGCGCCAGCCCTTGCGCGAAGCTTCGGTCGGAGCTTCTTTGCTTCTCCCATCCCAGCTCCTTCAGTCGAGGATGTGCTGCCCAACGGCGCGGAGGGTTTCCTCCACGCGCTGCTGCCAGAGCTGGCGCTCCTTGGAGGAGAGCTTCACCCAGACGAGATCCGGGTCCTCGCGCTCCGCGATCTTCCGGGCAATCGCCAGAACCAGGCCGGTGTCCCCGGCCATCCGCGAGAAGAGCTGGTCGATCACGCCGCGTCCAAGCAGGCGTGCGACGGGACCGAGCAGGTGCTGCCAGCTGCTGGCCGGAGGGCTCACCGCCGGGCCTGCTTCTTGTTCTTCTTGTAGGAGCGCACCGTCACCGCCGGAGCGGCAGGAGCGCCAGGCAGGGAGAGCTGCTCCCCGGCTCCGATCTCCTCCTCGGCAGCGGCTTCGGGGACCTCCTCCGGCTCAGCGACCGGCGACTCCACCAGCTTGGGCTTGGTGCCGAACGGCAGGAGCTTGGCGGGCGGGGCGTCCGGGTCCTCTTCCTCCTCAGCCTCTTCCTCCTCCTCTTCCTCGGCTGCTCCCTGCGGCGACGAGCCCATCTGGATCTGGAGATCCGGCGAGCGGTGCCGCACGGCCCCTCCCAGGTCCACCGGGGCGTCCGGGTCCTCTTCCTCCTCGTCGTCAGACTCCAGCTCTTCCTCGCCCTCTTCGCCGGCCTCTTCCTCCTCGCCGTCGGTGACCTCTTCCTCCCCTTCGGCCAGGGTGGCCTCACGCCCGGCCTCCAGCTCCTTCGCTTCCTGTGCCGCGACGGCTCGCAGGTAGGTGAGGATTGAGGCGACGATCGCCTGGATCTTCTGCGTGCCGACGTTGTAGCCCAGCTTCGGCAGGGTCTGCGTCAACAGCTTGACGATCTCCCCAGGCCGATCCTGGTCGAGGTGCCCCTTGAGCAGCGCGCCGACCTGGCCCAGGCCACCGCCCTGCTTGGAGAGGATCTCCACGAACTGCACGCCCTTCTGAGCGACGGCCTCGGTCGTGTCGGCCGAGAGCATCGCCTCCAGCGTCTGCCGCACCACCGGGGGGAGCCGGTCGCGTAGGCTGGTCGGTGCGGCCGTCCCGCCCCCAACGCCACCCCGGAGCGCCGTGAGCACCGTCGAGGCGGCCTCGGCTAGCGGCTCCGGGTTCTCCACCACCTTCTGGAAGGCCTGCATGAGCATGCCGCCGAAGGTCGAGGCCGGCGTCACCGCCGCAAGGTGAAACATCTCTGCGGCCTCCCGCAGCACCTTCATCTCTCCCAGGATCTTGCTGGACCCGCCTGCGTTGTTGGCGATGGAAGTGATGAGCGCCGTGTTCTGACGGCTCAGCTCCTCCATGCGCTTCTCCAGCTCGGTGGTGTCCACGCTGACGTTCTGTGGCGAGAATACGTCCTTCATCTGGGCGAAGATCGCCACCTGCTCGCCCATGCTCTGGGCCGGGGTGGCCGGGGCAGCGGGAGCAGCCGGCGGCGCCATGACCCGGTCGAGCAGCTTCAGCATCATCATCTGGGTCATGTCGGGCTGCGCGGCGGCGACCCGCTTGGCCTCCGCGTCGGCATTCTGGCGAGCCATGACTTCCAGCAGCTGGCCCATCCCCTGGGACAGCTGAGCGACCTGGGCCTGCAGCGCGGCCACGGCCGGGTCGGTGGTGGGAGTCGGCGCCGGGGCCGGCTGAACCTGCTGGAACCGCTGCGCGGCAAGGTTGAGGCCCTCCAGTCCGGCTCGCATGGTCGGCTCGATGGAGTCGCGCACCTCGTCGGCCACGGCGGAAGCAGAGAGCTGCTGCGCCTGGGCCTGGCTCCCGGGCGGATTGTAGGTCTGCAGGCTGTGTGGCACGGCGAGCTTGAAGGAGGCCTTCCCCTCGATCATCTGCCGCCCCTCGGCGGTGATCGGGATGATGAACATCCGAGCGACGGCGCGGCCGTTCAGGAAGCTCTGGCAGCGCGGCATGGCCCGCTGCTGGAGCAGGGGCTCCGCGCCTCCCAGCTGGCCCAGGAGGGCAGCGTCGAAGTCGCCCACGCAAGTGGGTTCGTCGGCCTCCTCCTCCAGGTAGACCCGGAGCTTGCTGCCCGGCTGGGACAGGTACTGCGCCAGCGGATTCGACCGGTCGTCCGAGAAAGCAGGCGACTGGTAGGACGGCCGAGGAGGAGGCGAGCGCACCACCTGAGTCATGGCTGGGGCAGGCCGGGGGGCCGCTTGCACCAGGACTGGCGGCGGGCTCTGCAGCGACTGGATCTGGGGGGCCGGAGCGGGCGGGGCCATCGGCGCCACCTGGACCTGGACGGGGTAGCTGGCCTGCTCGGGCTGAGCCGGAGCCACCACCGGGATCGGCGTTTCGGCGTAGGGGAACTGCGCCATCTGGTTGGGGCTGTTGGGCTGCACGGCGGGCACCTCGGAGGCTGGGAAGAAGGGGAGCAGGGAGGGAGCAGGAGGCGGGATGGAGGCAGGGCGCTGAAGCTGGGGAACCGCCGGAGGACCGGGAGGCGCAGGGGCCTTGGTGAACTTGGGGAACTGAATCGTGGTGGGGACGGCGATCCCTGCCGCCCGCAGGTAGTCCATGAAGCGGGACACGGCCTTGACCCGGACGTTCATCTGGATCGGCTGGGTGACGGCCCCCGCGCCCTGCGTCTGGGGCCAGTCGGCCATCAGCACGTTGTCGGGGAGCGCCTCCACCCGGCCGTGATGAGCGATGCACAGGATGAAGCCCTCCAGGCCGCGCCGGTACGCAGAGAGGGTCTGCGCCGCCGGGATCACGCCCTTCTGGTTCGGCGTGACCTTCAGCTGCTCGATGAAGTTGTGCATCAGCGGAGCCAGCGGGTGCTGGGCCACGAGCTGCTGGGCAGGGGTGGGAGCGGGCCTGCTCACTTCGGCCGCCCGATCAGGCTGCCCGGAGCGATAATCAGGTCGTTCGACTCGGGCGGCCCGTTGAAGTCCAGGGGGACGCCGTGCCGGAACTGCTTGGGGGGCAGAGCATGCCCTCCGAGCAGGCCCCGGCGCTGGAGCTGCTCGGCGTCTAGGATCTCGGCCTGGTTCTTGAGCTTGGCGTACAGCTCGCCGCTCATGGCGCGCTCGGCCTTCTCCTTGCGGATGATGCTCACCTCGTCCCCGTAGTCGATGCAGTCCAAGGTGAGGGGGTTCTTCTTCAGCAGGACGATGATCGCGCGAGCGATGATTGGGTTACCAACGTCTGCGATGCGGATGCCGTTCCCGGCACAGGTGATCGCGATGGCGGCCTCCCAACCCTCCACCAGCTTGTTGACCTGGGACCAGTCCTGCAGGGCGCTCTTCGCTGCTGTGAACGGATTGAACATGAAGGGACCTTCCGAGCCATGACTCAGGGTTAGTTGCGGGGGTTGACCAGGACCAGGCGGGAGATGATCTTGCCCACCCAGGTGTAGACAGGCTGCTTGGTCTGGGGGCTCAGAACCTGCTCCCCGTGCTCGTCCGTCACGGCGATGATCGCTCCCCGGGCCATGAAGGACTCCACGGCGATCTGCAGCTTCACCTGGAGCTGGTTGTCGGACAGGCTCAGCCGGGACTCGCGGAAGCGCGTCTTCTCCCGAACCGACGCGCCCGGCTGCAGGGAGCGGTAGTGGTGGACGAAGAGCCACTCCTCGTCTGTCAGGGTGCTTGCTTCGACTTCCACAACAGGCAGCGGTGCGGGCATTGGTGGGTTCCTCTTCCCACCTAGCTAAAGCAGGAGGCCCGCCCTGTCAACGATCGGACCTCCCTTTACCCCAGGCTGGTGTGACGGTCAGCGCAGCCCACCCAC
>ERZ1292625.747-Hain-H41-01um-R1-747-length-44639-cov-7_pt2 | contig 18872 bp, 21 predicted proteins | sample MGYA00564400_ERZ1292625 | MGnify/ENA primary metagenome ERZ1292625 (study PRJEB36523, sample SAMEA6512639) | groundwater metagenome | collected 2019-01-08 | study: AquaDiva: Metagenomics assemblies of 32 groundwater samples
GGATTGGCTCATGATCCTCGGCTTGCTTCTCCTGTTCACCTTCGCCTTCTCCTGGCTCTCTGCGGTCATAGGACTCCTCGCCAAGAGTGTCGAAGCGGTGCAGTGGTTCGGATTCGTCCTTGTTTTCCCTCTAACCTTCGCAAGCGCCGCATTCGTGCCCACTGAGACCATGCCGAAGTACCTGCGCATCTTCGCCGAAAATCAGCCAGTCACACATGTGATTGAAGCCATGCGTGCACTTATGGTCGGCACGCCTCTCGGCAACCACGGATGGGCGACGCTCATCTGGTGCCTAGCGATTATAGCGATCTGTATACCCCTAGCCGCTCACCTATTCAGGAACAAAGTGTCAAAATAAGGATGTGCTAAAATACCATATATGATCAAAAAAATACTCATTACTATCATCCTCATCATTCTTGTTGCTATTGGCATATTCCTTTATGCAACCCGCCCCGCCGCAGCCCCAAGCCAAAGTGTTGATTCTGCCACTATTCCAAACAGCTCAGCCGTATCAAGCACCGCTACCACATCGAGAATCTATCGTATCTCTCAATCCGAATCCCTCGTTGAATTCCGCATCGGAGAAATCCTCAACAGCAATCCAAAGACCGTAATAGGCACCACAACAGAAGTCGCAGGCGTCATCACCATATCCCGCAATTCCGTCATGTTTGGTCCACTCGCTGTCAACGCACGCACGTTCAAGACTGACAGCGAGAAGCGTGATGGTGCGATTGCTCGTTTCATTCTCAAGTCCGAAGAAGACGGCAATGAGTTCATGACCTTTACCCCGAAAATGGTGACGGGAGTACCTGCTACCATAGCGACAACCACGACTCTCAATCTCATTGTATCTGGCGACCTTACCATCGCTGGTATGACCAAACCTGCAACTTTTGCAGTCGTCATGAAGGTTGCTGACGATGCACTCACTGGTACCGCCACACTCAAACTCAAGCGAGCTGATTTTGGTCTCAAGATACCTGAGGTCAAGTCTGTTGCCGGAGTTGATGAGGAATTCACTGTGACTGCCACCATCAAAGCAACCCGGGTCAGCAACTAACACCCCACCACCATAGAACGATATGGAAATAACCGGATTTTTCCTAGAACTGAAGCCGTATAGCATCGCCTTACATGCCATCAGTGCCATCGTCGGCATGGGAGCAGCCCTTGCATCCGATGTGTTGTTCAGTTTCTATGGCCGCGATCGTTCACTAGATACCCAGGAACGAAAGACGCTCGAGCGTCTCTCACGCATCATCTGGATAGCGCTTGCAGTGATCATAGTAAGTGGCGTGGCGCTATTCATATCAAATCCTGCAGGGTATTCTGAATCAGCCAAGTTTCTATCCAAAATGACTATCGTCGGTGTGCTGACTGTAAATGGTTTTGTTCTAGCACGCTGGATACAACCTCATATGGCACAGGGTGGTTTTTTGACCTCAAAAAAAGAACGTCAAGCTCGCACTCTTGCCTTCGCCTGTGGAGCAATCTCGCTGGTATCTTGGTGTTCTGCATTCAGTCTCGGTCTCCTCAGTGGCCTAACACTCTCCTATATAACAATCATCTCTGTCTATGCCGGCATCACCACGGGAGCGATAGTCATAGCCCTCGGTATCGAGCGACTCAAATTTGAATAGCATGAGTACGCTTGAGCAGCTCATCCAGAAAATCTGGAACTATCGGAGCAAACATCGACGGACCATGGCCTGGCGCACCGATACCCGTCCGTATTACATAGTAGTATCCGAAATCATGCTCCAGCAGACGCAGGTAGACAGGGTCACAAGGAAATTCGAGTCATTCATCGCACGCTTCCCCGACTGGCAAACACTGGCGTGTGCACCTACCAAAGAAGTCTTACAAGAATGGTCTGGGCTCGGGTACAATCGGCGAGCACTCTATTTGAAGAGGATAGCTGAAACTATTACGAATAATGAAAAAGGTTCGGGCGAATTGCCTCGGTCGTTCGATCAGCTCCGTGAACTTCCAGGTATCGGACCCAACACTGCCGGCTCGATACTCGCTTTTGCATATAATATTCCTCATCCTTTCATCGAAACCAACATACGGTCGGTATTTATCGAGCACTTTTTCAAAAGATCGCGAAAAAAGGTTTCTGACGCGCAGCTCATGCCACTCATAGAAAAATCACTGCTGCACACGAAAAACAAGAAGAACCCCCGTGAGTGGTACTATGCCCTGATGGACTATGGGTCGCACCTGAAGAAGCAGACCTCGAATCCTTCACGCCGAAGCACACACCATATCAAACAAAAGCCTTTCAAAGGCTCAAACCGTGAACTGAGATCGAGGATATTGAGATTGGTGTTGGAGAGGCCCATGAAAGCAGAGGATATTTTTGAGTATTTCAAAAAAGAAAAGATCGAACGGGTGAAACTGGAGAAAAATTTGAGGGATTTAGTGAAGGAGGGGTTTTTGATGGTGCACAATAAAACATACTCAATCAAATAAGAGTTAGTACGCAACTTCCCCCTTTTCGTCATAAACGGTAAACTATCCTCATGCCCATCTCTCCCGATATACCTGTATCCGAGCATTTCCGTATCACACCAATCCAGAAGGATGCACTGAAGAAGCTTGGTGTACACACCCTAGAAGACCTCCTCTATCATTTTCCCGTACGCTATGGTGACACAGCCGAGGCGCGGAGCATAAGCTCCCTCAAAAAAGGCGATGCGGTTGCCATATTCGGCAAAATCACCCACCTCAAAGCAACCAAGGGTTTCAAGACCAAGATGACCATGGCCACAGCAACCGTCGAAGACGAGAGCGGTACGATCCAGTGCATCTGGTTCAATCAACCCTATATCGCAAAAATGACCCCCGAGGGCGCCCTCGTCCGTATCGAGGGTAAGGTCAGTCAGCGGAGGAGTAAGGGGAAAGAAGTAAGGAGCATTGAAAGCGAAACAAAAATAGGTTCTGATCCCTCTTCGGAGGCGTTGGGACATAGTATCCCGTTCACCACGAACACAACGCCGAGAAAAGAAGCCTTTGCGAGCTCTTCCTCCATGCGAGCAAAGGCTATCGTGGGTGAAGAGCCTGTTTTTGTGGAGCCTGATAATGCGAAGTTATACTTCTCTAACCCAAAAATCGAACTCATCGACAAACTTCCGGTAGGTGTCGGCGACTCACTCTTCGGAACTGATGGCGAATCTCACACCTTGTATCCTGTCTACCCTGAATCCCGAGGTATCAGCTCTCTTTGGATGTACCATTCTCTACAGAAGCTCTTCAAGACAGGCATCTTGGATGCACTCGAAGATCCCATTCCGGCGGACATCCTGAAGAAATATAACCTTCCAGGGATCAAGACTGCATGTATCTGGATGCACGCTCCCCAGAAACACGATGATGCCTTGTCTGCACGCAAACGGTTCTCATTCCAAGAGATATTCATGATACAGCTCGGACGCCAACAGGCTCGCAAGCTCTACGAACAGTACCCTTCATTCGTTCTCGAGACCGATATGGGACATGTGCATGAATTCATCCGCCGCTTCCCATTCCAGGCCACTGATGCACAGAAAAGAGCCATCGAGACTATCGTCGGCGATATGTCACGTGAACAGCCCATGTCCAGACTCCTCGAAGGAGACGTCGGTTCTGGCAAGACGGCCGTCGCAGCAGCAACTGCATATGCAGTAATGAACGCGCGTCTTCAGATCGCATATATGTGTCCCACGGAAATATTAGCCACCCAGCATTTTGAATCATTCATCCAGTATTTCTCATACATGCCGATACGCATTGCACTTATCACAGGCTCCGGATGCCGCGTGTTCCCTTCCAAGGTGAATCCAAAAAGTTGGACCGATATATCACGGTCTCAACTCTTAAAATGGGTAGCCGACGGTTCGATCGCGGCAGTCATAGGCACCCAAGCACTCATCCAGAAGTCTGTGAAGTTCAAGCGGCTTGCATATGCCATCATCGACGAACAGCATCGCTTCGGTATCGGCCAACGCAAACGACTTGTGCAGAAGAACATGGAGCACGGAAATGCACTTGCTCCCCATCTCCTTTCCATGACCGCTACACCCATCCCACGAACCCTCGCACTGACTATTTATGGCGACCTTGATCTCACCATCCTCGACCAGAGCCCTGCAGGACGCAAGCCCATCATCACCGAGCTCGTTCTACCGGACAAGCGTAGCGAAACATATGAAAAGATCCGCAGAGAACTCGCGGACGGCAGACAACTCTATGTCATCTGTCCACGCATCGATGAGCCCGACCCGGACAAAGAAGCAGCCGTTATCGCCAAGTCAGTAAAGGAAGAAGCGGCTCGTCTCAGTCGGTCGGTATTCCCTGAATATGAAGTCGGTATCCTGCACGGCAAGATGAAGCCTCACGAAAAAGATCGTGCAATGGCCGACTTCAAATCTGGTAAGATCAATATCCTCTGCGCCACCTCAGTCGTTGAAGTCGGAGTCAATGTACCGAACGCGACAGTCATCATCATCGAAGGTGCTGAGCGGTTTGGTCTCGCCCAGCTCCACCAGCTCCGCGGACGCGTCATGAGAAGTGCGCACCAGGCCTACTGTTATGCATTCACTGAGACCAATTCCGCCAAGTCAATCGAGCGTCTGACGGCCCTCGCTACAGCCAAGAATGGTTTTGAGTTGGCCGAACTCGACCTCACCCAGCGCGGTGCCGGTGAACTCTCTGGTCTACGCCAATGGGGAGTCTCAGATGTAGCTATGGAAGCACTCAAAAATCTCAAAATGGTAGAAGCGGCGAGAAATGAGGCAATGAAGCTTATCGCCGAAGATACCTCTCTCGGAAAATATCCATTGCTCAAAAAAGTTGTGGATCGATCAGCAAAAGAAAGTCACTTCGAATAAGAATGCTCACAACCTACTGCGCAGGAACTATATATTGAGCTGTAGCAGTACCTCCAGCCGTCGAACACGTAACAGTCACTATATCGTTCGGACCAAAGAAGCTTGCTCCTATGAATGACTGTGACCCATTCCCCGCCTCACTAATCAGCACTGTTGTTATAGGAATAGTACCAAAACTATCCGATAGTATGCAGCTCGGCGCATTGGTAACTTGCCAGACAAAATGACGTCCTGGGGTTTGTTGCGGTCCATTGAAGAACGGGAATGAATTGAAATTTGTTATAACGGGCGCAGCCATCGTTGGTGTGAAAAAGTCACCTACATCTTTTGTGCCGACGAGATTGGGACTCTTCTCAAGTGGTGTATATAGTTGATACGACTTCCTGTTAGCGGTGCACGAATACCCGGCCAGGCCGCAATAATATTGCATGGCGAGCGGTGCTCCATACGCATATCCGATAGGAAAACCTGAAGGAGATGTGCACCCTGTAGGACAAGGATCGCCTGGTGTCTGTGGCATATATGGAGCAATCTGACTCTTAAAAGAATCCCATGCTAGTCCTCCGGTTGAAACTGCGAAACAAGACGAGGCCTGCGCTTGCGACACAGATGGATTCTGAGACTGAACATCACAACCAGTCAACAATGGAGCATGCCCATTCGCCTCAGTGTATAACTTCACTGCCAGATCTATCTGGCGTATCTGCTGCACACGCACACCATCTCGGCCTGATGCGCGCACCGAGGCGGTATTGACGAGTATCACGCTGGCCAACATTGAGAGAATGGAGATGACTACCAGGAGCTCTATCAAAGTGAATGCTTTAGTATGTATACCGTTCATATTCGTTATAAATTAAATACCTGGAGATGCACATGTGGTAGCACTTGAGATTGGAGGTAGTCCGAAACCACTATTGTCGTTATACAGGAGCCATTCAGAACCCTCAAAATTGACATACCCCACCGGAGCAATCCTGACGCAGTTACCCCAACCCACCGCATCATAGGTAGCAGACAACTGGGTGGTCTCTGTTATGAGGAAGCCGCCTGGATGATAGACCTGGTATTTGACGACCGCGTCAGATGTTAGGTTTGCAGCCGCATTCCAATTGACCGTTACCTGATTACCTTGACGGATAGCGGTAACGCCCGTAGGGGCCCCGAAGAATGCTGGTATATTCGGGGTACAAACCTCATCGCTCGGCCCAGATGGATTGCCTGCAGTATCATAGGCTCTGACGCTATAACAGAAACTCATGCCCATCGACCAGATCAGGCCGTGCGTATCTCGAGAAGTTCCCGGTGTTGGATCCGTAGGTATCGGATTTCCTTCATCATCATAGCCACTATATGAGTTATCATCCAACGGCGATACTTTGTAGCCCGCAATTCCCGAATCATCGTCTGTAGATGCGTCCCAAGTGATCTCGATACCAATCGACCCTCCGGTCCAGAGTGAATTCAAGGTAACGTCTACATTAGCTGGCACGCTCGGAGGTACAGAATCATCTTGCCCGCCATCTCCTCCCGATGAACTCCCTGGATTATGGGAATAGTTGCTCGAAGATCCACTATTACCACTCGGGTTCGACTCGCGTTCCAACGGAGCATAGAGCTGATACGAATCGTCAGTCACAATACAGCCGGAATAGGAACAGTAGTACTGCATAGCAAGTGGCGACACGTACGTGTATCCGATCGGAAAATCCGAAGCCGAGGCACATGAACTGCCGCAAGGATCATTGGGCACATTCATGTATGGCGCGAGATCTTTCTTGAAAGCTTCCCACGCCCTCCCTGCTGGGGTATCTACACCCTGAGACGACACAGCAAAGCATGCCGATGCCTCGCTTTCTTCAGGAATTTCAGACTGAATGTCACAAAGGGTCGGCGGAACATCGTTTTGGAGATCTTCTAGATACGGAGCATGACCATTCGCTTCTATATACATCTGAGTCGCAAGATCTATCTGCCTGATTTGCTGTGTACGCAGTGAATCACGGCCTTTTGCTTGCGCCAAACTAACCTGTACCATCACGATACTAGCGAGCATCGATACGATGGATATAACCACCAGGAGTTCTACGAGAGTGAAGCCTCGTTTCATGGGAATAGTATAGCATATGGTCATGCTAGCTTTCCAAACTCACCTGGGTACTACGGCGCTGATACACAGGAAGGTTCACTACGATCCGAGTAAAGTCCATTTTCAGGATCCTCTGCGCGCACAGTCCAACAATATGGAGCAATCCACCCATAATCCCCGACTCGTGCCCAAAAAGAAGTTGTGCCTTCGACCAGATGTTCCTGAGGGTTTCCTTCCTTTCGAACATAATAGAGTATTGACGCACCCTCAGGTGCCCCTGTCGACGGTTGCCATGAAAGCAGTTTAGAAGGAGGTTGCCATGGAATTGCTCCTAAGCCCGTGGGCGTACTCAAAGCATATGAAGCGGGAGGCTGATTTGGAGATGCGTAGTTTTGTGATGATCCTTCACTACCGGTCGGCATCGTCTGACGCTCAAGGGGGGCGTACACCTGATAGGACTCATTGGTCGCTATACATGTCCCTGTTGTGTAGCAGTAGTACTGCATCGCATAGGGAGCAACATATGTATACCCGATAAGAAATCCATCTGACCCCGAAACACATGTGCCACACGGATCTTCTGGTAACCGTATGAATTCTTGAAGTTCTGTTCTCAAGGTATCCCAATTCTGCTCTTGAGTCTCAGTCCCATTTGTCGATACTGCAAAGCAGGAAGAGACATCCTCATATTCGGTCGGATTTTCTGACTGAATATCGCACCCCGTCAAACTATCTGCCAAGGGTGCCCTCTTATATGTCTCTACATACAATTGCATAGCCGTATCTATTTGCCTGATTTGCTGTGTACGCAGTGAATCACGGCCTTTTGCTTGCGCAAGACTAATCTGCACCATCACGATACTAGCGAGCATCGATACGATGGATATAACCACCAGGAGTTCTACGAGAGTGAAGCCTCGTTTCATGGGAATAGTATAACACTAAAGATACTTTCGAATGTGGAGGTGCTAGTAAGGCTTGTCCTTCAACCGGAGCAAAAAAGCTACATACGAAATAGTCGGTTGACCAATAAGGGTGATCAGCATCGCCATGCAGACAACAGCCCCACTCTCAAAACCAAAAAAATACCAGATACCTCCGACTACAAACATATAATCAAGCTGATCGAGCACGGGCATCTTCTGCCCTGAACGTAGCCTAAACCTACGTTTGATGAAACTGCCGAGCACCGCCCCCACAAAGGTAAGCATAATCTTTGCTCCAACCAGTGGATCATGTGCCGCAATCCCCCACGATAATGCAAGAACAAGCGCAAGAATAAGTCCTGCATAGTTCCGGGAATCCCCAAAAATACGTGAACCACCCAAAGACGCTCCGTGATCAAGTGGTCGATCGATCTGTGCCACTAGAGGCACTACCCTCTTCAGGGGCACAATGAGGGAAAATGCCATATTCGCCACCCAACATGGCAGCGCAAATATGATGGCCGCCTGTAGTATATCAATCATCATGTTATTCGCCGTTTTCGAACTGCTGTATATCGTATATAGCGAATCCCCCAAAATGCTTCGCTAAGATTTCTTGTACAAATACGATGAGCTGAGGAACCGAACATGGATGCGCCGATATAGTGACCGAGTATCGATGAAAACCATCGTCATATGTACCAAGTGGTACCGCGTCCATTCGATACAACTGGGTAACCTCGTTATCCATATCGATCGCATTCGGAGAAACAACATTGAGTGTGTAGCTCGTTCGGGGCGCAGGTGGTACGCACGTCTTCCACGCAACACTAACTGGCGTCATATTGTCAGCAAACCCTGTATGCGGGATGATGTCCGCTATAGCCATAGGCTCCCTCGGCGAGAATGTATAGAGATTGATCTTCCCTATACTATGGCGCAACGTATACCCCGGAATATCAAGGTTCTCATATGAGAAAATGTACGCGATGTCATCCTTTTCTACCGAAATATTTCTGTACTCAAATACAGTCAAGCCGTTGTACACCTGAACGCACAGAGGTATGACCGCCATCATGAGTACGAGCATCGTGAGCCTTGTCTTCCCAAATTCATATATCCCATACAAAGCTGTCATTACAAGCAAGATAGTGACGAAAGAGAAATTATGATATCCATAGTTACTATCTGTGGCAAAGTAGCCCACCCAATACAGTAAGCCAAGAAGGATGAAATATGCACCATTGACCACGAGCAGTGTATTCCGTGCCCGAGTCGAACCTTTCGATATGAGGAAAAAGAAGAAGGACAAACCGACAACAGCTTCAAAACTGAAGATTCCCCCATCAAGAAGAGACTTGAGTACCATGAACGAACTCAGGATCAACATCGCTACATATACTACTGCTCGTCTCGAAGAGAGAGCTGTGATCCTTGGAAGCACAGCATGCCATATTCCGTATATACCGATGATGCATCCCAGAACAAGTAGCGCCTGTAGCGATAAGAGTGCATTCGGAATTATCCCAAGAAGAGCTGTGCCTGCATCGAGATGGCCGAAGACCCCTTCTGGGAGTAGCTGTGTCAGAACAGCGATAGCTCCCTTAGTTGCATGATTATGTACGAATTGAAATGATGTGAATGAACCGTTGTTATAAATGAGTGAATACGTGAACACCGGGATATGCCAGAGCTTCATCGTCCACAGATATGTGAAAAAATTAAGAACATACGCACCAAGAGCGCTCGTAGCAGTGAACACCTTCCAGTACCGTAGCGTATGCGTAGACTCTGTTTTCTTAGAACGCACATAGAGGATACCTGAAACTGATATCACATACGCCATGAATATCAGCGCCTTGGTACCTGTTCGACCAGTTGCAAATACATTGACGATCGAGTGCAATACAACACGAACAGAAGGTAGCCAGATAAATGCAGCTGCAACCAAAAAAGTTGCAACCCCTATATATAGCCATACCCGTGGCACACGTAAGATGGACATGTACCTAGAAGCCATATCCTCCAGGAGATGGTGGTGTGAAGAACGCAGAACCGAGAGACTTTACCCCTGTAGGCATATTTTGTCTCTCAAGCGGAGCGTAGAGTTGATAGTACTGATTGAGCACTGTACTGGTCTGTGGACATGTGCCCCCCGAATCCTCGGCGCACTGATATTTCACTGCAGCAGGAGCTACATAGGTATATCCAAGCGTGTATCCAGATGCCCCACTTATACACGAGCTATTTGCTATACACGGATCACTTGGAACCGTCTTCATATATGGTTGGATGTCCGACTTGAATCGATCCCATGCTGTCGAGTTGGTGGTAGCATTCGCGACACAATTGGTAACAGTTGAATTATCTGGCGTTGCAGAAGAAGGACAAGTTCCCTGAAGATCAGGAGCCCTGTTGTTCGATGTCATATAGAGTTGTACCGCAAGATCTATCTGATGGAGCTGAGATATCCTGAGCCCGTCTCTCCCCTTCATACGCGCAGAAGCAATTGAGGCAAAAAGTATACTGCTCAGCATGCTCATGATGGATATAACAACCAAGAGTTCTATCAGTGTGAAGCCGCGTTTCATGTAGGTTCTATTCTACCATGTAGATCACCGTGTCAACAATAGAAGCTGTGCAAAAACCTGTCCGCCCTCTTGGATTCGAACCAAGGACCCCAGAGGTATAAGCTCTGTGCTCTAACCAACTGAGCTAAGGGCGGGATACGTTAATACTAAACAAAAAAACGGCAGCAGTAAACCTACTTATACTTTTGGTTCCCACTTCTTCTTGAGCACTATCCCCTGCGCCATGATGAGCGTTTCGTATTCCTCACGCTCGATAGTTTCAGTTTCGATCAGTCTCTTGGAAACAATCTCGAAGACGGTCTTGTGTTCGTTCAATACTTTTTCTGCGAGGGTACGCGCCTCGGTCATGATACGCGTCACCTCTGCATCGATCTCAGCCGCAACTTTCTCTGAGTAGTCACGCGCCTCGACGCCCATGCCGAACATGACCTTCCCGCGCGGCTCCTCGAGAGCAACTGGCCCGATCTTCTCTGACATTCCATACTGCGTCACCATGCTACGCGCGAGCGCAGTCGATACCTGGAGATCATTAGATGCACCTGTTGTGAAATCGCCAAACACCATACGCTCAGCTACATATCCTCCAAGTGAAACAGCGATGTCATCGAGGAATTCTTTACGTGACTGGAGTTTGCGATCTTCAAGCGGCAGCTTAAGTGTGTACCCCGCTGCACGACCACGAGAAATGATCGATATCTTGTGCACCGGATCCGCATGAGGCAGAACCGAGGCAACAATAGCGTGGCCAGCTTCGTGATACGCGGTGATTTCCTTCTCCTGCGGGCTCAATATATGACTGCGACGCTCCGGACCAAGCATAACCTTTTCGATTGAACGGATAAGATCGAACTGACCGATCTCCGTGCGGTCTTCGCGGGCAGCCAGGATAGCACCTTCATTCATAAGCGATGCAAGATCTGCTCCCGAGAATCCTGGCGTGCGCTCTGCAATGATGCCGAGATTGACGTCAGCGGCTAACTTCTTCTTTGCAGCATGAATCTTCAATATATCCTGGCGGTCACCACGGTCAGGTATGTCGATGACTACACGGCGATCAAATCGTCCTGGACGAAGGAGTGCTGGATCGAGCACGTCAGGTCTGTTGGTTGCAGCCATGACGATGACCTTCATGTTCGGTTCAAAGCCATCCATCTCCACAAGAATCTGGTTAAGTGTTTGCTCCCTTTCATCGTTGCCGCCGCCCATGCCAGATCCGCGGGCACGTCCAACTGCATCGATCTCATCGACGAAGACGATCGCCGGAGCAGCTTCCTTGGCCATCTTGAAGAGATCTCTCACACGTGAAGCACCGACACCGACGAACATCTCCACGAATTCTGAACCAGAGATTGCAAAGAATGCAACACCTGCTTCGCCCGCAACCGCACGCGCAAGGAGCGTCTTACCCGTACCCGGAGCTCCCATGAGAAGCACACCTTTTGGTATCTCCGCTCCAATCTCAATGAACTTCTTGGGATTCTTGAGGAAGTCCACGATCTCAGAAAGTTCCTGCTTGGCCTCCTTGGCTCCAGCGACATCCTTGAACTTCACTTTCACACGCTGATCATCCGGTAATGTGATGCGTGCTTTTGACTGACCAAATGACATAGCTTGCACACCAGCACCCTTGACCTGTCTGGAGAGCATCCATATGAAGAAAACGAGGAAGAGTATCGGTGCAAGAAAAGGTGCCAACTGACCGAGCCAGTAGCCAAACCCGCTCGGGTTCTCGACCATAATCGTAGTAGAAGCAAGCTGCGCAGATGAGACGCCGAGACGAGAGAGTGTCTCGGTAAGAGAAGCGTCCCCCTCCTTCTGTGCGGACTTCTGCGTCTTATCAATATATTCAGCAACGATTGTATCGCCCTGTATCGTCAACTTGGAAATAGAACCCTGCTCAACATCAGCAGCTATCGTGGAGAGCGACGTTGCGGGAGTCGCTGTGGAGTCACCTGAAAACTCTGAATACAAACCCGCGAGAAGCAGGAATGCGAGAAGTGCAATAACTACCGTGCTCAAGAAGTTCATACGCGGCGGCATCAACCCTTTTCGACCCTGTTTGTTGGGTCGATTGCTTCCCTGCTGGTTCGGAGATGTATTATCGGGCATGCGTTGATTATACAGAAAAGCGCTATAAAGGAAAGAAAAAAGCCATATCTTGGGAGATATGGCTACGAACCAAAGCACACTGGTCATTCTTCGGAAATGCGGACACCGGCGACGGGAGGTATCCGTAGGTGGTTAGCGGCAACAGACGCCTCAGTGAGATGCACCCGTGTGGAGAGTAGCCTGCCTTTGCCGGGCCGCGGCAGAACGGCGTTGACGACAACCGATCCTTTTGTGAATTTCTCGTTCCTCAGCCTGCACTCTGATTCGAAGAGGGCTATCCTCTCGTGCAGCCCTCTAACAGTCTCTTCAATAAGGGCCGCGTCCTTGAAGAGACTCTCGTTGAGCACAAACTGCTCTGGATCGTAGAGGCGTCTCCACCAGAGCTTGTACCAGACGAACCATTTGCTCCCATGTTTAATCTGTTGCACGTGCCCTTGGCCGCATTTGTCAAAGACGTGCCAGTCGAACGGCGCCCCCCGTCGAGTCGCTCCGCCCGGCTTAGTGAGATCAATCATCTGGAAGTACCGAATCGTCGGCAATCCACAGACACGCGTGCTCTTCTCATTTTCTGGGCATGTACACGCGCGCTCATGCTGGATGTATTCGATATGTTTCCGGCGCAACGCGCGAGCGATGAAAAAACCTGCCATTGCGATCAATCCGACAATTAATAGTGTAATCATTGCATTCCTCCGTGAACGATTTATTGTTTATTGTGTTGTGTGTGAGCTAGTGACCAGTATTGAAAATATCGGTCTGGTCTATATGTGAATGTACACTACTTATATGAAAAAGTCAAATAGCTATATCCGAGCCCTACCTAATACCCAAATTCTATGAACAAATCTCCCGAACAAATACGTCGATCTGGATCCAAGAATGCATATGCCTGAGTATTCCTCTCAAAAAGGCCAGCAAAAGCTTCTTTGTCTTGCGCTATAGTACATACTCCCTTCTTGCCAACATATTTTTCCTGCATATCTTTGTTCAATTTGAGATAAGCCTCATCCTGACTAAGTCCCGATATTTCCATCCCGTGCGCACTATTCCCCGCATCTGTAGATGAGCCAACATGGAAAGCTATGAGTTGCATCGTCAATTGACAGCTACCACCTGATTGAGTCAGGTCAAATCGTAATTCAGATTCGACTGTCGAACCGAAAGTGCTCACCTTTGATATTGCTTGATACATAGCCCGCGAACATGATCGTATCGCTCGCGCGAAACATGCGCCGTCTAAGCAGGTCGTCGGAGTGGCGACCACTGGCTTCGGCGCGACAACAGGCGATGATGTCGTAGCTTTGACACTAGTGTCCGCACCCTTAACAGTTGTATCAATGACAATTGGTTGTGATTCTACTTGGTTCGTATATACCCTGTTATACGCAAACACACCACCAATACCAAATGCGACGACAATAGCAGCAATAGTCAGTCCAAATGCGAGCTTGTTATTCCCTGCAAGTGAGGTGGGTTTTGATTCTGTCATGAGCAGATTATAGCACAGCGAGTTTTGATCCAATCAAATAAAAAAGCCGACTCTTGTGAAGTCGGCGTCAGTTTCAATCATGCAAAGAATTTCTTGAGACGTTTCTTGAAATACGTCTTCAGGTTTGGAAGACCAAAGTCATCGGCCACTCCGCAAATTAATGCGACGCTGAAGATGAATTTGAACGAGAACAAAAACCTGAACAAACCCATTATGGGGTGATGTACAACATCGGGAAGCAACGACAACGGGACATTAAGAATCGCGAGGGCAATGCCACTTACGAAAGCAAGCAAAGCCGCAGGGATTAGTACCAACAGTCCATTTACAATAATGGACACAATTAAGTTGCCTAACTTATCAAACATACTTCCTTTTTGGTTGAATTTGATACGAACTCCTAGATCTCAAACGGAGTCACTTAAGACCTGAAAGTCCGCACCAAATAACTTCTGACTGTATCTTAATATTCTTGACTATGTAAGTCAATTATTGTGGAGATGGCGAGAATTGAACTCGCGTGCAATCGATATGCGTCGAACGATTCTACGGCGGTAGAATGCCTTGAAGTTTAATGAGTATGTTAAGAAAGCAAACAAAACGCATACTCACGATCTCTTTTATTCGGACAATAGGGCGAGAAGCTCTATCAGTCCTACATTCAGGTTATAACACCCGGCCCCCGAGTCAGAATCCCCCGGGGCGAGCGCATCCCTTATGCAGGGACGAATGCAAAGTCCTTGGCCGTGAAATACGGTGAGGTTGTTTTAGCATTTAGGGTTTCCGTCAGATTTACGAGATAACGGTGCTCGCGCCGCACGAACGAACATGGTCGACTGTCTATGCCTGGCATCCCCATGAAGTCTATTTATTTTTCAACGATCTCTAAACTCCCTTCTGACATTCCTATCAGTCTCCCTCTTCTTTGTAGTCTCGCGCTTGTCGTATTTCTTCTTGCCGCGCACCACACCAACAGAGACCTTGATAAGCGTATTTTTATTATACAGCTTTATTGGCACTATTGTCAAGCCTTTTCCATCGCCAATATCTGCCAATTTTCTGATTTCTTCGGCAGTAAGGAGCAGGCGACGATTCCTGCGAGGATCATACCCTTCTGGAGTGTTGTTCTCTTGGTAGGGCGATATAAGCATACCCATAAGGAAAGCTTCACTTCCTCGCACAATGATATATGACCCTTCAAGAGAGCCCTTCTTCGCCCTCACTGACTTGACCTCAAAACCCAACAGCTCAATACCCGCCTCGAATGTCTCCAGGATCTCGTAGTCGAAATGGATTTTGCCGTTGTCTATAAGAGTGGCCATGAAGGATATCGTAGCATATTGACTTATGGAAGACGACGCGTAGTATTACCCTGAACAACACCCCCTAGAGAAAGACCGCACATATGAAAATCAACGAGCAGCAGTTCCGGGCAATGCTGGAAATGAAACTGGGCTATTCATGGGATCGTGCCTTGACGGTATTCCGTAGCTACGGACCGACATACGCCTATCATGTCACCAATGTTTTACTTCATTCCTCAGAGAGAGGTATGACCTTGGAAGTTTTGGCGGCACTCGAAGAACATCTTGCCATAACCCCCAGCCTTCAACATCCGGATGTTTCCGGAGCATCATCAGAAGACGCTTCCTCAACTGAAGCTTTATTTGCACAGAGGATCTGTTGTGAAATTCTTGGACTGCCGAAAGTATCGGGTGCATGGCCCGAAGAAGCGCAAAAATTCCTCGATGAGCTCTATGAGGAGCACGGGGCTATGACCACCGAACAAAAGATCTCCGTCATCGAAGGTATCTACGGCAAGGCCAACATCAGCTCAGCGACGGGACGGATCAACCGCGAACAAGTACTACGCGTCTATGAGCATGAGGTGCTGGAGCGACATGAGCTCATTGAAGTTATCTTGCTCTAATATCTTCCTCAGCCGCATAGGTGATCCCATGCGGCTTTTTTATTCCAGCACATACGCATTAGAACTCCTCTCCATTCTGCGCTATCATACCCCCATGATCTCCCCCACCTCCTGGACCCTCTATGCCACCAACGAAGAGGCTTGGTCAGCAATGCTCGCAGATTGTGCGCAAGCAAAAAAGAGCATAGCGCTCGAACAATTCATATTCACCAATGATGAGTACGGTAAGAAGCTCATCGATATTTGTGCTGAGCGTGCAGCGACAGGAGTGACAGTCCGGTTCCTCTGGGATGCCGCGGGCAGCTTCTCATTCTTCGGATCTGACATCGCCAAGGACCTCAAGAAGCGCGGCATCGAACTTGTTTTCTGGAAAACTCTTATTCCGGGATATTTCAAGGTGCCAAACTTCCGCTCATGGTATCTCCGCAATCACCGTCGCACGCTCGTGATCGACGAACATATTGGCTACACTGGCAGCATCTGCGTAAGCGATCGCATGAAGGGTTGGCGCGACACCAATGCCCGTTTCGAAGGGGCCGTGGTGCGTGAAATGAGCAATGCCTTCGATCGTATGTGGGCCCGTGCCACCGAGCATACCCCACTCCCTCCGCGAGTCCGCATCCGTGACCATGAATTCCGGTATGTTACCAACTACCCTGCTCCCAAGCGCAGACATGTATATGCCGAACTCATCGAGGCTCTCCGCAGTGCCCGTAAGTATGTGTACATTACCACTCCCTACTTCGTACCAACTCGCCGACTTGCTCGTGTTATTAAACTTGCTGCCCATCGAGGAGTAGATGTGAAGATCATACTACCCGAACGTACCGACCACTACCCCACGCTCGATCTTGCAGCTCGTTCATATTTCAAGACACTTCTTCATTCGGGTGCACGTATATTCCTCTATGAAGGCAATGTGATTCACAGCAAAGCTGTCGTCATCGACGGTGAATGGGCAACCGTCGGATCCATGAATCTCGATAGTGCCAGCCTCCTCTACAATTTTGAAGCGAACATCATCACTACCAATGTGAAGTTCGTCGAAGAGCTCTCGGCCCACTTCGTCCGTGACATGCACGGATCACGAGAGGTCAGGAAGGATGAATGGGACAAGAAATTTTTCACCGACAAGATACTTTTCTTTGCGATCAGATTTATCAGGAAGTTTCTTTAATCACATCCCCAAGAAGACACAAAAGCCCCGACTACTCGGGGCTTTTGTGTCTTCTTGTTTTTAAAAATATTCGATAAATGCTACACCCGGTCTTCCTGGCGATCCACTTCCTACACCTCCCGTACCATATCCATAGTGAGGCCCTGCTGCATTGAAGTCACCAGTAGTACTCGATCCATCAGCTCCATTAGGACCAGGTGTCGCACCACTACCACCTTGACCGCCGCTTGCACTAACTGTCGCCTGACCGGTAATGGCAACACTTGTCGTACCTCCTGGCGTCATGTATCCCGGTGGCAACGAACCACCTCCTGTAGCACCTCCCGCACCAACTGTCACCGTAACAGCTGCACCCGGTGTTACAGGGATGGTTTTTATAGCCAGACCACCATCACCTCCGGTATAGATTGTAGGGACACAACCATTACCTGTGTTACAGCTAGAGTATCCCCCTCCTCCACCACCGACTACTGTTATGCGTGCAAATCTCGCATTAGCAGGAACCGTCCCGCTACCTGATGCAGAGAATGAAACTGCGCTTGCAGCAGCAGAGCTTGCAGAAGAAACATACTCCCACGACGCTATACCACTCGCATCAGAGGTGAGGACTTTACCTGCTCCCTGAGTACCATCTACGATTTGGACACTTCCGAGTACTTTGAGTCCTATAGCATAGATATTGCTGAAGTTAAGGGTAAGAGGACCATATTTGGTTTGAGGAGAGGAAGATGCGTTGATAGGGGCATCTGTATTACATCCTGTTGGTGCACAGCCTGGAGCTGTCCATGCAGCTACAGCTGAGAGAGCTGATGCTCCGAGGAGGAAGCCGAGGATGATGAGGGTGAGGGAGAGGGTTTTTTTCATAAATTAACTAGTTAAGTACGGATAAATACTGCAGAAACTGATCAGTAACCTCCGATCAGAGCTTGGCGCGCACGCACTTGCTCAGGGGTTAGTGTGGCCATCGGATTGTTACTTTCTGCGGTCATCTGACGCATCCTGACTTCCCCAGCGGTCAAGAGTGCAGGAGGGTTGGCTTGTAGAACGAGTGCCTGACGAGTTGCAGTGCTTCGATCTGCAGATGGAGTCTGCGTATCGACAGGGTTGAGAGCATATGCCGCTATAAGCATCATGAATACGATACCAGCGGCAACCAGAGCGCCAACTGCTCTGCGGTGATGAGGATGTGCTATATCCTTCTTTGTAGGAAGATCAATCATGTCATTATTTTACCCTTATTATGCATGCATCCACAATGGCATTTATCCCCATGACATGGAGTGACAAAACGCAAGGGTGCGAGATATGTATTTTCTGGGAGGTTATGCAGAACGGTTCCCTAAAGTTTCGTGTACTGACACTACATAACCTCCCAGAAAATACATATCTCGCACCCTTGCGTTTCCTCTAACCGCATGCTATAAATAACCCCTGTAATCCCAATCAATTGGTCATCCGCGTCAAAATAAACCATCAGATCAAAGCGCCCGAGTTGCGCGTCATAACCGCCGAAGGAGAGAATCTCGGTGTTATAGCGCTCAACATCGCATTGGCAGAGGCTCAAAAGAGGTCACTCGACCTCATCGAGATCTCCCCTACTGCGATACCACCGGTCGCCAAGATCATGGACTACGGCAAGTATCAGTACGATGAAAAGAAGAAGGAGAAGGTTGCCAAGGCCAAA
>ERZ1292625.2211-Hain-H41-01um-R1-2211-length-18867-cov-7_pt1 | contig 18867 bp, 31 predicted proteins | sample MGYA00564400_ERZ1292625 | MGnify/ENA primary metagenome ERZ1292625 (study PRJEB36523, sample SAMEA6512639) | groundwater metagenome | collected 2019-01-08 | study: AquaDiva: Metagenomics assemblies of 32 groundwater samples
ACCCGAAATACTTGGCGAGCCAGAATTAAAACCCTTAACCCCCTAACCCCTATATCAAGATGAAAAACTACACAAAAGAGTATTTAATTAAAATATCAGTAGAATCAAATCAGTTGGATGATAGGCGACCTTCAATCGTGAAAGAAATTGTTAAGGTAGAAGATGAGTTTGACGATGTTTCTGATATTTGGGATGTAATAAATGCGGCAAAAGAAGAATTTAACCATAATTCAAAATGAAAATCCGCCTATCAAAATCAGCAGACAAAAACATTGGAGCACTTCGGGTTTCGCCAGAAGTGTTTGAGAAATTGGAAAAGTTATCCAAACAACAGAAAGTCAGCAGGCAAGAAATTATCAGAGCGATACTTGATTCAGTTATTAACGAAGTTACTTTTTAACCCCCTAACCCCTATATATGGAAATCGGAAACAAAAAACTAAAAATAGCAGGCAATAATTATGTGTGCAGGGTGCTGTAAATATGTTCCCGACCACGCCATTGCGAAGATTCCTTTTATTGGCGAATGGTTGGTAAAGAAAAGCAATGCTGAAATTGGCGGAGTTGTTTATCGGGTCTTCGCGTTTTTTATGAGAAACCGGATTCGAGAGTGTGAGAAAGGTTTCTTAGAAGCCTATGAAGAAATTAACCAAAACAATTAAAGAACTTACGGGCGAAGATGCTATTGATATGTTTGGTGGCGATGCTGAAAACATAGTGGAAGAATTAAATGAACCGACAAATGAGCCAACAAAAGAAAGAAAATGGGATGAAGATTTTTGGCGAGAAACTTATGCTAAAAGAGGAGTTGGAACTTGCGATTCTCCGCGATGGCTTCTAAATGGTTGTCCTGTGATAATAGACGGAATTGTTTGCGGTAATAAAACCTGGGAAGTAACGAGCGATTGCTGGGCATATTGCGGAAAATGTAGCACTGGAATTCATACAGATTTTCCATTTACGAATAGCGGAGAACTTTTATCAGGTTTAACCCCCTAACCCCTATATCAATGAAAAAAGAAGAACCACGATTTCATTATAAGATTCAAAAATACCTTGGTATAAAAGATGGCCAGTGTGAGGAGGAAATTATGTCGGGATTTCATCCTTATCGTTGTTCAAATAAAGTAAGAGAAAATGTAGATGGAGCAAATCTGTGTAAAATACACCTTAATTCATTATTAAATTGGAGAAAAAACTAACCCCTATGGGGAATCAGGTATGTTCAAAACACAAAAAGAGATAGATGATTTTAATAAAGAATTAGCCATAGATTTGGCAATAAGTAGTATTCGTCCTCCCAGTGCTATTAAAATTATTGATAAAGTTAGCTCCTTCCTCCACTCCGTCAGAGCCGCTGACAAAGAAGAAATAGTAGCGATAGCGAATCATTTAGAAGTTGATAAGCCCCAGATAGAATCTGACGAAAAAATATATGCAATAAAGAAAATGTGGTTAGAAGAAACAAAAAGCGTTCTCCTCACTCAATTAGATAAGTGGGAAGTATGAAAGATATTTGGGATGAAAAGTTTAATACCGGACATGATGAATGCTATTTTTGTGGAAGGTGGAGCAATATGGGCTTTATTGGAAAATGTAAATACTGTGGCACGCAAAACGATCCCCCCAGAAGAAAAATATCTATAAACCATCATCCCCCATATCTAATAAAGAAAAAATCCCCAACTATTCAAATTGACCCGACCAAGAGTGCTCAAATAAAAATTCCTAGGGGGTCAGGCCACCATTCGGTAAAACTCACCGGAGATCAAGTAAAGCAGATACGAGAAGATTATGCGGCCAATCCCGCGACTTATCGGAAAATGGGAGTAAAATATAATATCTCTGCACAAATGGCTTGGAATATAATTAAAAGAAAATGGTGGACACATGTATGACTCTTAAAGAAAAACATTTACGAATAAAACGAATGTGGAAGAATAAAAGATTTATTTACCAATGTAAAAAATGCCAGAAAGTATTCCAGTCACAATTAAGTTGGTTGGAGGCGTATTGCGTAGGATGTAGTTCAGATAACTTAAAGTTTTATATTAAATGAATCAAGAACATAAAGAAAAATATGTCACTTGCGAAAAGAAACATATTCGCAACAAAGAATTAGCTCCTACCTGTCCTCTCTGCGTTGGAAAAGTTAAACGCAGCGAATCCAGACTAATTAAAATACCCATAAAATCCAATGTTACTTCCCCAATTATTACTCCCCCGGTCTTAGAAGCCCTAGAAGAATTTAAAAAGACTATTCCGCTTCACCACCTTGGGGTTAAGAAAACTCGCAAGCACGAAGATATTTTAGACCGAGCGCGGGTTATAAAAACTTTAAAAGAACAATATCAAATGTCTTTTGTCAAAATAGGGAAGTTATTAAATTATTGCGATCATACCGCAGTTAGTCATTTATATAAAAAATATGCCCGATTGTTGTAGTTTAAATCAGACTTTAATAATTGGCATAATAATTATCATTTTGAGTTTATCCACAGTTGACAAATTTTAAGTAATTTGCTATGAAGGAAGAAAGGTCATTAAAGCATAACTAAATCAAAACAATGGAAGAAGAAAAAAAAGAGGACGAGGTTGAGCCAGAAATCGCCCCAGAAGACACTGGCAAAGACACTGGGGAAGTCCCGGTAGCGTAATAAAACGCGCTAGGAACGATTTTTAGGTAAAAGACATAGTTTATCTAGTAATAACCTTTATGAAGGGTTTAAACGTAAAATTTATAGCAGGGTTAAGTCACTTAAAAAGCGAATAGACCCTGTTTTTTATTATGCCACACAAAGGAACATATAAAGGCAAAAAGGCTTCCAAAAGGATGAAATTAGCGGCTAAAAGAAAGCATAAGAAATGACTCATAAAAATAAAAAGTGGGTATCTTCAAAAATCCGTAAAATAATGCACGAAGGAAAGGCTAAACCTAAACAGGCGGTCGCGATTGCTTTTTCTATGGGTAGGGCTATGCACAAAAAGCCACGAAAGAGAAAATAAGTCAAATTAGTAAAGAAATGGCCAAAGGAGGAAAAACATTTAATGACCGGATAAAATCAGCTAAAGTCCGTGAAAAAGTTTTGGACGCTGTTTTGAAAGTTTATGAGGGAAAAGAAGATAAACTAACTCAAAGACAATGGGAACTTACTTTGAGAATGGCAACCACTATATTACCGCGTCTTAATGAGCATACTGGAGAAGATGGCGGCCCGATTCAATTAAAAGAAGTAACAATCAAAATTCAAAAATGAAATGCAATTTGAAATTAGAGAAAGTTATCTTCCCCTATGGGAAAAGAAAGGACGCTATATTGTTTTAATGGGAGGTAGAGGCGCGGGACGCTCAACCGCCGGCTCGCAATATGTAGTATCTAAACTCCCAGTTAAAGATTACTTCCGTTGCGCTTTAATGAGGGCTATCCATTCAGACATCAGGCATTCAAGCTGGCACGAAGTGATAGACCGCATAGAAGAACAGGAAGTTAGAAGTGCTTTTAAACTTACCGAGAATGATATGCACATCGGATATGGACGGAATAGTATTCAAGCACACGGTTTTAGAGCTTCCAGCGGGGCGCATTCAGCGAAACTTAAATCCTTAGCAAGTTATAATACCGTTTGGATAGAAGAAGCCGAAGAAATAGGAGAAAAAGAATTTATAACTCTAGACGATACTTTACGAACCAAGCGGGGAGATATAAAAATTATTCTAACTCTTAATACTCCCTCAAAAAACCACTGGATTATAAAGAAATGGTTTGACCTTGAATCAACAGAAGTAGAGAGTTTTTATAAACCAAAAGTTAGAGAAGGAATAATCTACATCCCCGGAACTTTTAGAGATAACCTTCCGAATTTAGACGATCACACAATAAGCCGTTATCAAAGATATAAAATAGATAATCCAGCTTATTACTGGCAATACATAGAGGGTTTATCCCCAGAAGTAGTGTTAGGAAAGATTTATTCTGGTTGGCAGGTTATTGATTCAATACCTCACGAAGCAAGATTGATAGGACACGCTTTAGACTTTGGATTTGACCCTGATCCAGCCGCCATAATATCAATTTACTATTTTAACGGAGGATATATCTTGGATGAGAAACTTTATCAAACTAGATTACTTAACGAGCATTTGGCGATATTCCTTAAGTCTTTACCCCAAGCTCCGATTATAGCCGATAGTGCAGAGGAGAAAGCCATAGAAGACATTAAAAGATACGGACTGAATATTATAGGTGCGGAAAAGGGGCCGGGAAGCGTTAAGGCCGGAATAAAAGAAGTCCAAAGTTTAAAAATAAGTTATACCCGAAGTTCTGTAAACATTCAAAACGAATACGAAAACTATGCTTGGAAAATAAACAAGGACGGAGATAATCTGGGTATAGAAGACCCTAATAGTGAAAATCATTTATTATCTGCAACAAGATATGGTTTAACTACTCTCGTGCCAAAAGTAGAAAGAGTGGATAAACGCAAAATCTTAAGAGAATTAGGCAAAAGACAATGGGAGAATCAAAACAATCCGATGACGGCGAACCCAGTATAGAGCTTACTTCCACCAATCCCGCTTTAGCTGATTTTATTCCGGATTGTTGCAGAAATAATTGGGATGAATGTCCGCATAAATTAAAACCAGAACCTAAACGCGAGTATAATCCAGTTTAATTATGGATGAAGGTATAAAAAGCCATATAATGAATGTTTTGAAAACTGGGGCAGGACACAATCATGAGTCAATGACAAACGCTCTTAAATGTCCAACTTGCCAGATGAAAATGATCCGCGCCCAAAGTGAATTTAATCGCTTAAGAAAAGAATACCCCGAAAAGTTTATTATAAAACAACCCGAATATCCCGATAGTTTGGAAGTTCAAAAAAAGATGGGAATGCTAGAGGATAGAGAAAAGTCCGATAAGTTATATCAACGACACCTTAAATTGCTTGCCACAGGCACCCCGGAAGAAAGGAAACGAGAAATGAGTTTATTTAATAAAGGATATTATGAAAAGCATTATGAAGAGGATGGAAATATAAAAAAAGTATGGTAAAGGAAATTCGATTTTTTTGCGATACTTGCAGTAAAGAATTTCCACCTCAAGAGTATTCTTTCTTAACTGGTCAACTTATCAAAGTAGATAAAGATTTAAAATCTCATACGATACCTTTTGAAGGACATTATTGCGACCAATGCACAAATTTAATCCTTGGTGAAATAACTAAATTAAAAAATGCCTCGTATAACGATACCACACCAATACCTAAGTAAATTATCCAAAAAAGAACAGATTATAGAGCTTAACAACGAGGTGCGATGTAAGTTAGGAGTTTCCAAAATCCACGGAATAGGAGTAATAGCTCTTCGGAATATCCAAAAAGGCAAGAGATGTTATGCCACCCCGAATGTTATCCCGAAATTTTATAACATTCCATTCGGCAGTTTAAATAAGTTACTTCCTGAAGTTAAAGAATTGGTTTTACAAAGATGGGCAAGTATAGTTAACGGAAGTGTGTTTCAATCCCCAAACGATGACGCAGGACTCCTGTTCTTTATGAATCACGATAGTCATAATTCAAATTATAATGTAGTGAGTGATACTGCCACGCAAAATATATACGAGGGCGAGGAATTAAAAGAAAATTATAGGTTAATGGATAATTGGGAGAAAGTCTATCCCGATTTAGAAAAATGGACGTCAACAGACGAAAACCAAGAAAAATCAATCTCAAAAAGAAAAAGATTAAGCAATTTTCTGCACCAATTTCTCTGCCAATTAAGATTCATACAGACGACCCGATAGTGGAGAAACTGACGGAGAGACTTTGGGAAGGCGGGACATTCCCTTGTATGGATTGCGGGGCTAAAGAAGCCATAGAGTTGGGACGGTGTAAGATTTGTGATATAGAACACCAAAAGATTATAGATAGATTAGACGCAACGCCAAAACAAGTAATAGAAAAAGTCCCGCCTAAACTTACTTATCGCAAAGAGGTTAGTAGGGGAGTAGTAGTAACTATATCTACGACAGAACCATTAAGAATGTAAAATATGAGAAAAAAAGGAAGTAAAAATAAAAAGAAAATAGGAGTAAAAAGGGGGTGGATTACAAAAGACCAAAAAGTTCTTGAAGATTTTGTTGCGGCAAATCAATCCCCGATAAAGGCCACCTTAAAAGTTTTAGGCAGAATTTACGAATCCAAAGGCAATACCATTGACGAGGTTTTGAATAACTTTAAAACTGAAGATTGGGTAAAAGGAGCTGGTGTTTTAATTATTGAAAAAGACGGAGTAATCAGAGAGAAGATAATCGCTGGAAACCATATAAGAAATCTTTTCGGAATGGCCTCGGGAACTATGCGAGAAATATCTTTAAAATGGGTTAGGAGTTTATTTATATGAATTTATTTGGATTAACTAATGAAGATAAAAACCGCTTGAAAGTATTAAATAATGACAGGATAACGATATTCGCCCTAAAGAAATTATTTTTAAATGTTTGTGTAAGTAATCCTCCTTCAAACGAAGCAATAAAAAAAGTTACCGAAGCGTTTCATAGTTTAAGCGTTATAAAACCCGATGACCAAACGGGAACAAAAGAAGATAATTTGGTCTAAAATGGTCGAGATTTAGTTAAATAAAGAAAACGATATGAAGAAAAAATATCTAATTGCATTGTCAATTATTGTAATGATTGGAGCGTTGATTTGGTTTCAAGAGCCGATATTAAAAGCCGCAGGCGGAGCCTTTGCTTTAAATACGGGTGTTACACAACCGAGAAACACCGATGGGGTGGTAAGCACTTCAACTCTGAACTATCTGACTCCGGGGACTGGGACAACTTCCGTTACGGTCAATACGCGAGGGACGGATCAACTTGACCTGAATATCTTTCTGCTTGCCTCAACAACCGCTACCACAGACCTTCGCTGGACAGTTGAGTTTTCACATTCAACTTCTAGTATTGCTTCGGAGCAACTATGGTTTCCCCTATCAGAAGAGTTAGCTATTAACGCTACTACAACCTTCCGGGCGTCTTTAGCTAAAGAATTTGGCTGGATTCCCGCTTTAGACGCGCGACACGCTATCTCAACTAGCACTAATGCTGATGGCATTTTTACCAGTTTGACCGCTTCCACCAGAATCTCAATTAAAGATATTGCCGCCAATTGGACAAGAGTTGTATTTTATATTCCAACTGGGTCGTTAACCAACGACCAAGCGGACACCTTGGCTGAATCTACCGCACTTGGCAGTTTACCAAATGCAACCTCAACTAATGCCGGCATTGCCATATTCCCGGTGGGGAAAGACCCGTTATAGGCCTTAAAAACTTAATAAAAACCATTGCATCTTCTGGGGCAGTTAGCTAGTGCTTCAGTAGGGTTACGCAATGGTTTCCTTACTGACACTATCCGACTGCCTTAGAAGCGGTCGGATTTTTATTAACTTTAATTAAAAAATAAAATGACTACTTTAGGAAACGCAAAGATGTCCTCATTAAGAGATAAAATTGAAGCAGAAGAAAAAGAAAGATTAGAAAAGTTAGCCGAAGAGGTTGAGTTGGCCGAAGAAGCCAAATTAGCCGAAAAGGCGGTCGAAGTAAAAAATAAACCACGTAAAAAGAAAAAATGAACAACACAAAGATTTTAGTGTGGAGTGGTTTAGTCGCTCTCGTGGTTGCGTTGGTTGTTTTTTACTTCCAACCAACCCCAATACAAGTCGTAAAGGAAATAATTAAAGAACAGTTAGGAGCATTCCCTGGCCCAGTTATAGATAGTCCTTTTGTATCTTTTAACGGTGTCAAATATCACTTTAGAAGTATGGGATTCACAACAGGAACGACATCACTCTGTTCGTTTGAAGTTCCTCAATATAACATAGCTTCTACTACGCTTGTATCTAGTGGAGCAAGATTCGACGCAGTAGCTACCACGGCCGGAAGATTAAGAATTTATACTGGTCTTGGATTAAATTCTACTACCACTCTTTTGGCAGGTCAGACTGTGGGTACTTTAGCTACCGGCACAACTGTTGTTGCGACAACTTCTTTGACCAGTAATGACGCAAGAATGGGAGCAAACCAACGATATGTAGTTTTTGACTTTGAGGGAGGCAGTTCTCCTTACCTTGCGATTGGAGGAAGATCGGGAGAATGCACTGCAGCTTGGAGAGAATACTAACTAGAGATATTAAATAGAGAGGCGTAACTCTTAAACGCAAATTAGGGAGCATAACCCTTAATATGCACTTTGAGGCCATCACCTCTTAAAAAGATGACAACAAACATTGGGAATCTCAACCCTTTAAATGAGGACAAGTTCATTGAAGAGTTTAATACTCTTGATGAATCTGCTCGTGAAGAGCGAATCCGCACTTTAACTAAAGAAAGAAATGAGGTATTGGATTCCAACCGAAAGCTCTTTGAACGAGCTAAAGAAGCCGAGGGTTTTAAAAAAGACGAAGAAGGAAATTGGATTAAGACGATTGAAAAAGAACCCAAAGCAAAAAGTTCGGTTAAATCAGATGAGGAGTTATTGAAACGGCTGGATACTATGGCCCTTAAAATGGCCGGTATTACAGCTGACGATGAAGTAGAACTTTACAACAAATGGAAGGAAGACACGGGAAGAGAAGCGGATGCTATTGTCGGAAATAAAATTTTTCTGGCAGAGCTTACTGATCTTCGCACCGCGAAAGCAAATGCCGCCGCTACTTCTAATGTAAAAGGAGAAAGTGGAACTTCAGGGGAAAAAGACGCTGATTATTATATAGCAAGATCAACCAAAGACGCTGAAGGAAATCCTATTTTTTCTGAAGACTTGCCTAACGATTATAAACTCCGCGCGGCTATTGTTGAAAAAATGATATCTTCTTCCAAGAGTAATAAACAATTCTACAATCAATAAGGTCGTTCATTAGCCCTTGTCTGATATAACAACTAAAAAGTTATACAGAAATGGGTAATACTATTACATATAAAACTCTTTTTGAAGATGTTTTGCAGGAACGCCTTGCTCGTCCTACCAATTGGAAAGAAATTTGCGATGTAACTACCACGGATGACCGTGTAATTTCCTCGTCTTATATTTCTACTACTGGCGGATGGGCGGCTGTTCAGGCTGTAACTCGTGGAACTGCGGCTAATCCGGTGGATATTGCCGAAACCGCGGAATCTCTCACTATTTCAACTGGACGGGAAGTGCCTGTCTTTGTTGATTGGGGTGATTTGTTTCAATCCCCATGGACGAAACGAGCGGAAGTAATGAAAAGATCAGCTCAAAGATTGAATGAATTTACTGAAACCGATGTTCTTGATGATCATGCCAGCTGGAGAAATGTCGGAGGGACAGCTGGTGTTTGGACGGATAATGTCGCTACTACGCTCGCTATTAACGCAGCAAACGTGGATGATCTTATTCGTTTAACACGGCAAGTAATCCGCACTCAAAATGGACAAGATTTAGCGTCAGAAAATGGAATTTTCCATGTATGGGATCCGGCAAGTTTCAATTTTTTGGAGGCTTTTGCTCAAGCCAATGGTTTTGATAGTGCAGACCAAGCTCTTAAAAAGGGCCTTGCTCCGCAGGTGCAGTATATGGGCGCGACTCATTATGTTACCAATGACAACGCGGCAAACCATCTTTTTGCTGGCGTAAGAAAACTCATGAGAGTTGGACTTTTACTATCTTTGGAAGGTAGGACTTGGGAAGTTCCATTTCCAGCAGGATCATCGGGAGGATTTCTAAGTGGTGTTATGTTCTATGTCCGAAGGGATGGCGGAACATTAACTCCTACGGGTTATAGCACGATTTTGCTTGATGTGAATATCGCGTAAATTATCCTTGTGAATTTACTCGGCCCGCTTTTGGCGGGCTGGGTAAGAACATAACTTATGATTTTTCCATCTACTATATTTGAGTATGTTGTTCTTGAAGAAACCGTTTATAAAACGAGAGAAATTCAAGTTGGTGAAAATTGGCCATGGAATATGGCTCAACATATAAGTTTGAGTTTTCATATGAAACATGGAAAATATCTCAATATCTCTAACGACCCCAGAACCAAACCGCCTTTCAATAATATAATCCTTCCCATACTTGAATTTCGTTATGCGGCCGAAGATAGGGATGTAGAAGATATAATCTTTGAAACCGAAGAGCCAGAGAAACAACATCTTTCGTTTCTTATCAAAAAATACTGGGATGATGTATTTACGATAGAGAATAATCTTGATGAATTTCTTGATGATGCCATAGAGGAAAAGGTGGATTATGGCGGAGTGCTAATAAAAAAGGGCGCAGGGGCAGTTCCCGAATTATTACCATTGCAAACTATCGCTTTTTGCGATCAGACAGATATTTTAGGAGGCCCGATAGGATTTAAGTTTAATTTCTCTCCCGAAGCCCTTAAACGTAAAGCTAAACTCGATTGGGGAGATGAAAAAAAAGGAGCGAGTATTACAATAGACAGACTCATAACTCTTGCTACCAAAGAAAAAGACGCTTCAAATACCACGCAGGGAGTTCAAGCCAACCAAGTTACTGGAAAGAATATAGAGATTTATATCGTCAGAGGTTCCTTACCCGAAAATTATTTGAATGATAAAGGCGATACAGAAAAATTGATAAATCAAGTTCAAGTAGTGGGTTTTTATCAAGACGAGAAAGGCAAAAAAGGAGTAACACTTTATAAAGCCAAAGAAACGGAAAGCGTATTAAAATTCCATGCTCCCAAAAAGATTTTTAATAGAGCTTTAGGTTGGGGAGGAGTTGAAGCAGTATTAGACCCTCAAATTTGGGCAAATTTTGCCGAGATACATAAAAATAATCTCTTAAAGTCCGCTTCTAAAAACCGGCTTTATACAGATGATGATAATTACGCTAACCGCAATAAAATTCGGGATATGGAAAATGATGAGATTACTACGATTGATAAAGAATCAAGATATGGTATCCGTCAGATTCCAGTGGGCGTTGTAAATATCCAGTTATTTGATAATAGAGTCGCGGAGCTTGAAGCTCACGCTCAAAAATTAGCTGGAGTTACTGACCCCTTACTTGGTAAACCACCTCCAGCTGGGACTCCCTTTAGATTGCAGGAACGAGTTGTTTTTGAAGGCAAAAAGCCCCACGAACGCACCGCAGGGAAATTTGATAAATTTTTAGAAGAAATTATGAATGATTGGGTAATTCCTCATATGGGAAGAGAAATAACCAAGGGGAAGGTATTTCTTTCCACTCTGACTTCCGACCAAATGGAATATATTTTACAACGAGTTCCTAGAAATCGGGCAGTTAAAGCTCAATGGGAACAAGTTCTTTCGGGACAAATCCCCGAAGATTTAGAAGTTTTAACCGAAAAAGAAAAACAGAAAATTCTGCAAAGCGGAAACCTGCAGATTTTAGAAATTCTTAAAGATGAATTTAAAAATGTTCGGATGAAAGTAAAAGTCCGGGTTTCTTCAAAGCAAAAAGATATGGCTCAATTTACTGATAAACTCGTAAATATATTACGGCAATATCTGACCCTTCCGCCAGAAGTAAAACAAGACCCTGTAACCATAGAATTATTAAGTCAGATTTTGGAAGCGTCAGGAATTTCTCCTGCTTCGCTTGGAAAACTTACCACGGCTTTTGCCGCGCCGATACCGCAAATTCCTGAAGAAGCAACTAAACCTTTAAGAGAATTAGCTAAAAGAGAGGTTATAACCGCATAAAATGGCAAAATTTCAGATTAAAATTAACTCAATTTTAGGAGGAATTTCTGCCAATGCTTACCAAGGCAGAGCTGATCAATTTCACGCTTCGATTGGAATTGATCCTGACAGGCCAATCCAAACTTCTGGGGTTACAAAAACCGCTGGGGTATTAACCCCGTCTTCGGCAAGCGATGTTAGCGGGGCAGTTCTTTCTGGTTATCCCGTATGGATTACAACTAATCCTAAAGGCACATCAAGCGAAGGAATTTATGTATACGCTAGTGACGGAGAATTTATATCTTATGTTAATGCCGCGGGCACAGGAACTTTAGAAGGCACTCCTACTTCAGGGGTAGGAAATGGAATGGCTTATTATAATAATTATATTTATCTTGCTACTCCAACCGATATTTCACATTATGGGCCTTTAACTGAAACTCCGGTCCTTACTAATACCCGTTGGACTGGAAGCACTGGAGCTGGTCCAACTTTTAATCTTACTGCTTTAGGAAATGCCACTTATCCTACACAACGAGGTGTTACGATTCCCAACCATCCTATGCACGTTCATAGCGATAATAAATTATATGTTGGAGATTTTGATACTATTGCTGCTGAAGCAAATCGTGGCCGTGGATTAATACATTGGATTCGCACAACCCGAACTACCGATGAGGGAGATACTAATGACGGAACAACCCGTAGCGCCTTTCTTCTCCCTTGGGGTTATGCACCCACTGATATTGAATCTTGGGGAACAGATTTAGTAGTAGCTGCTATTTATGTGGGAGGTGCTAATACTGCAGGAACTCTTATTGACCTTGGAGTTGCTATGCGACAGCCAAGCGCAAAACTTTTCTTTTGGGATGCTATCAATGCGCCATCTTTACCCTATAAAGTAGTTGACCTTCCTGATCCATTAGTGACTGCACTTTTAAATCATAATGGTAATTTATATATTTGGACTGGAAGTTATGGTTCTGGGATAGCTTCGGATAGCGTTGGCGGGACAAGATTGTCTGTTTTCGCGGGCGGATATTCTATAAAACAACTTGCCTTTTTAGAAGAAGGATTGCCGCCTATTGCTGGAGGAGTGGCTGCGTCAGGAGGACGTATAGTATGGGGAGGATATACTTCATATCCTGAAGATGCAATTTGTATGTGGGGTTATGGATATAAAGACGATAATTTACCAAAAGCGCTTCATAACATTGCAGTGGGAAGTCCTACCATTGGTGCGTCTTTAACAACTTGGACAGCAACAGCAGTAGCGGCAGTAGAACAACCAAGTTTTGGTGCTGATCCTCGTTGGTGGATGGGCTGGAAAGATGGAGCAGCTACGCAGGATTTTGGTATAGATCGTATAAATGCAGTTTCCAATACTTCAAGATTATCAGTTTGGCGATCATTTATTTATCCGATAGGACAACCCTTTAAAATAAATAAAATCTCCCTTCCCTTAGGATCGGCAGTGGCGGCAGATATGACTTTAATTCCCATAATTTTAACGGATGATCTAAGCACTAGCACTGCTCAAACGACTATAAATTCTACTAATTATGCGGCTAGCCAAAGAAGAATTGTTTTATATCCTACTATACAAGGACTTAATAATTTTTGCCTTCAACTACGCTGGTCGGGAATCGCAATTTTACCAGTGAATTTACCCATTATTATTGAAGGGGAAACATTAAACGATGCCACAGGATAAAATAATTGAATTACAACCAGTCCCTATAAATTTTCCTGAAGCTCCTCAAGAACTTCCTAGCCATTTTCATACTACCGATAGAATTGATTTTAGGGATATTTTTAAAAAGAAACTTTATATCCACCATACAATTTATGGGGCGGATGCAGCAACAGCAGGAAATTATGGAGTTTTTTGGATAGTTCCATTCAGTTGTGTAATTAGCGAAATCAGAGAAGTTCATCAAACAGCGGGAACGGACACGGGTGCGGTAACATTACAAATCGGAAGGCTTACTGGGACTGAAGCATTAGACGCTGCAGGAGAGGATAGTTTATTAGCAACTGCTTTTAATCTAAAAGGAACAATAAATACAGTTAACACAGGAACTCTCACGACAACATTATCTAATTTACAACTATCAAGAGGGGATCGGTTATCAATGAAAGATTCGGGAACTTTAACTTCAGTAGCTAATGTAACAGTGATAATAGAAATAACTTTTTAATATGACAGTAGCACAAACAGTAACTTTAATTAGGCGATTAACAAGAACAGTCGGAGATACAAATGCATGGTCTGATGCCGATCTTTTAGTTGATTTAAACGCCGAACAGGAACGCTTAGGAGGTGTTATTCTAACCGAAACCGCTGGAGGTCGTTGGAAATGGGGGGATATAAATTATACTGCTTTTCCGACATATACTATGAATCTTGTTAATTCACAGGCGGAATATCAGATTGATTCGCTTACTGGACCGCTTATTATTTTGGGAGTGGAAGTTTTGGATGATACTGGTATTTGGCATCCGCTTAATCCGATTACTTTGGAAGATATCCAGGCACAAGGTCTTGCGCAATTAGAATATCTTAAAACCGATGGACAGCCCATTGAATATGAGAAAAGAGAACACGCAGTAATACTTTATCCCGCGCCGGATAATGGAGTTAGTGTAACTCTTACTGGTGGATTAAGGATTCTTTTCTTGAGAGGTATGAGCGCAATTACTAGTGTATCTGCAACTGATGCCATTGGATTTCCGCTTCCTTGGCACAAGGCCTTAGCATTTGGAACAGCCCATACTTTTGCTGTCACTAAAGGTCTTGCCAATGAATTATCTTTAGAACGAAATGCGCAGAAATGGGAAAAACAACTTTTGAGATTTATCGCAAAAAGAAATCAAGATGAAAGGCCGATTATGACTAATAAAGACATAGCTTACTTTTAATGGCAAGTGGAATTTATAAAAGAAAACCTTTTTCCGAAAAACACAAATTGGCAATTTCATTATCTATGATGGGACATAAAATTTCTTTAGAAACAAGAAGAAAAATAGGATTGGCAAATAGTATAGCTTTAAAGGGTAGAATTATCCCAGAAGAAGTAAAAAGAAAAATGTCTAAAAATAGTGCTAAATTTTGGTTAGGGAAAAAACTTATACACATGTTAAAAGACAAAAATCCTAAATGGATAAAAGATAGAAGTTTAATTAAAAAACAAGAAGAAAGAAATAATCCAAATGATAAACAATGGAAATATGCTGTATATAAAAGAGATAATTTCAAATGTAGAATTGAAAATAAAGATTGTGGTGGTCGTATAGAGGCACATCATATATTATCTTGGCGTAATTACCCAGAATTACGATACGAAATAAATAATGGCGTTACTTTATGCCACGCTCATCATCCAAAAAAGCGAGCGGAAGAAAAACAACTAATTCCCTATTTTATGGGATTGGTTGAAACAAAAGTATAATTTTGGCTACACAAGAGGAATTATTAAAAACTTTCCCCAAAGAGCAGATTGCTTTAAATCCTGATTTGTTAAAGCCAGAATTTCAAGCCCCCGGAGTTATCACGGGAGCAAATCTTGCTCCTATTACAGCACCTGAATTTAAAATCCCTACACCAACTCCCATTACTTCTCCTGATACTATTGATACGACTATTGCAAAGACGGCAGAACCAACTTTATCTTCGTCAGAACAAAGAATCTCTGATCTTATTGGTCAAATAACAAAAGGCCAAGAAGCGGCAGCGGGTCAAATCGCTTTTAAAACAGAACGTAGAGCGACAGAAGGATTACCTGCTTTAGAAAAAACCCAAGAAGATATAGCTGAACAAATTTTAATGTTACAGGGCCAAGCAAAAGCCCTTGAAATAAGTCCAGAATTTGAAAGAAGGGGGACGTTACAGCCCTTTGCAGAAGGAGAACGAGGAAGAGCCTTAAGAGATGTTGGAGTTAAATCTAACATTTTAAGCGCACAACTTTTAGCTTCACAGGGTAAAGTAGCTTCTGCTAATGCGCGTATCGATAGAGCTGTTTTAGAAAAGTTTGGCCCACAGGAAGAAGCGATAAAAGCTAAAATTTTTAATCTTGAATTTTTCTTAAAAGACCCCGCGATTACTTTAGCTGAAAAAAATAGGGCTAATGCTCAACTTTTAATTCAAAAACGTGAAGAAGCTGAAGTCGCTAAAAAGAAACAGGATACCGCAGATGCTTGGAAAGTATTGACTGAATCTTCAACTAATATACAAAATTTCCAACCCACAGCTCAATATACAACCCCAGCCCTTGCCCAAGAAGCAATTAGAAAAGCTGGTGAAAAAGGAGATAAAGTAGAGGCCTTAAGAATTGCCACTGAAACAGGATTGACAAGAAAGGCCGCAGAACCCACGGGATTAGGAGATATATTTGAGTTTAAGGCCTTATTTCCAAATGTAGATATAACGACACCGGCTGGTAGACAACAATTTCTTACTTTTCGAGCTCAAAAGGCGGCGGCGGGGAGAAAAGGGGAAGAGGCTGGTTTTATCACCATAGTTGATCCGATCACGGGAGAAACTAAAACAGTTTCAATTAAAGACCTAACAAGTCCACAGCAGACTAGATTAGATGCTATAAACACAGTCTCATCTCAACTCCAAAATTATAGAAATTTAGTAGATAGATATACTGGAGTTACCGGAGCTAAATTAACAGGCACGAAAGCCGCAGAATTAAGGACTGCAAAATCTACTTTAGAATTTGCGATAGCAAATGCGGTAGGAACTGGTGCTTTGCAGTCGGCAGATAGGGCGGTCGTAAGAGATTTATTGCCCGATCCGACAAGTGTTTCTGGTGCGATAGGCGGAGCAATCAGAGGAGGAAAGAAAGGTAACTTGGCGGCAATAGATCAAGCACAAAGCATTTTCACTTCTGCTAGAAATACGATATTGACTGGCACACAAACAGCTATAACCGGACAAACCAAACCCGAAAAATTAAGGTCTAAATATAACTACTAAAATGCTTATAGAAGAAAAACGACAACAATTAGATTCAATCGTTCAACAAATGACTCAAAATCGTGAATCAGATGATACGATTCAATTTGTCGTGAATGATTTTAAGAATAGACATTCTGTGGAAGAATCTGAAACAAGTTTTTTAGAAAAAACAGAAAAAGTTTTAGATACTTTATTTGGTGGTGGAAAAGTTGGCGAAGCTATCGGGGCAGGAATCGCTAAAACCAAAATAGGCAGAAAATTGATTGGCGCACCAGAAATTCCCGAAGAAGCAGAGAAATTTATCAAAGCTCCTCCCATAGGAGAAATTGCGGGTTCAGCTTTACAATCTGCCGCATTATTTGCTCCAATAGGAACGCTTGCTAAAGGAATTACTGCCGCAGCAAGGGGACTTGGATTAGTAAAAGGTGTTTCGGCTTTGGGTAAAATTGGTGCGGGAGCTTTAACTGGAGAGATATTTGATGTCGCGTTAAATCTTCAACAAGGAAAAATTGGGAAGGAAGCATTGACTCCCGGTTTGGGAACTTTAATTGGTGGAGGAATACCAACCCTGGGGGTCGCAAAAAATGTTGTAGTTAGATTTGGAGAAAGACAAGCTCCCCGTATCATAAATTCCCTTATTAAGCCATTAGCTAAAGATTTTAGCTATGGGAAAAACCCCGGTAGAGCCGTGGCAGAAGAAGGGATTATTGCAAATAATTTTGATGATTTAATAGATAATATCAGAGCCAGTCGCCAAAAAATAGGTCAATCAATCGGCTTCCTATCCAGTAAGCTATCAGAAAGACCCCTATTGAATATAGAATTGGCATTAAATCCATTAGATGACGCTGTTAAAGTTGCTGCTAAACAAAACAATCCTACTTTACTACAACGGCTTAATAATGTCAAGAGGGCGATAACAGATGTATTGGAGCCGGTTGTGGATGACACTGGCAATCTTGGAATTAAATCTGTGGGATATAGAAATCTTGATTCTCTTACTTTTAAACAAACAAGAAATCTTTTAAGCGAAATAGGCGATATGACTCAATTTACAGGCAATCCTTCGGATGATAAATTGGTAAATTCTGCACTCAAGCAGGTATATGGAAAAATTAAGGAAACCTCTCTTAAATATGCTGAAGCGGTTAATCCTGAATTAGCGAAAGAATTTTCTAAACTCACAGAAAAATATGCAGACCTTCATTCAGCCGAAATTGCCGCAAAGTATCGGGATAAAATTGTAGAACGGCAAAACCTAATAGGACTTACCCCCACCGTAGCAGGCCTTGGAAGTGGGTTGATAACCGCAATCGCCACGGGTGGCGCAACTATTCCATCTGCTATTGTTGGAATTTCGGCAGCCGTAATAGATAAACTTTCTGCTACTCCCGGATTCAAAACCCGACTTGCTTATATACTTTCTAAAAAAACTCAACAAGAAGCCAATTTTCTATTCAGGAAAATCCCGGCATTGTCTAAATTCTTTTCAACCGAAAAAGGCATATTCCCCGGTGATATTCTTTTAGGAGAAAATGGGGAAGTATTAGAAAGAGGTATCGCTGAATTTATCAAGAAACCTAAAATTGGTTTAAGCATTGAAGATGTATCTGGCTTTGGTCAAACCCTCCGTGGCACAAAAGGTCTTACTGCAGATCAGATAATGCAAAAGTTTCCTGACATTCAACTTAAACGAGATATTTCCGCAACCGATATTTATGGCAACAAGGTTAAGATTCCCGAAGGTGAAGCTCTTACCCCTTACGAACTAAAAGGAAACAAAATCCTCTTACAAGACGGAGATACTTATATCGTTTCTAAAAACCAGTTCCAAAACATCAAAGGACAAAGCATAGTTGGAGAAGCCAAAGAGTTCGCTCCTGAATTGCAAGGGTTGGAGGAGAGCGTGAAGAATGTTTTAGACGAAAAAGAAATGGCATTGAAACAATATGGAAAAGGATACTCAAAACTAACTGACGAGCAAAGAGTTGCTACAAGAAATTTGGTAAGACAACAAGCTGAACCTAAATTCTCCCAATACCAACTCCCAGAAGGAAAGAACTATAAGGAGATATTGATTAAGGCACCAGGCGGAATTTTCAAAGACCCGCATTTTGGCGAACCGACTATTTCCCACCTCCGCCTCAACGAACGCACCTACAAAGGACAGAAAGTAACCTTTATGGAAGAAGCCCAGAGTG
>ERZ1292625.2213-Hain-H41-01um-R1-2213-length-18853-cov-17_pt1 | contig 18853 bp, 16 predicted proteins | sample MGYA00564400_ERZ1292625 | MGnify/ENA primary metagenome ERZ1292625 (study PRJEB36523, sample SAMEA6512639) | groundwater metagenome | collected 2019-01-08 | study: AquaDiva: Metagenomics assemblies of 32 groundwater samples
TTGAGATCCTGGTGCTTTCGCTCGCCGCGAGCGGCCTTCTCAAGACCGGCGGGCACTAATCTCTCTCGTTCTCTCTGTGCAGTTTATCAAGGGCGGCTTCCCGGCCGCCTTTTTTGTTATGCTCGTCAGTGGAAGCGGACGCTGAAGCTGAAGGCCTGGAGTCAAGCATCGCCGGGGGAAAAGCAAGATCGATTTTATCGAAGTGCGGTGCGTTTCTTCGTACCGGAGGTGCGCCGCCTGAAGGGCGCGTTCACTTCGGGAGAAAGAATCAGGTGGGGAGGGATTCCTTGTGCGCCCAAAATATCCACCATCTGATCCAGGGAGGCTGCAATGGTCTTGAGCCTTCGCCCGGGAAGCTTCTCCAGGCCCGCTACGAGGAGCCCCTGGGCGACTTCCGGCGCTTTTTTTAACAGGGACCTTCCCTTGTCGGTCAACTCCACGCGCACGACCCTTCGATCTTCCGTGGATCGTACCCTCGCGACGAACCCCCTCGTTTCGAGGCGGTCCAGTATTCCCACCACCGTGGCGGGATGGAGATACATCCGCTGTGCGATGTCGGAAACCATGATCGGCGCCTCCTGCGCGATCGTCTTGATCGCCCAGAGCTGAGGCCCGGTGAGCCCCGTTTCACGCTCGGCCTTCTTCGACTGTTCGTTCACTACCTGAAATACGCGGCGCAGATTGTCGATGATTTCAGCGACGATCTCCGGATTTCGGCCCATTTGAATGCCTCCTTAAAAAAACCGTTGACAAGAACAAGGACTTATGCTAAATTAATTTGTATAGCAATTATTTTAGCACAAACAGAAAAGAACGCAATGTTTTTGTTTCGCCGCGTGCGAATCAAAGAGGGACGGATAACGATTCGTCACGGGTATTATAGTATAAATCACGGAGAAAAAGAAAATAAAAAAACAGCGGCTAAAGGAGGAGCTTCCTATGAGGAACAGAAAGATGTTTTATTTAGCGGTTATTCTCTCCGCGGGCTTGTTCGCGCTCTGGGGGTGTCCCAAGAAGGCAGAGGTGGGCTCCGTGCCGGAAGCGCAGCAGCCTGCGGCGGCGCCCAAGGCAGAAGAGGAACCAATGGAGCGCGCTGCAGCCGCGGGTAAAGGCCTGCAGCCCGTCTATTTTGATTTCGATAAGTCAGGCATCCGCGATGACGCGAGGTCAGTAATGAAGGCCAACGCTGACTGGCTTAAGGCCAATCCCAAGGTGAAGGTCAGGATCGAGGGAAACTGTGACGAGCGGGGCACGATCGAGTACAATCAGGCCCTGGGGCAGCGCCGCGCCCGGAGCGCCAAGGAATACCTCACGGACCTGGGTATCCCGGCCGGCAGGGTTTCGCTCGTCAGCTACGGCAAGGAGAAGCCGGTCTGCACTGAGAGCAACGAGGAGTGCCGGCAGAAAAACAGAAGGGATGACTTTGTGACGGTGAGCGAATAAGAAGAGGGCCGCTGATTCAAAGGGGTCGTATGCACGGGGGTGGGGGCATTGAACATCTTTTTCCCCGAATATATGGTTCTTTGGATCATCCTTGTGTTTCTCGGATGGAAAATGCTGAAAGTCCTGCCAGTGAAGATCGAAACAGGGGGTCTTCCGAGGACGCTCATACTCCAAAGACCTCACGCAGTGATAAAATGGGATAAAAGTAGATGATAGGAGGTGACATCATGGGCTATCTGGATACCATAAAATGGGATACGATAAAAAAAGACTTGCAGAAAGGCCTGGACCAGGGCCTTGTAGCGGTGAAAAAGGGGGCCCTTATCGCAAGAAAGAAGGCGGGAGAGCTTACTGAAGAAGGCAAGAGACAGTACAAGCTTTTCACGCTCAAGACGAAGGTCCATAAGGGCATCTCGGACCTCGGGGCGAGGGTCTATGCCCTCATGGGCTCAAGAGCAAAGAATCCCGCGCTCGATGCGAAAGTAAAGGACATCGTGGGCCAAGTCAAAAGGCTCGAGTCGCAGATAGCGGGGATCGAGCAAAGGCGCGGGGCTGCATCGAGAAGAAAAATCAAAAGAGGTTAATTCCCCGCCTGCATCAAGCTGCGTCATTTGTTTCACCTTTAGGGGTGCCGAATGCCCGGCAGGGTCTTCCGGCACCCCTTCTTTTGAAAAGCAAGGGGAGAAAAATATATGATCGCCGTCGTCCTGGGCTTGATCATCATTATCCTTATTATCATTTTTTCGGTGCAGAATGCGGCGCCCGTCGCCATCTCTTTTCTCGCTTGGCGGTTTGAAGCGCCGTTTGAGATAATAATATTTCTTGCAGTCCTGTCCGGCGTGCTCGTGATGCAATTATTGCAGCGCTGGGGAAGAAAAAAACCTTCAAAAAACGGATAGCCGCGCGATATGCAGAGCGCTCTGTTTCGGAAAGCAGTTCCGGAGGTATACTATGCTGAGAGCTCTCGTGGAAGAAAATTTCTCCGAAAAGACGCTGGTCATCGTATCGACAGAGAGCCCTACGTTCACAGGAAAACGGGACTCAGCATCAAGTTTGAACACGATCAGCTGTACGCACGAAAATCGAGCCGGCAGGCCTGTGGTTCTGCAAATTTCAATGGTAAAAAGGAGCGTCGATGAGCATAAGGTTGCGTACAGGGCGTCTTCGTGAGGAATGAGTCGGTAAAAACAGGATAGTGAAAGACCATGAAAGAACGGAAAGCACTCTATACGCCGGCGCTTTTTGCGCTCCTTACGGTTTCGGCCTATTTCCTTGCTGACACTGTGGACGCCATGATCGGCCGCAGTCTCGATGCTGCTCCGAAATTCACATCGCCCTTGGAGCGAGCCCGTTCCGCCTTGCAATCGCGCCGCGAACTGAGCGACTATTCGTCCATCCTGGAGCGCGGACTGTTTGGGGAGGGCAGGGGACCGTCCAGCGGTTCCGCCTTGGCCGAAGCGACGTCCTACAAGCTCATCGGCACCGTAGAAGGCGAAGCGTTCTCCGGCGCGGTGCTCGAGGACAGCACCGGCCAGGCCTTCTATCGCATTAATCAGAAACTTCCCGATGGGTCAACTATCGTGAAGATCATGCGCGACAAGGTCGCCCTCCGCAGGACCGATGGCGTCACCGTCTCAGTCGAGGTCGTCGAAGACACAAAGATCGTGCCCATGCGGAAGAACGGCAACGCGGGCGTGAAGAGACTCTCCAGCGGCAAGTTTGTCGTGGACCAGAGAGAGGTGATCGCAAGCACCGAGAACATGAGCCAGATCCTGATGCAGGCAAGGGCGCTGCCGTATGTAGAGCAGGGGAAGACCGTGGGGTTCCGGATCAGCGAGATCGTACCCGGAAGCATTTACGCGAAAATCGGACTGCAGAACGGCGACGTCATCCAAAGGGTCAATTCCCAGGACATCTCCGATCCGTCCAAGTTTTTTCAGCTCTATCAGGGGCTGCGGGACGAGAGAACCATTGCCATCGACCTGATACGAGGCGGCCAGCGCCAGACGCTGAACTACGAGATACGGTAAACAGATCGGAACCGATAATGCACATCTATATTCTACCCGAGCCGGCATTTTATAAATGAATATTGTGAAAAGTAAAGTATTGGAAAGCTCTGTTCTGTTCGTAAGCATCCTGAAGTGGCTGCTCCTCGCATCCTGCGTCGGCATCATCGTCGGCATGTCGACGACGGTTTTTCTGAAACTGCTCGGGACCAGTGTCGCCCATGCAGCGGACTTTCGTTCGTATTTCCTGCTCCTTCCCGTCGCGCTTTTTTTGAGCAGTCTCATCGTAAAGTATCTTGCGCCCGGGGCCGAAGGCCACGGCACGGAGAAAATCATCGAGGCGGTGCACAAGCAGTCGGGAAAGATGAACCTGGCGGTCGTGCCCGTGAAACTCGTCGCGACGATCATAACGATCGCTTTCGGAGGATCGGCCGGGAAGGAAGGCCCCGCGGCGCAGATCGGCGCGGCGCTCTCGTCGGCTTTTTCCAGCCTCTTGCGGTTCAACGACCGGGACCGGAAGAAACTGGTCATCTGCGGAATCAGCGCAGGGTTCGCCACGGTCTTCGGTACGCCCATAGCGGGCGCGCTGTTCGGTGTGGAAGTGTTGTTCATGGGGAGCATGCTCTACGACGTGCTCCTGCCGTCCTTTGTCGCGGGCATCGTCGGGTTCCAGGTCTCTTCCGCGCTGGGGATCACCTATTTTCATGAGCCCCTCAGGTTCGTGCCGGTGTTCAGCAGTCTTTTCTTCGTGAAAGTCTGCGCTGCGGGGCTGTTCTTCGGGCTGTGCTCACTCCTGCTGATCGAGACACTGCGGGTTTTCGAGCGCATCAGTCATCGCGTGCGGGTGTGGAGCCCCCTGAAAGGCCTCGCGGGCGGCCTCATGCTTGTCGTCCTCACCGCGGCGTTCTCGACGCGCTATCTCGGGCTCGGCCTGGAAACCATCAAGGAAGCGCTCGAGGACGGGATCATGCCCGGCGGCGCTTTTATCCTGAAAATGCTCTTTACCGCCATTACCCTGAGCTTCGGCGGGAGCGGGGGGATCATCACTCCCATATTCTTCATCGGGGCCACGGCAGGCAATGCCTTCGGCAGCGCCCTGGGCTTCGACGTGAGGGTCTTTGCCGCGATAGGCATGGTAAGCCTTCTCGCTGGAGCGGCAAACACACCCATATCCGCAAGCATCATGGCGGTCGAACTTTTCGGGCCCGAGGTGGCCCCTTACGCTGCCGTGGCGTGCGTAATCAGCTTTCTCATGACCGGCCACCGGAGCGTGTACCCCAGCCAGGTGCTGGCAGTGACGAAGTCCGCGTCCCTCGTGGCCGCGCACGGCAAGGAGATGCGGGACATCGGAGACGTGGAATTTCAACCAGGTCTGAAGAGCATCAGCGGCCTCATTATGAAGGGGCTGAAAAAGCTCGAAAGGAAAGAAAGGGAACAGTAACGTTCGTCATAGTTTGTCTTCTACGACCCGATCCACTGTCAGTCCGGCGGATATTACTCCCTGAAACCATCGATCTGGGACGACGATGAAGAAAATATTGTTGCTGGTTCTGACCTCTATCTTGATTCTGACGCTCGGCTGCGCAGGAGCGCGCGCCTTAAAACGGGCCGAACGGTATGCCGAGCGGGGCGAGTTGGACCTGGCGGTGAAGGAGTACCGCGAGGCGAATAAGCAGAACCCCGGTGTCATCGAGTACCGATCGGCGCTGCTGCGCGCCGAAGAGATGGCGGCAAACCAGCATTACAGGAAGGCGCGGAATTTCCTGAATGAGCGCAAGCTCGACCAGGCCGTCGTCGAGCTGCAGCAGGCCTTGTTCCTGAACTCTTCGAACGCAGCCATCCAGAGCGCCCTCAAATCCGTCCTGGACATGAAACAGGCCGAGGAGCACTACCGCGCCGCGCTTACATTCATAGATCTGGGCCGGCTGAACAACGCAATGAACGAACTGAATCGCTCGGTCGAACTCGACCCGGAGAACGGAAAGTACCAGGACGCTCTCGAAAAGCTCCGGAAGAAGCGCGAGACCGGGCCCGAGGATGCCTTGACCCTGGCCTCGGACAAGCCCATCACCCTGAACTTCAAGAACACGAACATCAAGGAGGTCTTCGGACTCCTGTCCAAGCTTTCCGGCGTCAACATCCTCTTCGACGAGGAGGTGAGGGCCCGGCCGGTTACCGTCTTCGTCAAGGACGTGTCGTTTCAGTACGCTCTGAACCTGCTCCTGTCCACGAACAAGCTCTTCATGAAGAAGATCAGCGCGGACAGCATCATCATCGTTCCGAAGACCAGGACCAAGGTGTTCCAGTACCAGGACCTCATGATGAAGACCTTCTACCTCAGCAACGTCAAGGCCAAGAACATCGTAATCCTCCTCCGCTCCATACTGGACACGAGGAAGGTCTTCGTAAACGACACGCTCAATTCAGTCACGGTGCGCGACACGCCGGAAAAGATCAAGCTGGTGGAGAAGATCATCGCGGCCAACGACCTGAAGGAAGCCGAGGTCATCCTCGACGTCGAGATCCTCGAGATATCCCGGAGCAAGACCTTGAAATACGGCTGGAATTTCTCGCCGGGGCTCTCTGCCGGTGCCTCGCTTCAGGGCACGTCGTCCGCCTCGACGAGCGGGATATCGTTCACCGACCTCAGGAACCTCTCGAAGGACAACATCATGCTGTCGCTTCCCGGCGTCGTGCTGAACCTGCTCAAGCAGGATTCCGATGCGCAGACGCTGGCGAACCCGCGGGTGCGCGTTTTGAGCAACAAGAAGGCCAAGTTCCATATCGGCGACCGGATCCCGGTTCAGACCTCGACGGTGCAGGCCACGGCTGCGGCCACCGTCACGTCCGCGTTCGAATACAAGGACGTGGGCATCAAGCTCAATATAGAGCCGACGGTGCACCTGAACAACACCGTGACCCTGAAAATGAACCTGGAGATCAGCACCCTCGGCGACGCGCTCGAGTTCGGCGGCGGCCAGAAACAATACCGGTTCGGCACCAGGAACACGGACACGACCATCAACCTCCGTGACGGTGAAACCGTCATCATCGGCGGCATGATAAGGGATGAAGAGCGCAAGAGCCGGAACAAGATCCCGCTCCTCGGCGACCTCCCGATCCTGGGCAAGCTCTTCTCGTCGTCCGACGACGGCGCCGTCAAGACGGACGTCCTCATGAGCATCACCCCGAACATCGTCCGGAACATGGAGCTGCCGGATAAGGACATACAGGCGTTCTGGTCCGGCACGGGAGAGACGTACGACGTGAAGCCGCTGTTTGAGGCCAAGGAGCCCAAGAGCGCCAAGCTCACCAGCTTCAACCGCGAACAGATGGAGGCCGACGCCGGGGGGACGAAAGGGTTTGTGAAATAAGAAGCAGCGCTGATAATATAGCTGTTCCTTGCGTCCTGCATAGGCGCCATCAGTCGATAACCTGCACGAAACACGAACCGCGGTTATAAAAAGCCTCCCTCGACTGCGGGCGTCCTTGACAATGCCGCATGTCACAATTATATTTTAAATAAGAGGTGACCCTTTACCTTGTCTGCGAAAAAGGAACCATTCAACGACAGGAGGTGATCGACCATGAAGGGCAACGCAATTCTTGTTGTCCTCGCAGGGTTGTTGCTCGTCAGCGGCTGTGTATCCTTAAAGGAGTACAGGGCGCGCCTCGCGGACATCGACACCTTAAAAAGTGATGTCGCGTCTCTCCAACAAGCCGTAAAGCAGAAAGAGGCTGAGCTGGCGGCGGCGAACAGGCAATTCGAGGAGCTGAAACAGCAGAATCAGGCCCTTGAGGAGGACAATAAAAATCTCAACAAAATTCTTAAAGCGAAGCGGGATGAGCTCAACAGGACCATCGCCGAGCTCAGGGCCAAACTTGCCAACAGAAACGCAGAGATCCTCGGGTGGCAGAACCGGGTCGAGGAGCTTTCGCGGGAAAAGTCGGATTCCCTGGCGGAAAAGGAAAAATCCATTGAGGAACTGAAAAAGACCTATGACAGTCTCGTCGGAGAAATGCAGGAGGAGATAAAAAAGGGCGAGATCACGATCACCCAGCTCCGGGAGAAGCTCACCGTCAACATGGTTGAGAAAATACTCTTCGATTCGGGGAGCGCCGTGATCAAGGGAAACGGGAAAAAGGTGCTCGACCGGGTCGCCGAGATCCTCAGGAAGATTACGGACCGGCAGATCAAGGTCGAGGGCCACACGGACAACGTGCCCATCGGCCCGGCGATCATCGACAGGTTTCCGACGAACTGGGAGCTTTCGACTGCCCGGGCGACGATGGTGTTGCGCTACCTCCAGGAGCGGGGTCTTGATCCGAAGCTGCTGAGCGCCGAGGGGTACTCGGAATACCGTCCCGTGGCATCGAACGAAACAGAGGTAGGCAGGGCCAAGAACCGGCGGATCGAGATCGTCCTGATCCCGCTCGATGTTGCGCGGTAACGCCCGGATCGGCCGTCATCTTGGAAAGGGAACGCAAATGACCACGCTCGTCGTGGTGGCGGTGTTCTCCGTGCAGAATGCGGCGCCTGTGGCCATCTCCTTTTTCTTCTGGCGCTTCGATGCGTCGCTGGCAATCATCATATTCCTTTCCGCGCTGGCCGGCCTGGTCACGGGCGTCATCATCATGTTCTGGGCGCACGCGAAACGGGCTGCGCGGGAGAAAAAGGCCGGCCAGGGGCAGCCCGGCGAAGCCCCGTAACGCGCCGCCGTGAGACGCCGGTAAGGAGATCGCATGACCGTCATGTTCGAAAAACTGTGGTTGCCCGTCCTGCTGGCCTCGGGCTTTGCTGTGCTTTTGCTGATCGTTCGAGCGATAGCGTTCAGATTCCTCAAGGCGTGGGCGAAAAAAACGGAGACGAAGATCGGTGACATGGTCATCAGGTCTTTGAGATCGCCGGCCATTTTTTGGGCCATCGCACTCGGCATTTACCTGGGGGGCCTGTTCTCCAACCTGCCCGAGCGGTATATTTTCCATATCAGCAATGTTATTTATGTTATCTTGATCCTGTCCGTCACAATCGCCATGACGAACCTCTCGGGCAGAATCTTCAAGAGTTACATCCAGCAGGCCAACCTACCCTTGCCGACCACGGGGCTGGCCTATGGTCTGCTGAAGGGCATCATCTTCGTCATCGGATTCCTGATCATCTTGAGCGGGCTCGGCATCTCTATCGCGCCGCTCATCACGGCCCTGGGTGTGGGAGGTCTTGCGGTTGCCCTTGCGCTCCAGGACACACTGGCGAATCTTTTTGCAGGGATACACATCCTCATAGAAAAAGCCATCCGGGTAGGTGATTTCGTCAAACTCGAGTCCGGACAGGAAGGGTATGTAGACGATATTACTTGGCGCACTACGCGGGTCCGCATGCTGCCGAACAATATGGTCGTGATCCCGAACAGCAAACTCGCCCAGAGCGTGGTGACGAACTACTACCTTCCGGAGAAGCGGATGTCGCTTCTTATGCCGATTTCAGTATCCTATGCCTCCGACCCAGAGCAGGTCGAGCGCATTCTTGTCGAGGAGGCGAAGGAGGGCGCACAGAGCATTCAGGGACTGCTGGGAGAACCAGAACCGTTCGTCCGGTTCATCCCCGGCTTTGGCGATAGTTCGCTGGACTTTACGCTTATCTGTCAGGTAAGGGAATTCACGGACCAGTACCTTGCGCAGCATGAACTCAGAAAGCGTATATTAAAGCGATTCAAGGAAGAAGGCATCGAGATCCCCTTCCCGCAGCGCACCATCCATCTGCGCGAGGAAAGGAACGTACGGTAATGCCGAAAGCGTTTGAATTCAAACAGTGCGTCACCATCCTCAAGTCGACCGGTAAAAAGGCGAAGAACCTGCGCGAATTGAAGGATGTCCTTGCCGTGGTGAGCGACGGCGCGATTGCTCACCACACGTTCCAGTATTTCCTGAAAGGACACATCCTGGAATATACGAACGACTTCGCGCACTGGGCGGGAGAGAGCATCGAGGAACGGTCCCTGGCGGAGCGTTTGTCGAACATCGATCCCTACGACTACGCCGCAGTTCAGGACCTTCGTGGTGACCTGACAAGGGCCATCGATGATTATCTTACGCAGTTTCCCGAGCCGCGCGACGCCCTGCCCGGCGACGAATTTTATTTCAATGAAACCGTGATCCTGGTGTTTCCCGCCGGCGTGCGGGCCAAGAACCTTGCGGAGTTCCTCATGGCCATGAAATATACGGAGGGAAGCACGCTCTACTATCACTTCTATGATGCCAGGGCGCGCCTCGGCAACAAGGCCGATGATTTCTCGCAATGGCTGGAGGAGGGACTGGAGAAACCTGAGGTCGCCCGAAGGATCCGGGCCATCGATCCCTTCATGCACAATCTGGAATCGATCAGGGAACGCATCGTCGAAGCGGTCGAGAAGGAAGTGAAAAGGGACATGGAGAGCGCCGGAGTGCCGCAATGATCGATGTCTACAAGAACATAGCGCCCAAGGGCGACCTGATGCTGCTCCGGAGGCTCGGCGACGCGCTCCGCTCCCGGTCGTTCCTGCATGTCAACTCCACGCGCGAGGGCGGCGGGGTCGCGGAGATCCTGCACCGGATGATCCCGATCCTCCGGGAACTCGGCATCGACGCCCGGTGGGAGGTCATCGAAGGCGATGCCCGGTTCTTCGACATCACCAAGAAGATACACAATGGCCTGCAGGGAAACGAAGAGATCATTACCGATCAAATGTGGGAGTACCATGGCGAGGTAAACCGGAGAAATGCCGAAAAACTCAACCTGAAAGCCGACGCGGTCCTGATCCACGATCCCCAGCCTGCGGCGCTCGTCAACTTCAGGAAAAAAGGCATTTGGATGTGGCGATGCCATATCGATGTGTCCGGCCCGAAGATGGCCGTATGGAACGCTCTCAAGCGGCACTGCGAAAAGTTCGATGCCGCGGTGTTTTCCGTGGCGAAGTTCGCGCGCGCCATGCCGGTCGAGGAGTTCATCATTCCGCCCTCCATCGATCCCGTGAGCGACAAGAACCGGGACCTCTCGGACAGTGAGATCCGGGACGCGGCTGAACGGTTCGGGATACCCCGGGACCGGCCGGTGCTGCTGCAGGTGTCGCGTTTCGACCGGTTCAAGGACCCCATCGGAGTGATCAAGGCCTATCGCATGGTGAAGAAGTATAACGACTGCGTGCTCGTGCTCGCCGGAAGCCCCGCTTCGGACGATCCCGAGGGCGAGGCCGTCCTGAACGAGGTGAAGGAGTATGCGAGCGACGACAGGGACATCTTCATCCTGCTCCTGCCGCCCTTCAGCGACAAGGACATCAACGCGCTCCAGCGTATGGCGACGGTGGTGCTCCAGAAGTCGCTCAAGGAAGGCTTCGGACTGACCGTGGCAGAAGCCATGTGGAAGGAGAAGCCGGTGCTCGGCGGGGCCGTGGGAGGCATCCCGCTCCAGATCGTCCACGGCGTCACCGGGTTTCTCGTTCATTCATCGGAAGGGGCCGCCTTCCGCATCCGGCAGCTTCTGAACAATCCCGATATGGCCAAACGGATGGGCGAGCGGGGCAAGGAGTACATTCGGAACAATTTTCTGATAACGAGACAGGCACGCGATTATCTTGCGGTCTGGTACGCGATGGAAAACAAAGGGAGAAAAGTGTTGGAACTGTGATGACAGAGGTGTTTTCTCAAGCGAGCGAATGGATCAGGATGGAATTCATGCTGCGAAAAGGAGATAATAAGTCATGGCGCACAAGATAACAGACAAGGAGACTATTTCCATGCATCGCGGCCCCGGCTGGTTTCATTGAGAGGAAGTAGGATGCAATTTGGAACAAAGGGGTGTTTATGACACGACTCGTTGAATATCTCAGCAGCCGGTCTGCCTGGACACTGATCCGGATGGGACTGGCTGCCGTGCTCGCAATTGGTTTTGCTGATTACCTGACCGGATACGATCTATCGTTTTTCATTTTTTACCTCATTCCCGTCGCAGTCGTCGCTTCATTCGGCGGTATCTGGCCGGGACTGGCGATTTCCTTGGCGAGCGCATTGGCGTGGCTCCTAGCGGACCTGATGGCATCGCGGCAATATTCGCACTCATTCATTCCCTACTGGAACGCAGTCGTGAGGATGGTTTTTCTTTTCATTGTAGTCATCCTCCAAAACGCGCTCGCAAGGGAAAAACACATTGCCCGCACGGACAATCTCACGGGCCTGGCCAACCGGAAGCATTTCTTCGAAACCGCCGAACAGGAGATACAGCGGGCGCGGCGGTACGGTCAACCGTTCAGCACGGCGTACATCGATATCGACAACTTCAAGGATGTGAACGACCTTTATGGACACGCGGCAGGCGATGCGCTTCTTCGAAGAGTCGGCGGCATTATCATGGGCAACATTCGTGCCGTGGATTTCGCGGCTCGGCTCGGCGGAGACGAGTTCGCCATCATGCTTCCCCAGGCCGATGCCGGATCGGCCCGCACCGTGCTTTCCAAGCTGCAGCGGCTGCTGATGGAAACCATGAAGAAAGAACGATGGCCCGTGACGTTCAGCCTCGGCGTCGTCTCGTTCCTGAAGGCGCCGGAAACCGTTGATGAGATGATCCAACGGGCCGACAAACTTATGTATTCGGTGAAAGCAGAGGGGAAGAACGCGATCAAGTACGACGTGTTCGGCGGGTAATCGCAAGGCCCTGTCCCGCATCGAGCATGACCGAAGAATAGGTAAGGCTCTGCAAAAAAACATGAGAGACATCGGCGCACACTATGACCACAATACAGGGGGCTGTCGATTCAAGGTCTGGGCGCCCTTCCGGAAGAGCGTGACGGTGCGGATCCTTTCAGCCGGAGACCGGCTGGCGCCTATGGAGCGGGACGTACGCGGCTACTGGCAGGCCGAGGTCAAGGACGCCGGTGCGGGAGCAAGGTATCTTTTTCGGCTCGACGGCGAGACGGAGCGGCCTGACCCCGCCTCGCACTTCCAGCCCGAGGACGTTCACGGCCCCTCTGCGGTCGTGGACCACGCCGCATTTCCGTGGGAGGACGATTCATGGAAGGGAATCCCCCTACCGTCGATGGTCATGTACGAATTGCATATCGGAACGTTCACGCCCGAAGGCACCTTTGATGCAGCCATCCTGCGCCTGGACGATCTTCGGAATCTCGGCATCACCGCCGTGGAGCTCATGCCCGTGGCGCAATTTCCCGGTACACGAAACTGGGGCTACGACGGCGTCTATTCCTTCGCGGTGCAGAATTCTTACGGCGGGCCCGAGGGGCTCAAGCGGTTCGTCAACGCCTGTCACGCCAGGGAGCTGGCGGTCATTCTCGACGTGGTCTACAACCACCTCGGGCCCGAGGGGAACTACCTCCAGGATTTCGGCCCCTATTTCACCGATAGATATAAAACGCCTTGGGGTCAGGCGGTCAACTTAGATGGCCCTTACAGCGACGAAGTGAGAAATTACTTTATTGCCAGCGCCCTTCACTGGATCACGGAGTATCACATCGACGCGCTCAGGATCGACGCAATCCACGGCATCTTCGATTTCAGCGCGAAGCATTTTCTCCGGGAATTGGGAGAAGCGGTGCACGCGCGGGCCGGAGAACTCGACAGGCGTATCTCCGTGATCCCCGAGAGCGATCTGAACGACGTCCGGGTCATCAATCCCACCGAGCTCGGCGGCCACGGACTCGACGCCCAGTGGAACGACGATTTCCACCATTGCCTCCATGCGCTGCTTACGGGGGAGAAGAGGGGGTATTACGAGGATTTCGGCGCGATCGATCAGATGGAAAAGGCGTACCGCGACGGGTTTGCCTACTCGGGCCAGTATTCTTCCTTTCGGAAGCGCAGGCACGGCAGTTCCTCGAAAGACAGGCCTGCCCACCAGTTCGTCGTATTCTCGCAGAACCACGACCAGGTGGGAAACCGTATGCTGGGAGAGCGGCTGTCGTCACTCGCGACATTCGAACAGCTCAAGCTTGCGGCAGGAGTAGTCCTCCTCTCGCCATTCATCCCGCTCCTGTTCATGGGGGAGGAGTATGGCGAGACAGCACCCTTCCTGTATTTCGTGAGCCATGGAGACGAGGAGCTCATTGAAGCGGTACGCAGGGGCAGAAAAGAGGAGTTCAGGGCCTTCGGATGGGAGGGCGAGATACCTGACCCGCAGGCGGAGGAGACGTTTCTGAAATCAAAAATCGACCTTGAGCTCCGCCAGCATGATCAACATCGGACCGTGCTCGGCTTCTATAAGGAACTGCTCCGTCTGAGGAGGGAGACGGCGTCTTTGAATAATATCAGTAAAACAGACATGGAGGTGAGGACCTTCGCGGCGGAGAAGATGCTGCTCGTACGGCGATGGAAGGCCTGCGAGGAGGTCTTTAGTCTTTTCAATTTCAGCGAAGATCAACACGCTGTTCCCTTGACGCTGCCTGAGGGAGTTTGGGAAAAGATGCTGGACTCCTCGGAGATCCGATGGGCCGGGACAGGAAGCTCTACGGAACCGAGTATCGACGCGCGAGGACAGGTGGTCGTTGTCCGCATGAATCCTCACAGCTTTATCCTCTACCGGTCTGCCAAGGAGGCTCAATGAGGGAAACGCCGCCAAAACCGAAAATACCCGCCTCCACCTACCGGCTCCAGTTCAACCGCGCGTTCACGTTCCGCGACGCGACGCGGATCATACCCTACCTCCATGAGCTGGGCATCACGGACATCTACGCATCGCCTTACTTTGCGGCAAAACCGGGGAGTCTGCACGGCTATGATATCGTGGACCACGCCAAGCTGAATCCCGAGATCGGGACCGAAGAAGATTATTACGCCATGATCGCCGAGCTTAAACGTCACGGCCTGGGTCAGGTACTCGACATCGTGCCGAACCATATGTGCGTCGAGTGTACGGGCAACACTTGGTGGATGGATGTGCTCGAAAACGGTCCGAGCTCTCCCTATGCCTCCTCCTTCGATATCGACTGGACGCCGGTCAAGAAAGAACTTCGGTACAAGGTGCTGATCCCGGTCCTGGGAGACCAATACGGCAACGTGCTGGAAAGACAGGAACTGAGACTGGCCCTCGAAGCAGGCGCGTTCTTCATCTACTACTATGAGCATAAGTTCCCGATCCGGCCACAGACCTATGCCCTCGTCCTGGAGCATCGGCTTGAGAGCCTGCAGGAGACGCTCCCGCAGGACCATCAGGACCATGCCGAGTACCTCAGCATCATCACGGCCCTCGGCCATCTGCCTCCTTATACGGAGAGCGCTCCCGCAAGGATCGAGGAACGGTATCGGGAAAAGGAAGTCGTCAAGCGGCGCCTCCTCGCGCTCATGGACCGCTCCTCAGAGGTGCGGGAACACGTCGAGCAGAACGTCCGGCTCTTCAACGGGACCAAAGGTGACCCCCGGAGCTTCGATCTCCTCGACGAGCTCCTGAATCAGCAGATCTATCGCCTCTCGCACTGGCGAGTGGCCACCGAGGAGATCAACTACCGGCGGTTCTTCGACATTAACGGCCTGGGCGCCATCCGCATGGAGCATTACGACGTCTTCCAGGCAGCCCACCAGCTCATCTTCCGATTGATCGGCGACGGCAGCGTGACCGGACTCAGGATCGACCATCCCGACGGACTCTTCAATCCCGTGGAATATTTTCACCGGCTCCAGCGAGCCTGCTTCATCCGGCAGATGATCGGGCCTGCCGGCGCAGCGCCTGAAAAGGAGCGCGAACTCGCCGAGCGATACGACGAGACGGTCCTTGCCGATCCTGCCTACCGGCCCTTCTACATCGTGGGCGAGAAGATCCTGACGAAAAGCGAGCGCATGCCCGACGACTGGCCCATTTTCAGCACCACGGGCTACGTGTTCCTCAATTCGGTGAACGGCATCTTCGTCGACGCTGGGAGCGCAAAGGCTTTTGACCGGATCTATGAGAAATTCATTGGAACGAAAATGAACGTTCCCGAAGTGATCTACCAGAAAAAGAAGCTTGTCATGCAGGTGGCGATGGCGAGCGAAGTGAACACCCTTGGGCATTATCTGAACGACCTCTCGGAGAGGAATCGCCATACGAGGGACTTCACTCTGAACAGTCTGCGGAGCGCCATCTTGGAGGTGATCGCCTGTTTCCCCGTCTACCGCACGTACACCAATACGTGGACCGTCACGGACCGGGACCGCCAGGTGGTCGAGTTGGCAATCGCGCGGGCGAAGCGGAAAAACCCGGCCCTCAGCGAATCGATCTTCGATTTTCTGAAGGACGTACTGCTGCTCCGCTTTCCGAACGAGCAAAAAGACGAAGACAAGGCCGCGTGGCTCGACTTCGTGATGCGGTTCCAGCAGATCACCGCGCCGGTCATGGCAAAAGGAGTCGAGGACACGGCCTTCTACGTTTATAACCGGCTCGTGTCCCTCAACGAAGTGGGAGGCATGCCGGAGCGGTTCGGCACCCCCCTCGAGACCTTTCACGGCCAGAACATCGAGAGATCAAAAGCGTGGCCCTATGCCCTTATCACTACGGCCACCCATGATACGAAGCGGGGCGAAGATACCCGCCAGAGGATCAACGTGCTCTCCGAGATCCCGCGCGAGTGGGCGGAGCGCGTCAGGGCCTGGGCGCGGATGAACAAAAAGAAGAAAACCGTGATCGACGGCGTAGAAACGCCGGACCGGAACGACGAGTATCTTCTCTACCAGACGCTCATCAGCGCCTGGTCGACGGAGCCGATGGACGAGCGGGGCCGCGACGCATTCATCGGGCGGATCAGGGACCATATGCTCAAAGCTTCCCGCGAGGCGAAGGTGAATACGAGCTGGATCAATCCGAGCGGGAAGTACGAGGAAGCGCTCATCGCTTTTGTTCATGCCTTGCTCACGCCCGCGGAGGGGAACCGTTTCCTGAACGACTTTTTGCCGTTCCAGCAGACGATCTCCCGCTACGGCATGTACAACTCCCTTTCCCAGACGCTGCTCAAGATCTGCGCGCCCGGCGTTCCCGATTTTTACCAGGGCGCCGAGCTGTGGAACTTCAGCCTGGTTGACCCCGACAACCGCAGGCCGGTGGATTACGGCACGCGGGTCAGGGTGTTGAAAGAAATAAAAAAACAGGAGGCGGAGGCCGGGCCTTTCGAGCTTGCAAGGAAATTGATGATGGATAAAGAGAGCGGTGCGATAAAGCAATACCTGATCTACAAGGCGCTCAACTACCGGAAAGCGAACAGAGAGGTATTCGAGGGCGGTGAATATCTCCCTCTGGAACCCGTGGGAGAAAAGGCGCAGCACGTCTGCGCCTTTGCGCGAAGAACGGAAAATTCCACCGTATTGGCGGTAGTGCCGAGGTTTCTCACCAGACTCACCCAGCGTCCGGAAGATTTTCCCTTCGGCATCGGGGCGTGGGAAAATACGGGGGTGCTCATACCATTCGAGACGGAAGGGGCGAGCTTCCGGAATATTTTTACCGCAGAGCGGGTTACGGCCGTAAGCCGCGCCGGTGAGGCTGCGTTGTATCCATCGGAACTCTTTGCTTCCTTTCCCGTCGCGTTGCTGGAAAAAGTTCTCTGAACGCGCTCATCTGAAAAGCGGCGTTGCCTCCTCGCGGCATCCGCGTGCCGCTGTGCACAAAAGTCTTTACTCTTTTTGCGCAATTTGCTACACTCACGGCTGGTCATCCAAAGCACGGGCTGACGGGCAATCTCTGGAAATAAAAGGAGTAGCGATGGGTGCGTGGTGGAGCTCGAAATTATCCGTTCCTGCCGTAATTATTCTTCCTGTTCTTCTGACCTGGGGCTGCGCTTCAGCAAAAACAAAGACTGTTCACACCCCGGGCCGTGAATTCATTTCTTCAAAACCCGCAGATCAGATCGATGAAAGCCTGTCGGACAGTGCAGTTCCGGCAGGGGAAGAAGAGTTTGAGGGCGCGGATGGGGCCGCACCACCCACGGCCCGGGACGAGCAAGGCACCAGTAAGACAAAGGGAGAGAACGGCGAGGGCGAGGAAAGTCTTCTCGATACTGCCCTGGAATATACTGAAACAGCGCGGGAGGAGTGGGCCGGCGGCAATGCCGACAAGGCCCTGGAGGCGCTGGACCAGGCCTATGCCCTCATCCTCCGGGTGGACCCCGGCGACAACGCCCTTCTTATTCAGCAGAAGGAAGATATCAGGTTCACGATCTCCAAGAGGATCATGGAAATCCACGCCTCGCGCTTTGCCACGGTGAAGGGAAACCACAAGGCCATTCCGCTGACCGTGAATGCCCATGTGGAGCGCGAGATCAGGCAGTTTCAGACAGTCGACCGGGATTTTCTCATCGAATCCTACAAGCGTTCCGGGAGATACCGGGGAGAGATCGTGAAGGCGCTGAAAGAGGCCGGCCTGCCCGAGGAGCTTTCGTGGCTGCCGCTCATTGAAAGCGGCTTCAAGGTCAGGGCGCTTTCCCGCGCGCGTGCGCTGGGTCTGTGGCAGTTCATTCCTTCCACGGGCTACAAATTCGGCCTCAAGAGAAACGAGTGGATCGACGAAAGACTGGACCCGGTAAAATCCACCGCGGCCGCCATCGCCTATTTGAAGGAACTGCATCAGATCTTCGGCGACTGGGCCACGGTCCTTGCCGCCTACAACTGCGGCGAAGGCACGGTCCTCAGAGTGATCCGGGATCAGAAAATCAATTACCTCGATAATTTCTGGGACCTCTACGAGAGACTGCCGTACGAAACGGCGCGGTACTACCCTCGGTTCCTCGCGACGCTGGCCATTTTGAAGAAGCCCGAGGGATACGGCATTGCGTTGGAAGGGCCGGAAAGCCCTGTGCCGTACGAGACCGCGACTATTGAAAAGCAGTTTCGTTTGAATTCAGCGGCAGAGCATCTGGGGGTCTCCCTGGAAGCGCTCACTGCACTGAACCCCGAACTTCGCCATACCGCCACGCCGCCTTCTCCCTACGCACTCAAGGTCCCGGCGGGCATGGGCGAGACGCTCCTCGCCGGCCTGGACGCGATAGCGAAATGGTCCCCGCCGAAGACGGCGTTCACGTACCATCGGGTGCGAAGGGGCGAAACGCTGTCCCACGTCGCCATGCGCTATCATACGAGCATCCGGAGGATTCTCGAAGCAAACAGACTGCGCGGAAGCCATCTCATTCGGGTCGGACAAAAGCTGAAAGTGCCCTTGAATGATGCGTCGTAGCGGATGATCTGAGGGCCGCCGCACATTGCGCCCCCGCAGACGCGCGGAAGCGCTGATATCTACCTCCTCTATTCTCTTCGCGGGAAAGGGTGATATTGACATCCCGGGCCTCCCCTGGTAAGATGGCCCTTCGAAATTAACAAAATATCGAGAGAAACGCCGATGGTAAAAAAACGCATCAATCTTCTTCGTGAATTTTCCGTCCCCCTTCTCGCGGGTGTGGTAACGG
>ERZ1292625.2214-Hain-H41-01um-R1-2214-length-18852-cov-22_pt1 | contig 18852 bp, 5 predicted proteins | sample MGYA00564400_ERZ1292625 | MGnify/ENA primary metagenome ERZ1292625 (study PRJEB36523, sample SAMEA6512639) | groundwater metagenome | collected 2019-01-08 | study: AquaDiva: Metagenomics assemblies of 32 groundwater samples
TATAGGCATGCTTGCCGATAACGAGCGGTGAGCCTGCATCGCTGATAGTTCCATTTAATGAATTGACCTCGTGCCGCATCGCGCCGTCCACGTAAATCCTGGCCTTTCCGGCAGACCGGTCGAGTTCACCCACAATATAATGCCATCTGCCATCACGGATGTCCTGTGCATCTGACGCGGTCGTGGATATGTTGTCGTCCGAACGAATATAGAATGCAGCTTTGCCGCCCGTATCCAGAGAGAGCTTATACCACGCTTTGGTGTTACCATCAGCGGAAGCTGAGCAACTGTTCCACCCGCATTCGAACCGCTCGATGATCATCATGCTGTCCGTATTCTGGGCAGCGGTCTTGATCCATGCGCTCACGGTCCAACTCTGATTCCCGATAGTCAGTACGGAGCTCGGGCCCGTCTTTTCAAGATAGTCGTCAATGCCGTTCAGGTTGACCGAATTGCTGCCGGCAACTGAATCCAGGCTGAATGCGGCGGTATTTTTCAATGCAACATGGTTGCCGTTCCCGGAATAATCGGTCCCGCTGCCGTCAAGATGCCACAGGCCCACGAGAGTCGAATCTCCCTGATTTGCAGCGAGTAGCGTCACAGTGACCGAAACTGCCTCGCTCTGGTTGCCCGCCTCGTCCCTGCTGGTGACTGTGAGAACGTTGTCCCCGAGCTGCGGAAGCGAGTATGAGGCTTGCCACGTGTCGTACTGGTCGGCAGCGACAACCTGCACATTGTTGATGCGAATGGATGTTCCCGCATCCTTGTTCCCATAAATCCGGATCGTGCTCAGAGTTGTTGAAGCAGAGTCCGTGTTCACAGTTGGCTTCGCAGGTGGCGTACGGTCTGAAGTTTGTCCAAAATTAAAGAGTTCCTGGACTTCTTCCGGCCGGAGAGCGCGCTTATAAATCGCCGTTTCATCGATCAGGCCTTTAAAAGCATAAACGTACGATGAGCCGCTTTTTGCGCTGCCTGCAACGACTTTTGAACCAACGGAAGAGAGCGCCACTATTTCAGCGGCGGAAATAACATCACGCTCCTGTCCGTCAACATAAATTTTCATCACGCGGTTTCCTCTGTCGAGAATTCCCGCCAGATGGTGCCAGCCGCCGTCACGAATGTCGCGATCATCTGCCACCCTTACCAGCTTATTATTATCCGAACGGATGAGGAGCGTGGCAAATCCAGATTCATCCAGATAAAGATGATACAACGGCGAAACACTCGGATCGGAAGACAAAATGCTCATTATCGCCGTGCCGGTGTAAGATGTCTTTATCCACGCAGATATAGCCCAGCTTTGCGTGCCAATGATCAAAGTGCTGCTGGGAGTCGCAGCTTCCGCATAGTCGTTCACGCCGTCAAAACTTGCGGCATTGCTTCCGATCTTGGCGTCGGCGGTAAAGACCGGGCCGTCAATGTTGGGGCTGTAGGGCGTTAGGTGATTGTTGTTGCCGGAATAATCCGACCACGTTCCGTCAAAGCGCCAGAGGGCAACGAGGTCAGAATCCATCTGCTTTGCCTGGAGCACCTCTATCGTGACCATGGTCGGCTCGCTCAACTGGCCCGCCGCGTTTCGGGCGTAAATCGCGAGCGTATTGACGCCCATATCGAGAGTATAGGTGGCTTGCCACGACAGCAAGCCGTCATGAGGGGATACCTCCCTGTTGTTGATCCAGACGGCAGTGTCCACATCCTTCGTGCCCTCCAGCAAGATCACATTGTTGCTCGTAGTGGACGGAACGGGATAGACCCAAGGCGAAGCAGGTGGAGTGTCAGTGCTGTCGGTCGCATTGAACCGGGCCCTGACCTCGTCGGCATGCAAGGCGCGCTTAAGAATACGCACTTCATCGAGAAGTCCCTTGAAATAACCCTTGTCTGCGGAATATCCGAGTGTAAGCCTGTCCTGCGTCGTGAAATCGGAATGATCATAAGCATTGGTTCCGACCAACACGCCATCGAGATAGAACTTCTGTCCGACGCCGGTCTCGGTCACAAACATCCAGTGGTGCCATGCATTATCGTTCACTTTCGCGGCTGAGCACCAGGTACTGCCGTTGTACACTCGGAAACAGGCATTGCCGTTGTTGCTGATATACATGTGGCGGTCATTACCGCCGGTACCGGAGAAGCTGCCTTTATTCACGCTGAACAGTCCGCCACCGGCATCCGTCTTTGCCCACATTTCAATGCTGAAATTGCTCTCGGGCACATCCATCATCATCTGGGCATAATCATTCACGCCATCAAAGCTTGCGGCATAAGTTCCGACTTTTGCTGTGGAGATAAGTGTCGCTCCATTGTAAGCATACCCATGATTGCTGTTTCCGGAGAAGTCTTTCCAGTTTCCGTCGAAATGCCAGAGACCGACAATATCCGAATCGAGGCCCATTACTGGCGCAAGCTCAATGGTCTTTTTGACCTCAGGGCTCTCGTTTCCAGCTGCGTCCCTGCTTGTGAAATGAAGGATGTTCTCGCCGAGTTGGAAAGTATAGGCAGCGGACCAGTCGGTCGAACCATCGATTCCCGCTATCTGCGTGCCGTTTACACGTACCGATGCGTCAGAATCCTTTTTTCCAGAGAGTGTTATGAGATTACTGTATGTCGGCGAAGGAATCTCATTCACGCTGGCCGGGAACGGCGGAATACGGTCGTCGCTTATTCCTGCATTATAGTGCTCAAGGATGTCCTCCGTAGGAAGCGAACGATTGTAAATAGCCAAATTATCAATAAGACCTGAAAAATAGTCTTTTCCTCCGCTATCATTGATCCGACCGATTGAGACTTCTGCTATTGATTCTGTTGAAGGCCGGTTATTTGAAGCATTCGTTGCCGACAGGACGCCATTAACATATATTTTCATTCCCGTAGCATCAAGCGTCGCGACAATGTGATTCCAGGTATTGATGCTTAATGTTTCACTCGATTCCACTGCCGTCCAGTATCCACTAATATCACTTCTGTAAATGCCGAATCCTGCTTTTCCTGCGCAGCTTATATAGGGACGGAAGACCGTCTTCCCGGAAGCATTTTCTGAGTAAATCGTTCTTGCGGTATAACCGGACGGACAAGTAAACGACGTCGGATATACCCATGCCTCGATTGCGCTCTCAGGGCTATTCGCTACAACCGCGGAAGAACTCACCCGTACATAATCATTCACACCGTCGAAGCTTCCCGAGTGTGTCCCGGCTATCTTGTTGGTATCATCAAAGCCGGACGTTGTAAAATTATATGGCGTCCCGTTATATCCGTTCCCGGAAGAATCGGACCAGTTATTGTCCATGTGATACTGCGCCAAGAGATCCGGATACTTCACATCGCCCTTGTTCAGGCCCAGGATCGTGATCAGGTCTTCGAGATAGGCCAGGGTGGTGAAGTCTCCAGGATAGTCCCAAATTCTAATTAGTCCTGTATCAGGATAGGCACTGTTAAAATTCTTAAGCCATGCCGCGGCCCCCCCAGACGAACTGGCATACACTTTGCTCACAGTGGATGCCTGCACCGGTATTGCACTCAACCAAGTCTGCGACAAGCCAAGAATAGCCCCATCACGGGTTATCGTGACCGCGTCATATATCCACCAACTCCCTGGATTGATACCCAAAACTGTCTGCATGCCGCTTTGGCCCCAGGCAACGCTCGATCCACTGGCAGTTCCTTGCCAATGTAAAACGTTATCTTGCATCCAAAGAACGGTCCCACCGGCATCCAGATATTTCCTGAATATCGCATTGGTAGACTTAACATCGGCGACTGTATCAGGAGCCGTATCATTTGCCATCACTACGATTGAACCGGCGCCGTTGCTTTGCATGAATACTTTTAATTCGCCGGCATTCATGGCGGTAAATCCATTTGCAACAAGGAAGTTCTTGATCTGGAGCGCCTCAGCCCTGCTTGCCCAATTAGTAGGATACGTGCTGTCAAAATACACCACCCGGAGCGTCTCGCCATAGCTCCCGGTCTTGAAGGTCGTGACAATGTCCGCCGCGGTGGCGTTGCCCATCGCGTCCTCGACGCCGGGTTTGATCGTGACGGTATAATCCGTCAGGAAGGACATCACCGCTGGCTTGAAGGTGACGATGGTATTGTTCACACTGAAGGTCAAGCCGCCCGTGACCGTGCCCGTGGGCGACGACACGACGAACCGGTCAAGCGTCATCGTTTCCGGCTTAATGGCCTCGCTGAACCTGACTACAACCCCGGTGTTCAGCGAGACGTTCTGCGCCTTGTTTTCAGGCGTAATAGTGGAGACAACCGGAGGAGTATTGTCCGTCACGAAGCTCAGTTGATAGTCCCCTTCCAGGGCGTTGCCTGCCACGTCAGTGACCGCAGTGGTGACAATGAGCTTATACGCCGTGGCCTTTACGAGGTCCTGCGCGGGCGTAAAGCTGATCACCGTATTGTTGTTCAAAAGTAGGACGCTGCCCGATACCGCCGCGTTGCTGCCGTCGTCTGGGATGAGGAGCACGGAAGACGTGTCCACGGTGCCCGGAGACAGGCTCTCGTCGAAGGTGATGCTGATCGTAGGTCTTGCCTGGACGTTATCCGGCCCGCCCGGAACGTTCGTGCCTGTCACAACAGGCGGGACGATATCCGCCACGTACAGGGTCAGGGTCTTCGTGGCCGAGGTGTTCGGAGCAGCATCCTTTGCCGAGCAAGACAGCGTCATGGACGCGTTCGGCTCGGCAGTCGGGGAAGCCTTGAACGTGAATTCCTGCGTGGCAGACGTGGACGGCGGATTCACGGTGAAGGTACTGCTTCCTGAAGCCGCACCCGTTGCCGTACACGTCACGGATGCCACGCCGATGTTGTCCGTGGCAATGACCGTTGCCGAGCCGGTCTCGCCGGGCTTGTATCGCGCAGTCTGGCCGAGGCTGGTAAGCGACGTGACCACCGGGGCCGTATCGTCGCGGACCGTAAGTTTTATTTCCGACTGGTCGCTCACGTTACCAACCGAGTCCTTGGCGACAGCGACGAGCGCCAGTGTGCCGCCGGGGACGGCGTTCTGGGGCACCGTCAGGGAGAAATTGTTCATGCAGTTTTTGGCCGAACAGGTCTGCTTCTGCGTGGACGTGATGACGCCGGAGGCTGTAAGTGAATATTCGGCAATTGCCAGGTCGTCCGTGGCCTGTACCGTGACGGAGAACTGCTGGCCCGTGCTCACCTGAGTGTTGTTCGCCGGTCCCGTGATCGCGACCGTCGGCGGCTGGTTCTCATTGACCGTGAACGAAAGCTCCTTTGCCCACGGATCATTGCTGTTCCGGTTCCCGGCCTTGTCCTGGGCGACAGCCTTTACCGTGACCGGCCCGGTACTGTTGAGCGGCATGGTGTAGACGAAGGGACCTGTATTGTCCGTGAAGGCCAGGACCCCGTTTGCGATGAAGTCCACAAAGGCGGTATCCACGTCCGACACGGCCGTAACCTGAATACTGTTGCCTCTGATGAGCTGGGCAGTGTCCGGAATAGAAAGCGACATGACCGTCGGCGCAATGGTATCGATCGTGTTAAAGGCGGAGATGAACGTGCCCGTCATGACGTTCCCCACCTGGTCCTGAACTCCGGATACCGAAACAGTGTAGGCAGCATTGAGTGAGAGTTGCCCGGGCCACGGCGTGAGAATCGCAACCGTATTCCCCTGCGTAAGGTCTGGCTGCGCGTCAACGGCCGTTCCGTTCCGGAGCAATTGTATTCCCGCCAGGGCAACGGGATCGATGCTCTCCGAGAACGTTATGCGCACCACGCCGTCCTGGGCCACCTGGATGGCATTGTTTATCGGCGATACCGCGGTCACAGCTGGCGGGATATTGTCAATGGTCGTGAACGTGCTGTTGAACGCCTGGGCCATCTTACGGTACACACGGTCGGTCACGTTTGTGGTCACTACCACCGTATAGAGCGTCATGCTGTTGAGCGTCGTTCCCTGGGGCAGCTTGATGACCGCGCTTCTGTAGTCCGTATCTCCTGGTTCGACGATGGTTCCATTCACCCGCGCGCTCCCCTGCATGAGGTAGATGTTGTCGGATTTTATCGTGCCCGGATTCGCCGGTTCCGAGAAGTAGATCGCGACCTGGGCATCGACCGGCACGTTCACGCTGCCGTTCATGGGCGTTATTTCCGTGACCGCGATGGCCTTGTCGTCGAGATACACGGTCCCCACGTCCACCGTCTCACCGCTCGCCGTGAGCGAGCCCGAGGCGTATCCGATGCCCGCGCCCGTGGCGTCCTCCAGGTAGAGCGTGATGGCGGAACAGAGCGGGATGTTCTCGAACAGGAACCGGCCGTCATTGTCGATCGTGGCCACATAATTCATGTTGCAGCCCGTAAGCCTCGCGCCGCCTCCCCGCGCGGGCGTGACCGCGTCGGCCATGAGCACCGTTCCGGTCACGGTTCCCACGGAGCCGAGCACGAGGTTCATGGTACTGGACTCGCCTTCTCTGGTGATCCTTCCCGATGCAGAGGCCGCGGCCGGCCACGTGGGATCATAATGCCTGGCCTGGACCGTGAACGTCCCTGCCGGGATCATGTTCGTGAAGCTGTAGCTTCCGTCGGCAGCCGTGGGTGTGGTAAATTCCGCCGATACCGTTCCCTGCGCATAGATCTTTACGATGACCCCTTCAAGCGGGCTGTCCGCTGAAAGGAACACTCTCCCCTGCACCGTGCCCAGGCCGTTCAAGGTCATGTCGGTTGTAGCGACCTGACCTTCGTAATTGAGCGCTGTCGTGGTTCTGACAGCCCGGAGCGTGCCGATCTCCGAGGCCGTGAGGGTATAGGTCCTTCCCGTGGGAAGGTTTATGAACCGGTACCCGCCGTTTTCGTCCACCTGCACCGTTGAGCTGAAGTTACTATGCCAGATGTTGACGCTCGCGTTTCTGTTCGCGGGGACTGTTGTCGTTGTTCCGGTAGCAGGATCGTAGTGAGGTATGGAGACCGTGCCCTCGACGGTCCCGCTCGGCTGGAGTCGGATCTCCGTTTTTACGGTCTCGTTCTCGTACGTCAGCTTACCCGAACTGGTTCCGCTCAATCCTGTTCCCGGGTCGTACGCCCTCAACGTGAAGGTGCCCGCCGGCACGCCCGCGAACAAGAAGCTCCCGTCAGGAGCGGTTGCGGTCGTATAGTGCCAGCTCTGGGCGCCGCTCACGTATATCTCCACGCCCGCATTCGCCACCTGGAGGCTTCCCGAGCTGTTCAGGACCACGCCCTTGACCGCGCCCCGGGCAATGGTCGTCACGTCCGCCGTCACGTTCGGGTTCTCCAACGTAACCCTTCCTCCGCCCACACCCTTCCTGTCGCTCACGGAATCATACCCTTCGAGCTTGAAGTCCCCGAGCGGAACATAAGAAAGGCTGAACTCGCCCAGATGCGCGGGATCGGTCGATGCGTATGCGTACGCCAGGACCTGGTTATAAGCGTTCAGGAGCGTGATCTGGCCCCCGGTCTTGACAGGCGCAAGGCCGTCGGCCTGGAGGAACCTTCCCGTCACCGTGCCGGTCGCCGAGAGGGTAACGTCCACGGTCACCTGCGCACCGTCCGACGGGATCACGGCCTCCGTCCGGCCGTTCCTGTTATTTGAACCCTGAACGGACACAGCGTACCTGCCTTCCGAAAGGTTGTTGAGCGTGATGCTGCCGTCGTCATTGACGATATTGCCCGAGGAGCCGTTGTTCGGGAAGTCCACGCCTGAAACGCTCACCAGGGCGTCTGTTGCGGCGCTGCCGTCGGCGTACTTCGCGCGCACGGTGATCCCGCCCCTGCCCAGGAGCCGTATGCTCACGGGCACGGTCCCGCCTGCAGGCACGATGGCATATGTCCTGTTTATGAGGGTCGTGGACACTTCATACGCGGTAATTGAATAGCTGCCTACCGGCACGGCCGACGGCGTCGCAAACCGGCCTTCATCGTCGGCCGTTATGACTACGCTGTACTTGCCGCCCGAGATGGCGGCCTTGACGTCGCCAGACGTCGGCGACCCATCCGACCTCGCCCCCACCTTTGCCGGACTGCCGTCAGGCAGGAGGATCTGGCCCGATATTCCGCCGGCTGTATCAAGAAGCACGAGGTCGACGGAGACCGTCTGTCCGTTCGATGCTATCGTGCCGGTTGCGGAAACGGGCGACGGCCTGAGCACGTTCGACGCCCTGAGCGTGAAGGCGCCCCCGTATATGCCGGTGAAGGTATACCTGCCTGACTGCGGGTCGCTCTTTACCGCGATGCTGACGGGCGCATCCGGGTCTCCTCCCGGCCTCAGCCAGCCGAGCTTGTCAGGGTACATGGGCACAAGGGTAACGTCCGCTCCCGTGGGCGCTCCCTTGGGAACGCCTCCTGATCCGGCGTCGTAGATCGTGCCCGTGACCGTGCCGATCGGCGTCATGGCAAGATCGACGGTCGCTATCTGTCCGCCGTGCCAGAGCCCCGCGCTGCCGTTGGCTATGTCAACGCCCTTGGCGGCCACAAGGTAGTACGTGCCCATGGGCAGGTTCTGGAGCGTGTATTTCCCGTCTGCACCGCTCGTGGCGACCTTCGTGGAAATCTCGTTCCTGAAATCAACCTGGTAAATATCGACCGAGGGATACGGCGTTCCGTCTCTTTTGCATACCGTGCCCTGTATGGACCCCCGCGGGTCGGCGTTCGCGGGTATGTAGAGAAGAATATTCGGCGCGTCGCCCGGCGAAAGGATGGTCACTGAGCCGGAGGCGAGAGTGGCGTATGTCTGGGGGCTCTGGACGGTTATGCTCACGTTCCCCACGGGCAGGCCCTCGAATCCGAAGGCTCCCGAAGCGTCGGTGTAGGCGACCCGTGACCCGTTCGCCATCACAATAAGGCCGGATATGGTCCCGTTGTCCTCGCGCCGGACCTCGCCCGTGACCGTGCCCGTGCCTTTCATGATAAGGTTCAGGACCAGGGTCTGGCCGTCCGCAAGATAGCCTGTTGCCCTGCTCTCTTCGCCGGTAACAGTATCTCTTGAGGAAACCGAGACCAGGGCAGGCTGGCCTGTGTTTCCCGCGTACACGCCGGTGAACAGATACTTTCCTTCGCTGTCGGTTGTCGTCCAGCTCTGGTAATAGGGAGCGCTGACGATGACCGTCGCGCCCGTTCTCGGCGTTGCGCCGTCCGCTTCGAGCACGGCGCCGGAAATGCTTCCCTTCTGCATGTCCGCAAGCTTGTAGACGGTCACGTCCTGAGTAACCGAGCCGCCGTCGTCGGGAAGGATGCCCATGATCGTACCCTGGGACGCGGACGCCTGGTGGACCGCCTTGAGGCTGAAGGCCCCCACGCGCACGTTCGTGAACGAGAAGCTCCCCTCTCCGTCGGTAGTGGCGACATATGCGCGACTGTCCGCAAGGGTCGTGATCATCACGCCGGCATTCGGGACTGCCGCGCCGCTCGCGTTCTTTACCGCGCCAATCACGGTTCCTCGCGCCTTCATGAAGAGATCCATGCCGAGCTGCTGTCCGTGATGAAGCACGGAGGTCTGTATGCTCGCCGCTTCGTTCGTTGCGGTATTGACCGCCTCGATCATGAAAGGCCCGAAGGGATCGTCGTTCTGGAACACGTACTCGAACCGGTACGTTCCGTCGGGATTCACGGGCTTTTCGGAATAGAGGGCGAACTTCGTCGTCAATTCGAATCCGTCGTCGAACCAGACGAGCTGATACAGCTTGACCATTGCGTCGGAGACAGGCTCTCCCTTTGCGGTGCGTATGCTTCCCCAAACCACGGCTGCCGGTCCGTCTGCAGTGATCCAGCTCGGCCTTGTAACCGGCGCAGCCATGGTGTTCCCTGCCCCGTCGGTCAGACCGGAAACCGTGATCTTCCTTCCGTAGAACTTGCCGTCCGCGTCCTGTTCGCCGAAGAACGGCCCGATGCCGTCCCGGAGAAGCAGGATGGCCATCCGCCCGCTCGGCTGGACATACGCCATCCTGACAGCGTTCTCCTCTACGGCATAGTTGGCTAAATTCTGCGCTGTTTCTTTTGTTACCCGTTCGGAGAACAGCACCGCCACATTCCGTCCGTGCTTGTCCCCTCCCGGACCGAAGCCCGGAGAAAGCTGGGTAACGGCAACGACTTCAGGTTCCACATCGGGGATCACGAGGCTCGATACGGGGTTCACGGTGCGGTCGGGATTTCCGTCGCCGTTGTCGTCAAACGTAAGAACGTATGTCGCCGATGTTCCGGGAAGGAGAGTTACAGATCCCGTTGAGCCTGTGAGCACGGGAACACCCAAGAAGCGAACTTGCCTGAGGGTGCCCGATGAATCGGAAACAACAATGCCGAGATCGAACACGCCCGGACCATCCGCCGCAAAATCTACTCTATAGCTTAATGATTCAATCTTCGTTATTAATGATAACGTGCTTCTCTCTGTGATCTCTGTGCCCTCTGTGGCGGAGAGGATGAATTGATCCGAGTAACGTATCTCTCGATACGCCTCTCCCGCTGCCGATCCACCGATCCTGCTCCCTGCCGCGTCGGTGACCATGACCCGCAGCGGCGCCTGGGACGCGATGACCGAGATGTGTCCCGGCCGGTACGAGGCCTGCGCTGCGTAGTTCGCCTGGAAGTTGAAGACGCCCGAAGAAGCAACCTCTGCCTGGAGCTGCGTGGCCAGCGCATTATTGAGGTTCAGCCCCTGCGTGGAGCGTCGCCTGAGCTCGTCGAAAGCCGGGTTCGCATTATCAGAACCTATGAAATCGAAGGCAAGGTCCTGCACCGCCTTGATCCTCTGGTCTCCCATCAGGCTCCGCAGACCGGCCTCGGAAAGGTCATTCGCCCTGCTCGTGATGGTCTGCTTCGCGATCGGCAGAACGTCCGCCGGAAGCGCGCCCGACGGCGCAGTTGCAACGCTCCATGCCTGGCCGAGAAGACCGACTGCCGCTTCAACAAGGTCAGGCGCAAGGCTCCCGGTATAAGGAATGATGAGGGAATCCGGCGAAAGCGGGATGCCCAGCTCTCCCACGCCCATGCGCAGGGTGAACCGGCCGAACATGTCCTCGGACTGAAACGCCGTGGCTGTCACCTTGCCCGTCTTCTGCGAGACCAGCCGGTACTTGATTGTCCCTGATGAGCCCGGAAGGATCGTCGGGATCGTCTTTTCCTGGCCCTCGCCGGGGACGAAGTCCGCGCCGGAAAGGGCCAGGCGGCTCAGGTACACCGAGACGTTGTTCGCGATCGACTTGGAGGTGTTCGTTATCGTGACGAAGAGATCATACTCCTCGCCCGACCTCACCGTGGCCGGATGGCCGAGGGTGATCGAAAAATCCGGGTTGCGCACCAGCACTGCGCCGGTTGCATGGCCGATGAGGTTTACCGGCCCGATGGGGAGGCCCTCGAGCACGGCCGTTATCTTGAAGTCGAGCTTGTGCGTGCCTTCCTTTATGCCCTCGATGGTGAAGTCTGCCTGGCCGCTTTCCGCCGGGTGCAGCAGGCTTATGTCGTCCCCTGTGCCGAACTTCCCGTCAGGCCCCGGGTGCAGCACGGGCATGATCTTCGGCAGCGGAACGTCGTTCACCTTTGCCATGCTCAAGGGATCATCGTTCGTGTCCAGGGCGCCGTCGCCGCCGGGAGGCAGGATGATCTCGGCCGTGAGGTTTTTAACAATGAGGTTGGAGGCTCCCGGAGCCCCGTTCGTCACCACAACAAGGGCGCTGAAATACTGATGCAGGAACCCGATGTTGCCGGGGATCATCACGACGCCCGGAATGGGCGGCAGGTTGAGAACGCCGCTTGCGTCGCCGGACTGGCCCTTGTCGACCTCGAGCGAAAATCCGGAAAGGCTTATGTTCTCGTCCAGGGAAGCTGCCGGAGGCAGATTGTTCACCGTAGGCGGCATGACGCTGATATCAGGATTCAGCATCTGCTCTGCTTCAGGCTTAAGTGAAGAGCTATCGGGGATCAGGACCGGGAACTTTACCGGCACCTGGCCGCTTTCTGTCGCAATCAAAGCCGTGAACTCGTAGGCAGTAAAATTCGTGTTGTCGAACGTCACCCCGCGTTCCTGCAGTTCCGCAAGCGTGAGCTGCCGGGTCGTTACTTGCGTAATGAGCGGGTCTTTAATGGATTCGACGGTAACGGCCTGGGGGCTTGCGCCGAAGAGCACCGTGCCTGTGCTGTCAAAGACACGAATGTTCGAAAGCGTGTACTTGCCCAATAGCGGCAGGGTCGGAAGGTCAAAGGGCTGGCCGGGGACCGTTGTGAGATAAAGAGGCGACTGGTAAGCCGGACCCGTGAGCTCCGCCTTGACCACAAAGCCGGAAGGAAGCTGCTGCACCACTTCGATGGGAAGCGAGGTCCCGCCGGAAGTCCAGACCGTGTCAACCCGCGAGGCGATGCCCTTCGGTACTGCCTGGTACTCGGGCGAAGCGTTCAGGCCGAGGCCCATGATGGTGAAATCCATGAACGTGAGCGGGCCTGACTGCTGGGCGAAGGATGCGCCGCAGAGGCCGTGGGCCAGGAGCAGTGAGATGAGTATGAAGAACAGTCGTTTCATAAAATTGTTAAGTGCAAAATCCTTTTTCAGCCACATCTGTGTCGGCCTTTAGCTTGCCTTTCATCCTCTCCCCTCCGAGGGAGAGGACAGAGGTGAGGGGGGAAGCCCCTCAAGCTCTTTCAGAATGTGCGACGTAACAACGTCCGGCGACTTGAGCACATTATGGTTCCAGTATCGTAAGATCCGATACCCTCGTTTTCGCAACCATGCGCTTCTTTTTTCATCGTAATCCACCTGCTCTGTGTGCTGTCCGCCGTCGAGCTCTATGACCACTCTCTTTTCAAAGCAGACAAAATCAACGATATATTCACCGATGGGCTGCTGCCTCCGAAACTTGCACCCACTCAAGCCTCGCAGTCTAAGATGCTTCCATAACAGCCGTTCAGCGTCGGTTGATCTTTTTCGCAGTGAACGGGCATTAGCGACCTTGTCCGTGCAGGACTTTCTATGTTTTGTGGTGGTCTCCATGAATGCCTTTATGCCCCCCCCTCACCCCTGCCCTCTCCCTCGTCGGGGAGAGGGTGTAGTAGATGGCCTCTCCCGCAAAGGGCGAGGGAGTGAAGGTATATCCAGGGGCAATGGCCATATGCCTTACGCCTGTGTAAAGGCCAGCCGTATTGATAGTCGTCGAGATCGAGGCGCTGTAACATTGCTTGCCTTTTGAATTTGAGGTCGTTATAATAAGACTGTAATCAGTAAGTGGACAGATGGAGGCGAAGCGAATCTCGCCCGGGAAGACGCCATCGGTTCTGCTGATTCCCCGGGAAGAGGACATGGCATGTCTCTTGTAGAATGCCCCCATGCTCTTAGTAATTGACAGCAGGATATTTCTATGGTAAATTTTTGTACCCATGAAAATTACGACTAACACATACAAATTCATCGGCAAAGTTCTTCCTGACGGGCACCTTTCTCTTCCCGATGAGGTGGCGAAAGGCAGCATCAAGGAATTCGAGGTCACTATGGCGCCTGTAGACCATGTTAAAGAGACCATTGCGCTGTACCTTGAGAGTGGCATCGAAAAGAAAGGGAAGCTCGCGGACATCTCTCTCGATTCCGACGCTATCGAAAAGGCCGTGAAGAATGCCTTTGGCACTGCCAATATTGACGACATCATAGAATCCATCCGGAAATAATCATGATCGCTCTCGATACTGATGTTCTCGCCGTCTACCATGTCTTTCACCGCGACCTTCGATACGAGACCACAACACGATTCTTCGAAAAAATAGCCGGCCAAACGAAAGCCGTTGCCATTTTCAATCTTCTCGAGCTCTGCGGCATTCTCGCCTGCGCCAAAAAAGCACAGGACTCAAAAGCGCTTTTTGATTCCGTGATCGGCGCCGAAGACGTCGTCGTTCTTTTCCCGAACATCGTAACCGTCGACGACAAGGACTTTTGGGCAACGCTGGTCTCCGAATGCTTTGCCAGAATCCAGAAGGGCATGCGCCTCGGCGACGCGGCGATCCTCTGGACGTTAGAGACATGCGGAAACAACTGCACTTTCATCACGTGGAATACCAGGCATTTTAAGGAAAAAACAGCCATCAACATCCTGACCCCTTCTGAATTCCTGCTGTCCGTTTCGTAAACCCGTGCAAATCTGTGTCAAAATTCAATCGCGCTAATCCGTGTCCATCCGTGGCAAATATGCCTTTATCTTTTTCCTGAGACCTCAGCGGTATAAGGCGACGGCTCACTCCCCGCCATTGCCCTTACTTTGTAATAGTATGTAGTTCCAGCGGACGCCGTGGTATCGTTATACTTCAGGACTGACGCTGCCACCGTGCCGACGGTAGAGAACACCCCGCCCGAAGTAGTCGCCCGTGCGACTTCATACCCCGTCACGCAGCCAGGGTTCTGCGCCGAAGCGGTCCAGGTGAGGTACAGACCGTTGATCGATGGCGTCACCGTCAACCCACTCGGCGCATCCGGCCCTGTCGGCACATTCGGATCATTCACCCAGGTCCATTTGACAATGCTGTATTTAAAATCTGTTTTTCTCCACGCATAAACATCACCGTTTCGAGCAACTATCGGTGCCCCGTAGTCAACGTCTAAGGCAAGCGTCCGACCCCCTGAACCCTGGATAGGTACAGCTTCTTTTTCTCCTGAAGGTATAATTAGTTCAGCTATCTCCTTTCCACATTGGTTAAAACGCCAAACGCCGCCCGAGTTCACACCATATATGTTACCATTGGCATCTCTCACATAATCCGTATATATACTATCTGATGTAAGAAAATACTGTTTATCCGGGTAGGCGATCGTGATTCTATATTTTTTCACCCCAAGTGTATTCGTTTGAACTTGCCCTAACTCCAAAGGCCTCTCAGAGGAGGCCAGAAGTAACTGCCCCGCCAAAGTATAAACCTTCCAATCTTTTTGTTTAACATAAATCTTAGTACAATCATCACTCAAATAATTCGTGCCGCCGATATTATTAGCAGTTCCTATGAGAACGCCTGTTGTTACGCTAAAGGTGTGAGTCTGTTCGACATAGCCGACCACTGCGCATTCACCATTTACAATTACAGAATATGGCCAGCCCTCCGAAGGCCAACCCGGTCCAGGAACGGGTGATTTTATTTCTCTTAAAATATTTCCATCAGAACCAAATATGTGAAGCACTCCATTAATTTGATCCGCAATAACTATTTTCCCACTAGCTGTAATCCCAACTGAATTCGGAAATTCATCGCTGGTATCGCCACGCTCCAACCCAAACTGACCGAGACTACTACCCCAACTTCCTGCAACTACTGCAGTTGGTCCTTGCCATGCAGCACTTGCATAATCAACGGCTGATATGATGCATACAACGACAAAGATAATAATATTCACTTTTTGCATTATTTTGCCCTCTCAGTCCCAAAGCTTTATCCTTCCAAATCCAATAGCTTCTGAATCTTGACGTTTTTTTGTTTTCATAACTTTTCTGGAAAAAATACGCCTTTTACTTATCGGGTTATAGTTTTCATCTAAAGGCAAGTACGTTTCAGTTCCATTCGAATGTATAATTTCATAATTGCATGGGACTTGGTCTTTATCTTTCGAGTCTTTTATTGGATCATTACAAGACAACCGATCTGAATACACCAACGCTATATGATGGCTGTAAATAGCTAATTCGCCCTTCCTAACTTTTGAAAGCTCAAGGACTCGCTGTTTCACAGATACCTTTGAATCATATACACCTGCAGCATATTTCGGTATAAAAGTTTGTGAATCGATATCATAGCATTTCAAACAGCTTCCATTTTTTGCACCCGGTATTACCAAAGCATCCGCACTTTCAATAGACCTATGCACAAGACCTGAACAGTCTATGCCGGCCCAATATATCTCTGTGTATTGCGGAAATGCGAAAGATGTGCGCGGACTAATGAACCAGAATAATTCAGTGGGCGACGTTGATGCAACAGCGGAATCTGATTCTCCTATTAACTCATGCCCCCGAGCCGACTCGTATTCATGCCATTTTAATCCGGCATACTTCAGTCCTCCTTGCCCCACTTTGCAGATGTCGTCCAGATTTCCCGCATAGTTACCATCAACAACGGGCGGATGGTATAAGTAACCTAAAATCGTCGGAATTGCGGCATCCGCAATAGGAACTCGTTGTTCTTTATTATCAGCATCCAAGAATACACCATATTTCATTTCCTCAACGACTGGCGCAGGGCACGCCGACACACCGGCTGAGCTGTCGTTAAACTCATCGATGCTCATCTTCCCGCCATAAGAATAACTCATGCCCCTGCTTCCTGTCACATATGGCGGATCTTGCTCTGGCCCGACGCCACCAGGATAGCTTCCATTGGGACGGCCTATCCAATCGGACGTAGGTAAAGGTCCCATATCGGTCCGCAGTCCCGCATACCGTTCTGCCTCTTTGATCAGTCTATCCACATACCGCTCCACCACATTCTTATACAGCTCATACAAGCCAGTATCATTCCGTGAGTTGCCGGTCGTACCATTTATCCGGACATCGGCGTTGCCATCCGATACAGTGGCTATTGTAGAACTCGCGATAAGCTCCTTAGTCCCAACAAGCGTCTCCTTATCTACGATCTGATATAAATACTTTGCCTTTTGAGCATTTGTCCAATTATGACCATAGTCTTTAAATATCTTCCTCATGGTATGCGATGCATCATTATTCGCTGCATCGACATACTTACTATTTCCTATGAAAAAATTGCGCCTCAGTATTTCAAGGGCCTGCGACATTGCACTCTTGGGATTGTCCGCGATCTTCTCGAATATACCATCAGCGTCATCTATGTATGCATTTGGATTATCTTTATGGTACGGGTATTTCGTCTCATCCTGAACATACAAATCATGTGTGCTTGGTATCGGAATGACATTAGGCATAATCGGGCTGGCCGTATTAAAGACCAGGTTCCGCTTGCGAGGCACAACCTGATTCAACAATTCCTTCGCAAAATCGAATCGTTGTTTGCTGGACTCTGAAACACTTTTCATTCCATCTGCAACGAATACTGCCGCACCCGCAATTACCTGCGACAGATCGACATTTCCATTATGCCGTACGGTAATCGTACATTCTCCTTTTTCGCATATTTCGGTTGCCGTTCCATGGCCGGGATCAGGCTGAAGCTCAGCGCCTTTGACTGCTTGCATCTTTAATTCAATCTGCATATCTGCGGGCAATGGCTTGGTTCCGTTCCATCGAATATAGATTTTGGCAAAACTTCTATCATACCCAGGTTCGTTCTGATAAAAGCCGAGAAGATCGGGTCTGTTGGAATCAATGAGTTTCGGCTGTCCCTGAGTATCGAGCGCACCGCCTACGGAGATACTACCCAGAATCTCCGGGTTGCCATTGGCATCATTGACGATATAATTACCGAAGTTGTCTATTGTTTTCGTTCCCAGCGGTGAACTGACAATTATATGATGGAGACGAAGTTCCCATTTTTCATTTTGATCAAAGGGAGCACCGTTTATTTTTCCATATACGGTTAATCGCTTTGTACCCAATATCGGATAATAGTCTTTTTCAGTCAGTATTCCCTTGAATTCTGCTTCCAAATCTTCTTTTTCAATGCCGATATTTTTCGGATCCAGATCCAGCACCCTCATCCCCTGCTGCTGGTTCGCGAGATACACCCATCCGTCTTTTTCCACAAGAGCCATTGAAGTGCCGAGGGTGGTCATGGTGGAGCTGCCGGGTGCTTCCGGCGTGGCCGTGATAATGTTCAAGAGCTTCGGATTGTTCGGGTCTTTGATGTCGATGATATACACGCTCATGCCGGATGTGATGTACACCAAACCCGATGCCTTGCTGATGGTGATGTCTGTTGCCGGGGCGATGACTTCATTGCCCGCGTCGTCTTTGGCAACTCCCATGACCGTTGGATTGTAAGGATCAGTAATGTCCACTGTGTGTATGCGGCCTGCCATGCTGGAGGTGACGGCAAGGTCTATGACGTTCGTTCCCTCACCCCCACCCTCTCCCGCGATGGGCGAGGGAGTGTATGCGTATTCTGGAGCAACAGCGGCCCGCCACGCGCTGTCGTAGTTGAAGTTGTTCGGCCCGGGCGTGGGCTTGAATGCGGCCATCTCTTGCGGGAACTGCGGGATGTTGATGTCCAGGAGGATGAGGTGGCCGCTCGTGGTGGTCATGGCGGCTTTACCGCCCTTGTACGCCACGATGTCCGTGGGGTTTTTGTATCCCTGGCCGATGGTATCGAAGATGCCGACGATGGTGGAGCCATCCGACTGTTTGCCTGTCAACATGAACTCTTTTGCTGCGTTGACATCCACCACCTGGATGCCGATGTTTACCGTTGCGATGTAGGCGAAGTTGTTCATGAGGCTGATCCTCATGGGTACGCCGGTATAGGCCTCTGCGAGCTTTTCCCTTCCTGCGATGCGCGGGCTGGCCGGGCCCGAGGGAGGAGTTGCCTGGGGGTCGTTTGTGAGGTCGTAGAACCGGACGTAGCCATACTGGTTGCTGTCGGCATACCGGATGTCCTCGGTCATGGCAAGCATGGAAGAGCCCTGGTCCACGTCCACGCCCCGGTAGTTCCAGTTTACGCCTGCGTTACTCATGTTGAAGCTTTTAACAACCGTGGGACGGGTAGGATCAGTCACTTCTATGATTCGATAGCCCTGGTCGCCCGCGGTCACATAGGCGTAGGTCCTGCCGGTGTTTGCGTCGGTGTATAAGTCAATATCCCTGCCTCCGCTGAACTGGCCTTCCGCAAGGTCGTAGACTTGGGGGATCTTTGTGGTGAAAAGGGCCTCGTACTGCCTGTTCAGGGGCAGGAGGCATCCTTCATGTAATGACAGATCATGGGCCTGGCACACGGCTTCCGAGTTCCCTG
>ERZ1292625.2215-Hain-H41-01um-R1-2215-length-18852-cov-7_pt1 | contig 18852 bp, 19 predicted proteins | sample MGYA00564400_ERZ1292625 | MGnify/ENA primary metagenome ERZ1292625 (study PRJEB36523, sample SAMEA6512639) | groundwater metagenome | collected 2019-01-08 | study: AquaDiva: Metagenomics assemblies of 32 groundwater samples
TTTCCGCGATATTTATTTTTATTTCTTGTCTGTCTCTTATAACAACGGCTTCTTTCGGCTGAAGGCCGATGAGTTTTTTTACCGCTTCGCCGGTTTTTCCCTTTGTCTTCGCTTCAAGATATTTCCCCAAAGTAATGAAAATTAAAATTAAAGCCGCGCTTTCAAAATATAAATCACCCGCGTAAGACATTATTAAAATTATCAAGCTGTAAAAATAAGCCGTTGCCGTGCCGATGAAAATCAAAGAATCCATATTGGGGCGGAGTTTGAGCGCCTCCTTAAAACCGTATTTCCAAATATCAAAACAAACGGCGATTATGGCGGTTGTTAAAACAAGTTGGATAAGCGCGCCGGCTTGTTCCGTCAGCGGCAATTGCGGCAATTCGATAAGCGGTGCCATTGTCATATAAATAATCGGCAAACCGAAAATAAGAGAATAGAAAAAACGCTTTCTCATTTTTCCCGCCGGCTCTTCGGGGTGGTGCTGGCTGTGGTCGGGCATACCGGCCATTTCAGCGGCTTCATCAATGGCGCCATAGCCGAGTTCGCCGATGGTTTTTTTAATCGCATTAATGTCAATTTTTCTAATATCAAATTCAATACGCGCTTTTTCTGAAGCGAAATTGACGCTGGCGCTTTGCACGCCTTCGGTTTTTTCCAAAGTGTGTTCGATGTTGGCGGCGCATGACGCGCAATCCATGTTGGTTATTTTTAAGGTTGTTTTATTTATAATTATAATGCGAAACTACTAATACACTATGCGAATGATGCGAAATATATTATTCATTAGCATCAGCGTTTAGAACTCGCACTGGTTTAATATAATAAGATCTCATATTGGCTAAAATTGCCAATTTTTTATTAAAACTTGTTAAATATCTTTTAGTTTGATAATAATCATTTTTTGTAATAAATGGCTTTGATTTTATTTCTAAAATAATTTTATCCTCAATTAAAAAATCTATTTTATTTCTACCCGTATTTTCTCCTTCAAATGATGGCGGCAAAATTTTTTCTCTTTCATATTTTATTTTTTCATTTTCTAAAAATTGTTTTATTGCGTCGCAGTATTGTTTCTCATTTCTAAATCGACCAAGCTCTTTATTAACCTTAAATAAAATTCCATTTACCTTAAAAGATAATTCGGGATAAATTATTTTGCTATTATATTTTCGCATCATTCGCATAATTAATTTGCACATTTCGCATTATATTGCCTCAAATGTGCCCGATACCATTCCCATCCAGCAGGTGAATTTATAAGTCCCGGGTTTTTCAATTATAAATTCTTTAACGCTCGTTTTGCCCAGGGTTAAGGATATTCTATCACTAAATAAATCTTTTGCGATAATTGCATTAGTACAGCCACTTGTACCCGTGTCGGTAATTTCCCATCTTATTGGAATACCGGCGCGGGCTTTGAGGCGGCTTGGATTGTAGCCGGATGTTGAAGCGTTCATTTTGATAATTTGTTTGCCGTTAATAATCGGCGGCAAATCATTTAAGAAATTATTGGATTTAATATCACTTAAGCTTGGCATTCCAAAAACATTTAGTTGGCTGTTAATGTTAAACAAAGCGAAAAACAAAACCAAAGCGCCAGCGATTTTCAGAAATCTTGCGGACCATTGCGGATTATCCAAAAATTTCGCTGACGTTAATCCGATTAAAAGGAGTATGGGCGCGGTACCTATGGCGAAAAACAGCATTATTAATCCGCCTTGAATCGGATTGGCGGAAAGCAAGGCCGCGCTTTGAGCGGTTAAGGTGAATCCGCAAGGCAAGAAAAAAGTTGAAGTTCCTATAATAAACGGCATTTGTTTTCTTTTAAAATTTTTTTCGCTGGCAATGCGACGGGTGATGAATTTCGGCATTGTGATTTGGAATTTTCGGAACGCGCTAATTCCCAACATATCAAAAGCCAGAAAAATCATTATTAAAGAAATCGCCAGAATAAGAAAAGACGAAAAGGACAAAGATATTTGAAGCTTTGAACCGATAAATCCGAGCAGGGCGCCGAAAAATCCATAAGATAAAACTCTGCCAAAATTAAAATAAATATGCGGCTGGCGGCCGGACCATTGTTTTGACATGGAAAGAATTATGCCTCCGACCAACGTGGCGCAAGTTGAAGCTCCCGCCAAAACGCCAAAAAATAAAAACGCCAGAAGTGACGATTTGGCGTTTACGTTTATTAAAGAAGAAAGGCCGAGTTTGTTTATAGAAATAAATCCCAGAGACGCCAAAATAAAAACGATTAGAATTGTCGCGAAATCTCTGGCGGAAAATTTCCCGTTGATTTTGACGGGTTGTTCCGAAATTTCATAACCCTCTTGTTTGAATAAATTATTTAATTCTTCTATTATCGGTTTGGCATTTTCATATTCAATAACCACCTCGCCTTTGTTCAGAGACGCCTCAACGGATTTTATACTCGGCAAATCAAGCAATTTTCTTTCAATGTTAAGCTCGCAGGAAGCGCAATGCATTCCCTTGACGTAAAAAATCGTTTCTTTTTTTCCGTTAATATTATCCATTTATATAATAATAATCGCCAATAACTATTTGTCTATGAGTAAAATAGCCGTTATAATAGGCCATTATGGATAATGACATAAGTTTCAGAAAATTCGCCGTAAGAGTTTTTAATTTTTATAAGCCGTTTAAGAGGTCTGTTTTTTTGGTTTTTGCGATAATGCTTTTGATTGAGGTTATTAATCTTGCTAATCCTTATATTTACGGAAAAATTGTGGATGGCATTGTATCCGGCAAGCCGATGGTTTCCGTGATAATTTTACTTTTGATTTCTTTGGGAATATCGCAAATAAATAATTTATTCGGTTATTTAAGGGAACGGGTTGAATTAAGAAAAATAGAATATAAAATAAATCGTCATGTTGCCGATGAAACCCTAAGAAAAGTGTTTGATTTTTCAATCGGTCAGCATGAAAATCAAAATTCCGGCATCAAAAAAAGCATTATTGACAGGGGCCAGCATTCACTTGAAACTTTGGCGTACGAGATTGTTTATAGTATAGCGCCGGTGTTTTTGCGCGTGAGCGCGGTTATAGCCGCGTTGTTTATTCTGGCGCCTATTTTAGGCGCGATGGTTTTTATCGGATTCGCGATTTTAATGGGTTTCACTATTTATTTTAATAATTTATTTTGGGACGGATATAAAAAAATTCAGGACGATTGGCACGAAGCGAATAAAAAACATTCTGAGATTTTACGTAATGTGAATTTGATTAAGACAAATGCCGGAGAGGAAAAAATAGCAAAAGAATTTGACATAATTTTAAAAACACTTGGCGATTTTTCGGAAAGTTATTGGGTAAAATTTCATACGTGGACTTTATCAAGAGGCGCTCTTTTGATTATTTTTCGTTTTTCTGTAATGTTTGTCGGCGTTTTTCTTGTATATAAAAAAATTTATACCCCGGGATTTTTAATTACCATCTGGTCATGGTCAAACAACGCTTTTAGCGATTTCGGCAAAATTTCCGGAATGAACCGTAAAATAATAGAACTTTACGCCGCGGTTAAAAAATATTTCATATTGCTTGACGTTGAATCCGACGTAAAAGAAATTCAAAATCCGATTAAGCCGGAAAAATTTGCGGGGAAAATTGAGTTTAAAAATATTTATTTTAAATATCCGAAAAGAGAATACATAAAAGAAGACGGCATTGTTCAAAGCAGAAAAAGGGCGGGAGAAGAACATGTTTTGAAAAATATTAATTTCACAATGGAACCCGGACAAAGAGTAGCCATTGTTGGTCCGTCGGGCGTCGGAAAAACTAGCTTGGCGCAGTTGCTTATCCGCGCTTACGACCCCGAAAAAGGACAAATTTTAATTGACAGCAATAATTTGAAAAATTTGGATTTGGGGAATTTCCGTTCCGCTATCGGCGTGGTGTCGCAAGATATTTTCCTTTTTGATAATTCTTTGCGTTATAACATCGCTTTTGGGGTTCGCGGTCAAGATGCGTCTGATGAACAATTACAACAAGCCGCGAAAATGGCTTGTCTTGATAAATTTATTAATAACTTGGAAAATGGTTTTAATACGATAATCGGCGAGCGAGGTATAAAACTTTCCGGCGGCGAACGTCAAAGAGTCGGCATTGCCCGCGCTCTCATTAAAAATCCGTCAATTTTGATTTTTGACGAAGCGACTTCCAGCTTAGACACGGAAAATGAGGCGCTTATTCGGCAATCTATAGAAAAAGCGTCAAAAGGTAGGACAACAATAATTATCGCCCATCGCTTATCCACCATAAAAGACGCCGACAAAATAATCGTGATGGAAAAAGGCAAAATAGTCGGCGAAGGCAAGCATAACGAATTGTTAAAAACCTGTAAAACTTATCAGCGCTTGATAAATAGCCAAACCGTTATGGTCGGCGGCGCGTGATTTGGAGTTGACTTTTATTTGAATTTAAGTATAATTTAAAAGTAATTTAACAAACAGCGGTTTTTAACCGTTAAAAAGATATTAAAGATATTATGGAGGTGTTAAGATGAAGGAAAATTTAAAATCTTTGGCGTGGTTTTTAGCCGTTCTTTTTATTCTATCTGTCGGCGCCGAATTGATGGCCGAGGATTATAATGGCATGCCGGCAATAAAAGATTTTGAGATTGTGAAAGATGGGGAAGATTTGAACTTCAGTTTTTCTTTTGATAATATTAATGGTGGACTTGCGGAGGCAAAGTTTACTGTAGGTTATGTTATTGAAAGAAATGGATTAGTCATGGAATCAAACATTATGACTAATTTAAGTGTTGCTCCAGATTTGGGAAAGGCATCTGAATTAAAAATAGACGTTTTTGAAACAGGGAAATTTCAGATGATTGTTCCTTGGTTTGAAGCGAAGGGCATTGCTGAATTAAAGTCAGGAGATACAATCACGTACGTTATTTTTTTAAAAGACAGCACCGGAAGAAAATCGAACACCATTTCCTACGAGTATGAATTCGTAGGGGGGTGGGATATTTAAAAGACGTGGGAAACTCAAGGGGCTCTAAACGTTAAGAGCCTCTTTTTTTATTGCCTATTTATCAACATTCGTTAACCATTGACTTGTCGGTTGACAAAGAATATTATTGAAATATATGAAAAAAGAATTTTTTACCACAAGCGAAGTGGCATTGTTTTTAGGTATTAGCAGGCAAGCGGTTTTTAAAAAAATTAAAGCCGGGAAAATCAAAGCGCAGAAAGTTGGCCGTAGTTTTTCAATTAATAAAAAAAATTTGGCTGAAATTTTAGGTACGGTTTTAACAGAACAACAAAAACGAGAAATTGAAAAATCGGTTGGCAAAACCATTCGTGAATATAGCGAAACTCTTAAATTATTGGGTCAAGAATGAAAATAAAAATATTGACAATAAGTGAAGTTGAATACGCAGCTTATTATTTAGCGAAAAAATTTATGGAATGGAACGAGCCAATTCCGGATTTTTCAACGCGATTCCTAAATATTTTAGAAAGCTGTTTAGCTGTTCCATTTTCCGCTTTTAGCGGTAAAAACGTTTACCAGGGCATTAATGGCAAAGCGGCAATGCTTTTTTATTTAATGATTAAAAATCATCCTTTTCAGAATGGCAATAAAAGAATTGCGATAACAACGCTTATGTATTTTTTATTTAAAAATAGAAAATGGTTAAAAGTTGACAATCAAGAATTATATAATTTTGCAAAATGGGTTGCTGAGAGTAATTCTAAGCTTAAAAATGAAACTGTAAAAGCAATAGAAAAATTTATTAAAACCTATATGGTGAATTTATAATAAGAAAATTTATCTGGATTGACATTTCCTCCAAAAGTTATCCACAGCCCATATCTTGTTATTTATTCTTAATACATTAAAATTAAATTAATGAAACTCTTTTCTGGCAAATTATTTATTTCTTTTTTAATTTTAACGGTGCTGTTTTACGGCGTTTCAATCAAGACCGCAGAAGCAAAAGGCGCTGTGCAGGCTGTTCAAGAGGCTTTTAAAGTTATACCCATACCGCAAACAGTAAAATATGTTGCCCTTTTTTTAATTCATCCCCTAGCAGCAGCATATACTCAAACAGCAATGATATCTGGAGCAATAGGGGCAAAAGTTTTCCCATGCAATAAAACAGCAGCTGGTATTATTGGTAATTTTGGCGGCATTGGAATGGGTGGCGGTGTGGGAGGACCAAGTGGCGGTGCGATTGCCGTTGAATTGGTAAATAATAATAATTGCGATGGCGGCTCTACTTCTTCCTCGCAAGAGGGCGCCGGTGCCGGTGCCGGTCCTGTCCAATGGCAAGGCGCCGCCGGTTCTCCGACTTTGCAAAGTCAAACAGCGTCTCCGGCTGTGAGCTCGGACGGAAATTGCGTAACCGGATTTACTTTGTCATACAGCGTCACAGATGCTTATCAATACGGAATATATAGAGATAATAATCTAGTTAAACAAGGAACGTTAAACACCATTGTCCAACCCTCCCCATACAACACCAGCTTCTCATACACAGACAGCAATTTGGCTCCAAATATCACTTATAAATACGAGGTAATATTAACCGATAAAGACGGCAAACAATACAGATATCCTGAAATGTTGGCTTATACCGATTGCATTAAGTTAGACCTCAAAGCCAATGATGCGGATGGTCCTCTCAATGTCTTCGTTGCCAGAGATAATGTAAATCTTAGATGGGAAACGGTAGCCGCCGCTTCCTGCGTCGCTTCTGGAGATTGGAGCGGCAATAAAGGCCCGGCTTCGGCTTCGCAAGACTTAGGCAGAATAGCCAGAGGAACATCCAATCCCGGCCAAGGTAAACAATATAATTATTCCATGAGCTGTGAGTTCCCTCAGAAAAACAAAACTCTTTCTGACAGCGTTCAAGTAACCGTATTTAAATACCCTAACTGCGCTTTTTCCGCTGACCCTTCCACTATTGAAGTTCTTCCCGCCACTTCCACATTATCTTGGGATTGCCGTTATGTCGGAGGCGCTTCTGACGAAGGTTCGGATTCCTGCTTAATTGATCAGAGCGTAGGCAACGTTAATCCCATTTTCGGCTCCGCCAGCGTGAGGCCTTCCCAAGCAACCGTTTATACCCTTACTTGCAGCACTGTTGACGGAACAAATTCTTATCAAGCTTCCGTTAATATAGGTTTCAAACCCCGGGTATATGAGGTGATACCGAGTTATTAAATAAGGTCGATGGAAATTATAAATAAAATAAAAATATGAACATAACCGACAATCAAGTAGAGATGATTTCTGTTGATAAATTTAAACTTGGCAAGAAATGGTTTTGGATTGGGATTGTTATTGCTTTTATTCATGCTCTCGCCGGATTAATATACGGCATCGTCTTGCTTTTGGAAAAAAATCACAGGAGAGAAGGCATAATTATTGTCGCTTTTGCCATTGCATGGGCTTTACTTAGTTATTTTGTGGTTGGTCCTTGGTTGCTTGACTGGATGGCCGCAAAAGGATTGTTGATTCCGAGATTAAATATCCAACAGACGCAGTTTCCTCAACAGCTTTAATTATATTAAAATTATCAAATTAATATTTTTATGAATAATAAGGGGAATCATTTAATTGTTGATATCTACAACATTGGAGAAGAAAAATTAAAAGATATAAAAAGCGCTAAAAAATTACTTAAAGATTTATCGGAGAAAATCGGAGCGCGGTCTATTGGAAAGCCGGTTGTAAAAAAAATTACCTCCATTAATTCATTGAATTGGGGGATATCCGGCTTTATTTTGCTTTGCGAGAGCCATATCGCGCTTCATACGTGGCCGGAAAATAATTATGCGGCAATGGATATTTATCATTGTAAAAATTTCAATAAAGATAAAATCAATAAAACGGTTTATTATCTTAAGAAATATGGGGGTTCAGATAAAATTAAAATAAAAATTTTAATCAGGGGATAATTATGTTTTTCGTCAATTTATCAATTTTTTTAAGCGCCGCCACGGCCATTTCCTACGAGATAATCGGCGGCAGTGTTTTGACGGTGCTTTTGGGCTCGTCAATTTATTATTTTTCGTTGGTTATCGGCGTTTTTTTGGCGGCTTTGGGGGTTGGGGGCTGGCTTTCGTCAAGATTGGAAAATGCACTTGAAGAAAAGTTGGCGTTAATTACGATTGCTTTGTCTTTGTTTGGCGGCGGTTTAACTGTTTTAATTTTTGGAGGATATGTTTTAGTTTTTGAGGTATTAAGAGGGATGAATTTTGGCAATGTATTCGGTTTTTTAACTGGAATAAGTTTTGGACAGCTTTTTTTCAGTTTTTTTGCGCTCATTCTTGTTTTTGGAATTGGAATTTTGGCGGGAATTCTTTTGCCGGTTTTTTCGCGGGTGGTTGCGAAATATATATCCCTAAAAGACGCTCTGGGCAGAACTTTCTTTTTGGATTACGGCGGCGCTTTATTTGTTTCAGTTCTTTTACCAATATTTTTTTTCCCGACATTCGGTTTTATTAAAACATCTTTTTTACTTGGGATAGTGGATGTTATTTCCGCTTTGGCAATGATGTTGTTTATGCGCCGGGAAAAAATCAAAATTAAATCGATTTTATTTTTGGCATTAGCCGCGGCTTTTGTTGTCAATGCCGTCGGTTTTTTTAACGCCAATCAAATTGAAAATTTTTTAGAGAAAAAACAATACGGCGATCGCCAAATTCTTTACCGTGGCCAGTCGCCTTATCAAAGATTCAGTTTTCTCAAAGACAAAGAAAATGGTAAAATCAGCTTGTACATCAACGGTCAGCGGCAGTTTGAATCCGGCGAATGGGACGCGGTTTATCACGAAACATTCGTTCATCCGGCAATGGCGTTGAAACAATCAACGCCAAATTTAAATGTTTTAGTTTTGGGCGGCGGCGACGGTTTGGCTTTAAGGGAAATTTTAAAATACGGCAATGTTTCAGAGACGACTTTAGTTGATATTGATTCCAGTCTAGTGTTAGCGGCAAAAAATCTGGACGAAGTGAGGGAATTGAATAAAAATTCTTTTGACGACTCACGAGTTAAGGTTGTTTTTGATGATGCCTTTAATTTTATTAAAGAAAATTCTGATAACGACGCTTATGATATTATTTTTATTGATTTCCCCGACCCCACGGATAACGGTTTGGCGAAATTGTATTCCAAAGAATTTTATTTGACGCTTAAAGATGTTTTGCGGTCGGATGGAATAGTGGTTGTTCAAAGTGGCGGCTATATGACCGCGAATCACAAGACTATTTTGCTTACAATACAAGCCGTCGGATTTAAAACATTAGCCCTTCATCCGCCGGTTTATGATTTATTAGACCAGAATTTTGGCTTTACTTTGGCGAGCGAATTTGAAATTTTAAACAATGATTTCAATAATTTGTCGGTTGGCGTAGAGACAAGGATTTTTAATAAATATAAATTAAATGAAATTTTCGCGGTAACGCCAGTTCCGAAAGACGACAGTTCTATAAAAGTAAATTCTATTTTTCAGCCGTCCATTGTAAAAAATCAGTCAGGCGGATTTGCCGAAAATTACTTTCAATCTTTGCCGATAAATAAAATTTTAGCGCAAATCAATCTTCCGGAAGAAAAAATTCGCCGCGATTTTGAAAAAATGTTTTACGGTAATTAATTTTTAAATTTTTATTTCACCGATAAAAATTCCGTAGTTTTTATTATTATTTTTATTTTCAAAATCAACGGATTGAATTTTGCCGTCCGGCGTGATAACGCCGGCTTTTTCATTCCCGCCGTTTATGACAATCGGGGTTTTCAGCCAAACCGCTTCAATTCTCCTTAAATTATTAGTAAGAAACATATATTTATCCGAACCGACAGAAACCCATTGGCTACTGGCATTGTGGGAAATAAAATCAGTGCCCATTTTTTTGATTTTTTTTACTTCATAAGGATAATGGATTTCAAGACAAATTAACGAAGCGAATTTTAAATCGTTGCTTTGCAGAATTTTTCTTTTGCCCGCGGTATATTGGAAATTTTTATCAAAAAATGCGTCTTCTTTGCCGAGCTCGGGCGTTATTTTAAGAAACCAATTATAATAAAATGGCCGCCAATTACCGAATGGCCACCATTCACTGGCGATAGTGAGCCGCGATTTGTCGCGAACGTCAACCAATTCGCCGTTTCTGTCAAATAAAAGCGCGCTATTATATCTTTTATCACCGCGTATTGTGGTAAAAGTCGCCACAAGATTAGAGTTTAATTCTTTAGCTAAATCACCGTAATTTTTTATAAGAATGCCGGCGTTGGAAATATTAAATTTTTCAAAAGCTTTTTCATCGGCATTATTCCAGATCTCAATGTCAATCATATCTTCTGGCAGAATTAAAAGGTTTATTTTTTTCTGTTCCAAGTCGGATTTGAGCGGTTGTAAAGCGTTTTTTACCATTGATTCGGCGAGAGATTTTTCTTTATCGTTAAAATTATTATTTTTAAAAATCAAAAATTCTTTGTTAAATTTATCATTATTGGAAACGGCGCCGATTTTTATCGTTTTTGGGAGATTATTGTAATTAAGGGTATTTTTTTGAAGTTGAGATAGAGAAATTTGCCATCCGGAAAATAAAATTATTATTAAAACAATACTTAAAACAATGGAGACCTTGAATTTCCCCCAAATCATCTTGCTACCATCAATAGTAGCAAGATTAAAAGCAATAATTGCATTGATTGATGTTGCAAAAAAAGTTAAAAGATTTAATCCGCCAATGGCCGCCAGGCCCAAAAACGGCGAGAAACCAAGAATATTGCCGGCGGTCATTATATTCATTGGCAGAAAAGAATACTGGTTTTGCAGATATTCAAAAATAGTCCAGAGAATAGGCAGAATAGCCACTAGCCAATAGTTATCAGCCACCAGTTTTTTTATGGCATAAACAATAATCGGCAAGCCGATAAAAATTAAAGTTGAGAGCAGAAAAATATATGGGTCAAACGCGAAATAAAGCGTTGCTAGCATTAAAACAATTCTAAAAATAAAAAAACCGGCGATTAGCCGCCAAAATTTTTGTTCTTTTAGAGTAAAAATAAAAAGCGGAACCAGAAAAATAAAACCAAATGGCCAAAAATAATCAAAAGGCAAAAACGCCAGAATCCCCAATATCGCCGATAAAATTGGAAAAATCATAAATAAATTATATAATATTATAATGAAACTTACATTTCACGGCGGGGCGGGCGTGGTAACCGGCTCCAATTATTTACTGGAAAGTGAAAATGCGAAAATTTTAGTTGACTGCGGACTTTTCCAGGGTTCGTCTTTTTGCGACAATCTTAATTTTGAAAAATTTCTTTATGAACCGAAATTAATTGACGCGGTTTTTATTACGCACGCTCATATTGACCATATCGGTCGCTTGCCGAAACTTTATAAACACGGTTTTCGCGGAAAAATTTTTTCAACCGGTCCAACAAAAGATTTTAGCGAATATTCGCTAATTGATTCAGAGGGAATTTTAAGCAAAGAAGCCGCTAAAAAAAATCGCGCTTCGATTTACACAATAGATGACGTTAATGAAATGATGAAATTATGGGAGGGAATTAAATATCATCAGAAAATCCGCGTTAAAGATTTTGAAATTGAGTTTTTTGACGCCGGACATATTCTTGGCTCAGCGTTTCTTCTTATCAGAGAAATTAAAACCGGGGGGAAAGTTGTTTTTTCCGGAGATCTTGGCAATATCGCCACGCCCATTGTAAAAGACACCGAGACGTTGCCGGAAACGGATTATGTCTTGATTGAATCCACTTATGGTAATCGTTTGCATAAAGATTTGGAAATCAGAAAGGATATTTTGGAAGATATTATAGAAGAAACCGTAAAAGCGGGCGGAACGCTTTTGATTCCGGCGTTTGCGATGGAGCGCACCCAAGACCTTTTATACGAGATAAATGAATTTGTTGAAAACGGCAGGATTCCGCGCGTGCCGGTTTTTATTGATAGTCCATTAGCGATAAAACTCACAACGGTTTATAAAAAATATTCTCAAAATTCGGATTATTTTGATACAGAATCACTGGCTTTAATAAGGAAGGGCGATGCCATTTTTGATTTTCCGGGGTTGAAATTAACCCTTACTACCGAACAATCAAAAGAAATTAATGATGTTAAGGGTTCAAAAATTATTGTTGCCGGCAGCGGAATGTCGCAAGGCGGCAGGATTTTGCATCATGAAATGCGTTATTTGTCGGACCCGAAAAGCGCGATTTTGTTCATCGGTTATCAGGCGCAGGGTTCTTTGGGGAGGCAGATTTTAGAGGGCGCGAAAAGCGTGAGGATTTTCGGCGAGGATGTGGCGGTGAACTGTAAAGTGAAATCAATCAGTGGCTATTCGGCGCACGCTGACCAAAAAAAATTATTGGAATGGCTCAGGCCACAAAGAAAAATTTTGAAAAAAATTTTTGTGATGCAAGGGGAAGAAGACCAATCAAGGCCGTTTGCCGATAAAGTAAGAGATGAGATGGCGGTGGACGCGGAAGTGCCTTTAATAAACGAAAGCGTTGAAATTTAGCCACTAGTAATTAGCCACTAGCCACTAGTGTATTAGTTGATAGCTATCAGATAAAAAATATGATAAATTCTTATAAAGATTTAATTGTTTGGCAAAAATCTTTTGAGTTGGTTATGGAAATTTATAAATTAACAGATTTATTTCCAAAATCGGAAATTTACGGATTAATTTCTCAGATACGCCGTTGCGCCGTTTCTATTCCGTCAAATATTGCGGAAGGTTTTACCAGAAAACATCGCAAGGAATATGCTCAATTTATTTCTATTGCTTTTAGCTCTGGCGCAGAATTAGAAACTCAGTTATTATTATCAAAAGAACTGAAATTTGCAGTGGAAAAAGATTTTATTAAATCCGAACAATTATTAAATGAGGTAATGAAAATGTTAAACTCTTTTTCTTCAAAATTAAAAATTAATTACTAGTGGCTAATTACTAGTGGCTAGTGGCTAAGTTTATGGATAAAAACATTTGCCATACCGCTTATAAATATAAAATTTGCGTTTCCGGAGCCGCGGAAACAAATCATTGCGGGGCTGACGCGTTTGCGTCAGCCGAAGAATTGGGCAAGGAAATTGTTCGGCACGACGCGGTTTTGGTTGACGGCGCCACAACAGGCTTTCCATTTTGGGCCGCCAAGGGCGCGAAACAGGAAGGAGGGATTGTTATCGGTCTTTCGCCGGCTGCCACGGAAAAAGAACATATTCACGGTTATCAATTACCGACGGAATACCACGATATGATAATTTACACGGGCTTTAATTATTCCGGCCGCAATTTGCTTTTAGTAAGAGCGTCCGACGCCGTTATTTTCGGTTGCGGCAGAATGGGAACAATCAATGAATTTACCATTACTTTTGAAGACAAAAAACCGATTGGAATTTTACAGGGCGAATGGGAAACGGACGAGCTTTTTAAGGAGTTGATTGAAAAGTCCCATCGCGCCGAGGAAATGAAAGGAAAAGTTGTTTTTGATTCGGACCCGAAAAGATTATTGGATAAATTAGTGGAAATAATAAAAAAAGAAAAAGAAAATAATCATAATTCTAAAGTTTTATAAAATGGAAATTTTTGTTTCTCAAAATTTGGAAATTTTTGGAAGGCTTGTTTTAGCGGTTGTTTTCGGCGGTCTCATCGGCATTGAACGGCAAATTGCCCATAAAACCGCGGGGTTAAGAACCTTTTCTTTAATTAGTCTAAGCTCATGTCTTTTAGCTGTTATTTCAATTCTGCTTGAAAAAAATTTTGCCGATTTTAATGTCGCCATAATACCCACAAGCATCATTGGCGGTATCGGATTTATCGGCGCCGGCTTGATTATTTTTCATGGTTCTCATCCAAGCGGCGTTACTACGGCGGCCGGGCTTTTAGTGGCTGCGGCGGTCGGAATGGCGACTGGTTTCGGTTTTTATGGCGTGGCTGTTCTTGCGGTTGCCATCACACTTATGGTTTTCACGGTTTTTTGGATTTTTGAAAAGAAATTTTTAGATAAAATTGTTGGCGATCCAGACAAATCAGATGAAAGGAATCTTTAGCCAAATTATTTTTCCGGCTTCGCTTTTGGCGACTACTATTATCGGCGCCGGAATGTTCGCTTTGCCTTTTTTATTCAATAAAGCCGGTATTGGCACCGGTATTTTTTATTTAATTTTTTTCGGCGTTGTCCTTGCTTTAATTCATTTAATGTACGCCGATATCATCGTTCGCACTCCGGAAAATCGTCGATTCCCCGGATACGCCAGAATTTATTTGGGGAAATTCGGTTATTGGTCAAGCATTTTTATGGCGATATTCGGCGCGCTTCTGGCTTTAACAATTTATCTTATTTTGTCGCCGAGTTTTATAAAATTAATATTGCCGGCTGTTCCGAACATTTATGCTATTTTTATTTTTTGGATTTTTGGTACTTTGGCGATTTTTTTCAGCATTAACGAATTGGTAATTTCCGGATTTTTAATTTTTCTCGGGATAGTGGTAATTATTTTTACGATATTCGGCTTTGGCTTAGTGAATGGATTAGATAAAATAACAGCCGTGCCATTGTTTAATTTCAGCAATATTTTTTTGCCGTTCGGCGCGGTTTTATTTTCAATGTATGGCCGGTCGGCTATCCCGACTTTATTGGGTTATTTTAGAAATAATGGCCAGTCGCCCGTTAAAAGCAAATGGCCTATTATTATTGGCAGTATCACGCCGGCGATTATTTACGTCATATTTGTTTTTGGAATTTTAGGGCTTTCGGATGATATTTCCGAAGACGCGGTTTCCGGATTAGTCGGAAATTTGCCAATCGTCATTTTGTGGATTTTGGGAATTTTGGGAACGATATCTTTATGGAGCACTTATATCGTCATTGGCCGCGATATTAAAAAAAGTTTGGAACATGATTTTAATTTTCCGTTGGTTTTATCCGGCGCAGTTGTTCTATTTATTCCTATTCTATTATATATTGTCGGTTTCCAAAGTTTTTTAAAATTAGTTGAATTTTCCGGCGCTATTATTATCGGGCTGGAAGGGATCTATATAATTTTAATGTGGCTTAGGGCGTCTCGAGGCGCGGATTTGCGCGGACAAGAAAAAATTATTAACAGAATTCATCCGATAATTATTGTTTCTCTTTTGCTTGTTTTTATCGTAGGAATAGTTTATAAAGTAATTTATTAGCATGGAAAGGCGCAAACAATATGATAATAAAATAGTTTTATCTCATACCGAGGAACATGAAATCCCGAAGGGGAAATTAGGTTTGATTTTTTGCAAAGATTGCAACGCGGTTTATTATAAAAAATCCTGGCACCATAATTTGCGGAATTATAAAAATCTCCGCGAAAATTTGCCGATCAAATTTTTTTTATGCCCGGCTTGTAAAATGATTAAAAACAGACAGTTTGAAGGAGAGATTATCATTAAAAACATTCCTTCTAAAATTTTCAGCGAAATTGAACATTTAACAACGACATTTAGCCGGCGGGCTTATGAGCGCGATCCAATAGACAGGTTGATTGCCATTAAAAAAAATAAAAATGAGATGGTAATAACCGTCACAGAAAATCAGCTTGCCGTAAAAATTGCTAAAAAAATCAAGGATACTTTTAAAAAAGTTGATATTAAAATTTCTTATTCTCCTTCGCCAAGCGATGTGGCATATGTTAAGTTAGAGTTTAAAAGTTTAAAAGTTTAAAAGTTGTCCTCGTAGTTGAATGGATACAATACCTCCCTCCGAAGGAGGCGGTTAACAGGCCCGCCCCCACACTTATGATGTCCCTATAGCTCAACGGATAGAGTGTAGCCCTCCGAAGGCTGAGGTCGAGGTTCAATTCCTCGTAGGGACACAATAAGTGTGGGGGTGAAATTCCTGTCGAGGACACAATCTTATTGAACAATTCTATGGAATTGTTCAATGATGTTAAATTTATTATGGGGCTTGTTTTTTATTTTAACCTGTGTTAAATTTTATAAATTATCCCTCACCCTTCAAAGATAGTACTTCGCCTTTTTAAAAAGAGCGGGAAATGGGGCAGGGGAATAAATAATAAATTGAAATTAACTTCAATATAATTTATAAATTTTAATAAATAAAATTTATAAAAAATCTTTGAAGGGTGAGGGATGGCTTTAACCGTTAGACAAAAACAGAATATTGCGAAAGAATACGGGCTTCATGAAACCGATACAGGCTCCGTTGAAATTCAAATTGCGCTTTTAACCAAGCAAATTAACGAATTGGCGGACCATCTCAAAAAAAATGCCAAAGATAATCATTCTCGCCACGGGCTTTTAAAAATGGTTGGCAAAAGAAAAAAATTTCTTTCTCATTTGGGGAACAGTGATAATAAAAGTTATACAAGCTTAGTGCGCAAACTCGGCTTGAAGAAATAAATGTTAGTCAAACACAAAGATCAGCGAGTCGGGATTTTTATTGATATTCAAAATCTTTATCATTCGGCGAAGAATATTCACCGTGCCAGGGTCAATTATAAGGAATTGATAAAAGCACTTGTCGCCGGACGTCCTTTAATAAGGGCTATCGGCTATGTTGTTAAAAGCGAGCAATCTATTATTTCCGGCGAAGCTTCCCGCTCTGAAGGAGCGAGGCTCGCCCCCGGAGGAGAGGCGGCTTTTTTTGAAGCTTTGGAAAAGTCGGGGATTGAGTTAAGAATGAAAGATCTTCAAATTTTTGCCGGCGGAATGAAAAAAGCCGATTGGGATGTGGGTATGGCGGTTGACGCCATCAGGATGGCGAATTCTTTGGACACCGTTGTTTTGGTTACTGGCGACGGAGATTTTATCCCCTTGGTTGAATATTTGAAATGGGGATTGGGTAAAGGAGTGGAAGTGGCGGCGTTTGGCAGAAGCGCGTCCGCCAAACTTAAAGAAACAGCAGACTCTTTTATTGACTTAGACAGAGTGCCGAGAGTAATATTAAAAAAATAATTTAATCCTGTGTCGTAGGGTTCCGAGTTTGCGGATAAGTAGAACAGAAAAATCATTTTTGTGTTCTAAAATCCGAAAGTTCGGGCTTCTCGGCATAGTAAAAACTATGCAAATAAAAAAATACGAAACAGTATTCGGCGGCAAGAAATTGTCCGTTGAGATATCTGATTTGGCCGACCAGGCCAACGGGTCAGCGTTAGTTCGTTATGGCGGCACGGTGGTTTTTGCCACAGTTGTAATGAGTAAGAGAACAAAAGAGGGTTTGGATTATTTTCCGCTCTCCGTTGAGTACCAGGAGAAATTTTACGCTATTGGTATGATTTTGGGCGGCCGTTTTATGAAGCGAGAGGGTAGGCCGTCAGACGAAGCAGTTTTGACCGGTAGATTGGTAGATAGAACCATTCGCCCGCTTTTTGATTCTCGAATCAGAAACGAGGTGCAGGTTACCGTTTCCACGCTTTCTTTAGACGCCCAAAACGATCCTGACGTAACAGCAATTATTGCCGCTTCAATAGCAATTGGCATATCCGATATTCCATGGAATGGACCGGTTGGCGCAGTTAGAATAGCGCACATTAACGGCGATATGAATGTTAATCCAACATATGAGGAGAAAAAGGAATCAAAATCAGATATCGTCATCTCTGGCAAAAAAGGAAGCATCAATATGATGGAAGCCGGTTGCAAGGAAATTACGGAAGAGATGGCCAGCAATGCCTTAGACAAAGCGGTAGAAGAAATTGGTAAAATAATCGAGTTTCAAGAATCTATTGTTAAAGAAATCGGCAAAAAGAAACAGGAGGTAAAATTAGAGATTGTTCCTCAAGAGATGGTTGATTTATTTGAGAAAGAAATTGTTCCGGCGCTGGAAGATACTATTTACAATAAACATCAAGATGAGCGTTTTGGCTTAAAAGATAAATGGACAAAGTTGTTTACAGAAACTTTTCCTACCATCAGTAAAAATTTTGCCGACGATTTGTTTGAGGATGAAGTAAAAAAAGTTATCCAAAAAAATATTTTAGAAAATGAGAAAAGACCGGACGGCAGAAAGTTGGATGAGATTCGCCCATTGTTTGCAAGCACCGGATTATTGCCGCTCTCTCATGGCTCGGGAGTTTTTTATAGAGGAGGCACGCACGTGCTTTCTATTGTAACTCTTGGCGGACCAAAAGATGTTCAATTAATTGAGGGTATGGAGATCCAGATGAAAAAAAGATTTATGCATCATTACAACTTTCCGCCATTCTCTACCGGAGAAACTGGTAGAATGGGCTCTCCAGGCAGGAGAGAAATCGGTCATGGCGCGCTGGCAGAAAGAGCGTTAGAGGCGGTTATACCGGATAAAGAAATTTTTCCCTACACTATTAGAATTGTCTCGGAATCAATGGCATCAAACGGTTCTACTTCAATGGGTTCTACTTGCGCCTCCACGTTGGCGTTGATGGATGCCGGCGTGCCAATTAAAGCGCCTGTTGTCGGTATTGCTATGGGTATTGTTGTTAAAGATGATAAGTATAAATTATTGACGGATATTCAAGGCATTGAAGACCATTATGGCGGCATGGATTTTAAAGTTACCGGTACTGTAAACGGTATTACTGCCATACAATTAGATTGCAAACTGGAAGGCCTAAGCGCGCAAATGTTAAAAGACGCGTTTATTAGATCTGCTCAGGCTCGCAAGCAGGTGATGGCTACGTTGTTGCAAGCTATTGCCGAGCCAAGAGCGGAGCTTTCTTCCACCGCGCCAAGAATAATCAAAATAATGATTGATCCGGAGAAAATCGGAGCGGTTATCGGTCCTGCCGGAAAAGTCATTAAAGGCATTACGGAAAAAACCGGCGCGGAAATAGACATTGAACAAGACGGCACGGTGCTTATTACCGGTA
>ERZ1292625.87-Hain-H41-01um-R1-87-length-164992-cov-13_pt3 | contig 18850 bp, 23 predicted proteins | sample MGYA00564400_ERZ1292625 | MGnify/ENA primary metagenome ERZ1292625 (study PRJEB36523, sample SAMEA6512639) | groundwater metagenome | collected 2019-01-08 | study: AquaDiva: Metagenomics assemblies of 32 groundwater samples
CCAAAACCCTCTCCGTCTGAGAGAAGTTGAACTGGACCTGTCTGCCGACAGGCAGGCTCGAACCAGCACACCCTTTCAGGCGCTACCACCTCAAAGTAGTGCGTCTGCCAATTTCGCCACCTGGGCATTAAACAATCTTCCATAACCAAAACCCTCTCCGTCTGAGAGAAGTTGAACTGGACCTGTCTGCCGACAGGCAGACTCGAACCAGCATACCCTTACGGGCGCTACCACCTCAAAGTAGTGCGTCTGCCAATCCTGCCTACCGGCAGGTTCGCCACCTGGGCATTAAATATCTTTTAAGATTGAGAGTTCCTTCCCATCTGGAAGGAGGGCAAAAGTAAAAAGGATTTGAAACTTTACCAACGAATAAAGACTAGGCTTCCAGTCTCTTCTTTTTAGGAACTTTTTGGGCCAGGTATTGAACTATGTTTTGATACTCGGAGTATTCTTTGTGACCTATGGCCAACTTAATCCCATCCTTAAATCTAATTTCTAACTCTTTAAATAGAGAATTTTTGCCAGTTTTAACTTGACGTTCTATCCAATACTCGATTTGATCGAGCGGATACTTTTTGGTGCTTCTAAGCACAGGAAAGGTAAGTTCGACCTGATTATTGCCAAGACGAATCACTTTGTAGCGTATAAAGATTTTATATAATACGAATAGCGCGATTGGTGTAAGAGCAGCTATAATAACATAGGTGTACCATGCAGGCCCAGGGTCATTTACAACCACCAGAGCATTCATATAAAGAACAGCCAATGTCAGTATAAGAAAGATTACAAAAGAGACAATAGTACCAGTTTGAGGTTTTGAAATAATCATTATGGCTTTTTATTGAGCCGAGAATGGGACTTGAACCCACGACCTACGGTTTACGAAACCGTTGCTCTACCAGCTGAGCTATCTCGGCACTATATATAGAACTCACCAAATAGGAATTGTCGGTTTTTTGATATGGGCCAATTCCTAATGAGAGTTCCTAATCCAGGTAAAATTATAATTATTCGCAAAAAGTATATCTTGTATTATTTATTATGCTATCGAAGAAATGCAAATATGCGATTCATGCCTTGGTTTACCTAGCCGAGCGTTATCAACAGGGTCCTGTTCATATCCAGGATATTGCTGAGCATCAGCATATTCCTAAGAAGTTTTTGGAGGCAATACTGCTTGAGCTTCGAAACGCGAAAATTCTTCATAGTAAGAAGGGAAAAGGAGGGGGTTACTACCTCTATCGTAAGCCAGAAGATGTCAATCTTATGGAGATTATGAGGCTTATGGACGGGGCGATTGCGATGCTTCCATGCGTATCGCTTAATTATTACGAACCATGCGAAGAATGTAGGGATGAGAAAAATTGCGGAATTCGCGATGTTTTCATTGGTGTAAGGGACGATACCCTCAAAATTTTATCAGAAAGCACTTTGGCTCAGATTCTACAAAGGCAAAAAGGAATAAGGCGGGTATGAAATTTGACCTATAATCTATTAAAACAATAGACTAATAATTTATAATTTTACAACTTAACTAAAAAACAAGAAAAATTATGACAATACGATTGGGGGATATTGCACCGGACTTTCAGGCAGAAACAACGGAAGGAACTATCAAATTTCATGATTGGCTTGGCTCCAGTTGGGGCGTATTATTTTCTCACCCTGCTGATTTCACACCGGTTTGTACGACCGAACTTGGTGCAGTAGCCAAACTTCGATCTGAGTTTGATAAGCGCAATGTTAAAGTGATGGCCCTAAGTGCGGATCCTTTAGATTCTCATATGAAGTGGATTGGTGATATTAACGAGACTCAAAATACAAAAGTAAATTTTCCAATCATTGCCGATCCAAAGTTTGAAGTGGCTAACCTTTACGATATGATTCACCCTCAGGTGAGTGATAAGTTTACGGTTAGGTCTGTTTTTATAATAGGACCTGATAAGAAAGTAAAACTTACAATAACATATCCAGCTGCTACTGGAAGAAATTTTGACGAGATAATTCGGGTGATTGAAAGCCTGCAATTAACAGCTAATTACAGCGTGGCAACACCCGCGAACTGGAAGCATGGTGAAGATGTAATTATTACCTCTGCCGTTAAAGACGAAGATGTGGCAGCAAAATTTCCAAAAGGGCATAAGCGTGTGAAACCATATTTGAGAACTACTCCTCAACCCAATATATAAGGTTAATTGGAATTACACCTGACAAAACCAAAGCTCGTCTAAGCAAGACAGGATAGTGCGTTAAATGCGGACCCAAACATTTTTTGTGGAGTAGGTAGTCATGCTGCTGTTTTTTTCAAGTTCCGATTTTTCTGAATTTGCTGATAACCTCGGTTTACGATATAAATTCCTGTTACTGTCACAATAAAAGCTGCCCCGATTTTTAAATTCAACTTTTCGTCCAGTACTAACCAACCTAACACTACGGCCACCAATGGATTAATATAAGAGTAAAGAGAAGCTATCGTCATTGGTAGCTTGCTGATGGCATAATAGTATAAAACGTAAGCAATGGCAGAACCAAAAATACTTAGATACACTAATGAATATAGGGTTGCAGATGTCCAATGAACAAAAGTGAGATCATCGAATAAAAAACTCAACGGCAAGCACCACACACCACCAAAAATCATTTGAATACCAGCGTTTTGGAAAAGATTTGAATTTTGGTTAACCCTTCGAACCAAAATGCTTCCAACAGCCCACGATACAGTAGCTATAAATATTAAGAGGATGCCTATTGTATAATTAGAATTAGTGAAGTTTTGAAGATGTTCACTAAATATGAGAACTATTCCCACTAGGCCAATTATCACACCGACAATTATCATGGAGTTTGGCAATTCGGAACGGTTCACAGAAAGGTTAATCAGGATTACCAATACAGGCATAAGGGAACAGATTATGGCGGCAATACCACTATCGACAAACACTTCGGCCCAAGAAACAAGACCATTGCTTAGTGTGATCATGAGGAATCCCATGACGGCCATTTGGGTTAAGTATTTTAAAGTAAGATGGTTTGGTTTTTGAGTAAGAGCGACAAATGCTGAAAGCAACAAACCAGCGCTGATCTGACGAATGGCAGCAAATAGAAAAGGAGGAAAATCCTTAACGCCAATTCGAATCGCAAGAAACGTGGTGCCCCAAATCAGGCAAATGCCTGCCAGGCATAGATAAGCAAGAAAATGTTGGCCTTTGATATAATTATTTTAGTTTCAAAATAAGTTGATTTTCGTTGTAGAGCATCCTTAGATTCAGTTTTTATTTGTTAGACTTCTATTCTTTTTTACCACTTCGATACAAAGACTCTTTACTATTAATCAATTCTCCTTTACCTTCGGTACTTCCGTTATGAAAAAAATACTGTTTATTTCAATGGCCGTCTTCCTGCTCGCCTGTTCAGGTAATAAGGACATTATTACGCCAGAAATAAAGCCTTTGATGGAAGCCGTATATGCTTCAGGTTTTGTTGTATCCGGCCAGGAGTATCAGCTTTTTTCGCAAGTTGATGGCAACCTTATTCAGATTCTTGTGAAGGAAGGTGAGGATGTAAAGAAGGGACAACCGTTGCTTGTTATTGAAAGCAATCAACAAAATGCAAGATATGCACTGTCCAGACAGTCCTATGAAATGGCCAGGAATAATTACAGCGACAACTCGCCTGTCTTGCGAGAGTTAAAAACTGCAATAGAAAGTTCGCGCATCAGATACCAATATGATTCACTCAATTTTTCTCGTTATAGTAACTTGTTAAAGGCCAACGCCACTTCTCGCGCGGAGTTCGACAGAATAAAGCTTATTTATGAAAATTCTATGAATGATTACGCCTTACAATCGAGCAGATATGAAAAAATAAAGAACGATCTGTTTCTCACTATGCAAAATGCAGAAAGCCAATGGAAGGTTGCGCAAGAAGAATCAGGCCATTATGAGTTGCGGAGCGAAGTAGATGGAATAGTCTTTAAGATCTTGAAAGAGAAAGGGGAACTGGTAAGGCGCAGTGAGCCTGTTGCGATCATAGGAAACGGCAATAATTTTTACCTAAAACTTACGGTGGATGAATTGGATGTGCAGCGATTGATAGTGGGACAGGATGTAGCAGTTAAAATTGATGCTTATCCACAAAAATTGTTTAAAGGGCGAGTAAATAAAGTCTATCCACTAGTGGACACTCGCCAGCAATCCTTACGTGTGGATGCTACTCTTGAAGAAACTTTGCCTGGTCGGTTTTCAGGGCTTGCTGTGGAGGCAAATATTATTATCCGTCAAAAGGAAAAAACCATTGTAGTACCCAAGTCCGTGTTGTTGCCTGGAGATTCGGTTCGGATAAAAACTAAGGATGGAGAAAAGAAGGTAAAGATAGTCCGTGGTATCGAAACACTGGACGAGGTGGAGATTGTGGAGGGGCTTGATCCTACCGCACAATTATTAGTGAAAAATTATTGACTTCAATTTTACAGCAGGTGAAGCAGTATGGATATAAAAACATTTAAATTATCCATCGAAATCGCAAAGGTTCATCTCTTCAGCAAGCCCAAACAAACTATTGTGGCTATGTTGGGTGTGACGTTTGGCATTGGGATGTTCATCGCTTTGGTAAGTTTGATGACAGGCCTAAACAAATTTACTGAAGAGATTGCTATGACCTCTTCGCCAGATATTCATATTTCACATGATGTGACGGAAACCGGAAAAAGTATTATAGAGGGACTGAACCCGAAAGGGATTAACCTCGTGTATCATCAAAAGCCAAAGAGTGAAACAGCTAAAATAAGAAATGCTAACCAGATCATAGAAATCATTCGTAGAGATACACGAGTGTCAGGAGTTGCTCCGATGCTCTCGTCACAGGTCTTTTACAATTATGGCCCCATGCAATTGCCTGGAAATATTTTAGGAGTGGAAATTCTGGAGGAGGACAAACTTTTTGGATTGAGAGCCAAAATGAAACAGGGCAGGATTGAGGACCTGCTCTCCAACCACGATGGCATTATCATGGGAAGCGGATTGGCCAGAAAGCTTAATGCAAAGAATAGTGATCGCGTTGTGATCACTACCCCGCAAGGGTTTACCCGCACACTGAAGATTGTTGGTATTTTTCAGATGGGAATTGGTGTGGTTGACAATGTGCGCAGTTATGCCAATATCTCCATGGTGCAAACCATCTTGCAGCAAGATCAATCGTACATTACTGACATTAATATGAAATTAAAAAACCTTCACCTGGCAAGAGTTGTTGCTCCTGAATTTCAAGCAAAGTTTGGCAATAAATCCGAAGACTGGGAAACGGCCAACGCCACCTTTCTTACCGGTGTCATCATTCGCAACATCATCACCTATGCAGTTTCGTTCACTCTATTGGTTGTGGCAGGATTTGGTATCTATAACATTTTGAACATGACCATCTACAACAAAATGAAGGATATTGCCATTTTAAAGGCAATGGGCTTTGCGGGTGGTGATGTTAAAAATATTTTCATGATACAATCCCTGGTCATTGGATTTGTAGGAAGTTGTGCCGGGTTAATCATAGGATTTTTACTTTCCTACATGATTTCGATAGCGCCTTTTAATGGTGGAGACGTTGTCAGTCTGGAGCATTTTCCTGTCAATTTCGATCCAAAATATTATGTCATCGGCATTGTGTTTGGTGTGGCCACTACTTCTCTAGCCGGTTATATGCCATCGCGAAAAGCAGCGAAGATAGATCCCATAGAAATTTTGAGAGGGCAGTAATATGGAAGTATTAAAAGCTCATAAGATAAACAAGTACTTCTACGAGCCGGAAAAATTTCAGGTATTGAGGGATATTGATTTAACGGTTAATCAGGGTGAATTTCTTTCTTTGGTAGGGAAATCCGGATGCGGCAAGTCAACACTGATGTATGTTCTTTCTACAATGGATACGGACTATGAAGGCGAATTGGAGATTGCTGGTGAGCGACTGACCGGCAAAAATCAAAATGAACTGGCGGGATTTCGAAACAAACACATTGGCTTCGTTTTTCAGTTTCACTATTTGTTGCCAGAGTTCACCGTGTTGCAAAATGTGATGATCCCAGCCTTGAAAAGAGGAGATAAAGCGCACAAAGAAATAGAGGAAATGGCCTACGAGAAATTGAGAATATTAGGTGTTCAAGATCAGGCCCGGAAACGGTCCAGTAAACTTTCGGGCGGGCAACAACAGCGGGTAGCCGTTGCAAGGGCTTTAATAAATGATCCGGATATCATTATGGGTGACGAACCAACAGGTAATCTCGACACCTATAATTCAAATCTAGTGTTTGATATTTTCAATGAGCTGACTCATACCTATAAGCAAACGATAATTGCCGTGACGCATGATGAAGAGTTTGCCCGTAAATCGGACCGCATTGTGGAAATGAGCGATGGAAGAGTGGTAAAATAGAAAATGAAGCAACGTGTAGGGTCAATGAGAATAAGATGTTTCGATAAGAGACCTCTCACACATTGATGGTGTCATACACAATTACCCTTTCCCAAAGGTGAGAGCAGTTCTCAATAAACTTTAAGTGGATGGGATGATCCTGATAAGTTTTTTGTCCTGCCAGGTCATCAAAAAACATCAGCTCTGAAGCGCTATAACTGTTATCCACCACATCGCGTTTCTCAGTACTGGCCGGTACACCAATGTGAATCATCTTGATGGTTTCAATTTTCTCTAGCGATCTAAGTCCGTCCAGCAGTTTGGTTAAATCTGCTTTTGAGGAAGGATTTTTAAGCCAGAAGAAAACATGATGAACGAGGGGCGAATTCTCTTTTTTCATAGCAAATGATGTGGTAACGCCTAAAGTTAAGGCGGAAGCCGTTGCTAAAAAAGTTCTGCGGGATTGGGTGTTCATAATCACGATTTATATTTCTAAAATGGAGAATTATGGATTAACTTATGATTGATACTCTCCTTTGGTATTTATTTACACTGGTGACCCCGGAGAGATTCGAACTCTCGACCCTCTGATTAAGAGTCAGATGCTCTACCAACTGAGCTACGGAGTCATGATTTTATTAGCTCACAAATGTAGTCATCCCATATTAAATTTGATCCACTTTTTTTGAGTGAAAATCTTGAAGTCTGGCAGGTAAACCAGCTGTTGGTTGTAGTTTTTATGGGTACTCGCAATATTACCCCCATCGTTTTCAGGATCGAAGAAGTATTCATTATTTCCTGACAATCCCTTTACTGAATAAAATTTTGCAAGATACAAGCCGGGAGGTGAAGCTCTTAATCTTTATTAAATTCTCCAGTTGCCCGTAGCTGTACCTCGTTGCTTACCATCAATTCCGGAAGGTTGGCACCAACTTCAAAATCTTTTCTGTTGATCGTACAAGTGGCCTTGATGCCAATGGCTGGCTTTTTCGTCCGTGGATGTGGTTGAGGTCCTACTAACACTACCTCCATGTTAATGGACTTAGTAATCCCCCTGATGGTGAGATCACCTGTTAGTGTGTACTTGCCCTCTGAAGCTTTTTTGAAGGCGGTACTTTTAAACGAGAGTGTTGTAAATTTTTCAACATCAAAAAAACCGGGACTTCTCAAATCTTTATCACGCATTTCATTTTCGGAATTGATAGTGTTGGTTTCAGCCGTCAATTCAAAAACCGCATCGGTGAAATCATCTTTTGAAGAAGTGAGTTTGGCATTGAATATTTTAAAATAACCATCTACTTCTGAAATCATGTGGTGTGTCACTGTAAACCCGATTTTGGAATGACCTTTATCCAACGACCACGTTTGCGCCATTGACACTATCGACACGAGTAATGCCAAAAAAAGAGTAATTAGGTTTTTCATTTTTTTTTGAGTTTGGTTTTTAAAATAGTTCAATACGTGTAAATACTCCTATAAATTATTTTTGTTGCGCTGAGAAATACATTTTAGACCATCTCCTTCATTGCATCGATGGATGCCAGATTTTATTTTGGAGAATAGGAGGCATATTTTACTGCCGCTTCCAGAATTTGCCTGGTGATGCCCAATTCCTTTTCATTTCGTGGCGAATAAATCATCAGATAGGTTTTAGCCGCTCTGCCTTGTCCTGCCAAACCGTGCAGTTCGCCCCATCCCTTCTCCATCACTTCTTTTGTATCACTCGGACTGAGTATGATATGCATGGAACCATCCGTGGGATGAATGTGCCCAACTTCAGCATGGGAGATGGGAACTATGGTTTGGTTTCCCGAAACACTATCTTTTAGAAAAATACCAGGGCTGTTTTTTTCAAGGTAGCTTAATTTGTATTGAAGGTTATAAGCTGGATTGGCCACCTGATCATCAAATATCTTTTTCTGCAATTCGCGAACTGTGGAATCATTGTGTTGGTCTACCTGCCGGTGTGGTACAGCGAAGGGCGCGATGACCGGTTTTGTGCCTTTGCGTTTCGGTAAATTTTTCAAAACTTTTACATCTCCTTTTAAGCCAATGTCTCCAGCAATCCGGCCAATATCCAAGGGGTCTTTCATCTGTTGCTCAAGTTTTTTTACTGCTTGATACCCTTCGAATGTATGAGGGATACCACCTAAGCCCAGGGCTACCCAAGCCTGGTAATCTTTGTAGGCCGCTTCACCTAAGTAGAATTGAATCGCTGAAATAAGAGTTTGCTTTTGTGTTCCAATTTTTTCGATGCCCAATTCTACAACGTCTCCCGGTTTTAAATAACGGGGCGGCTTTTGTCCAAGTCCTACACCGGATGGAGTGCCTGTTGAAATTACGTCCCCGGGCAACAGGGTCATATATTGACTTACTTCGCTGATCAGGCGTGCTATTTTAAAGATCATCAGATTGGTATTGGATTCCTGTGTTTGGACTCCGTTTACCTTTAACCAGATCTTTAAGTTTTGAGGATCCCCAATATCTTCAGGAGTTACCAGATAAGGACCGAGCGGAGCGAAGTTATCGGCACTCTTGCCTTTATCCCATTGTCCGGCAGGGCGTTCCAGTTGCCATTCTCTTTCACTGTAGTCATTTATTATGGTATAACCGGCTACATATTTCAGGGCTTCCTCTTCTGTTATGTAAGATGCTTTCTTTCCAATCACAATGGCCAGTTCTGCTTCATAGTCTGTCTTCATCGAGTTCCTGGGAATCACCACATCATCAAACGGACCGCATAATGAAGTGCTTGCCTTCATGAAAATAACAGGCTCCTTCGGTGTGGGGGCCCCACCTTCTTTAATATGCTCGGCATAATTAAGGCCTATCGCTACAATTTTTGAAGGTCTAGCTATACAGGAAGCATATCGGCTGCCCGTTGGGATTTGAGCGCAATTGGCTTTATTATTCTCCAACCATTTCTTTAATCGGGAAATGCCATCGGATGCAAAAAATGTTTCGTTATAATCTTCTCCAAAGCTTGAAACATCCAACATCTGACCGGTGGATGTTACTACAGCGGGCTTCTCACCTCCAATGTTTCCAAATCGAAATAATTTTATCGGAGAACTATTCTGGGCTAAGCCATTTGGATGAAACCCCACCAACAACAGGAATTGGCAAACTATGATGCGAATAAGTAGATGTTTCATGTGTATAGTTTTTTGTTATGAAACGATAAAGTTACCTTAGCAGATACTTAAAGACTGATACTAATTACTTGAATGATTGCACTTTTTACAGGATTTTTAACGCGTTACCTGTTTGCGAACCTCAGCAGGCGTAACTCCAGTCGCCTTTTTGAAAACACGATTGAAGTAAGAAGCGTTTTTGAACCCCAGTCTGTTTGCAATTTCAGCCACATGCAAATCAGTATGAATGAGAAGCGATTTTGCTTCCAACAAGAGCTTCTCCTGAATATGAGTTGAAGCTGTTTTTCCAGTTAAGGCCTTGATAATTCCATTCAGATAATTTGCGCTGACGGCAAGTTGACTGGCCATTTCTGAAACGGTAGGATGATTACCCTTTTTATTCTTAACAAGCTGTTGGAGGTGTTCATCAATTGTTTTTCTAAACCGGTTAAAAAGAACTTTTGATGCTTTAACATCATTCGGAAGAATATTTACTTTTCTCTCGTAAATTCTTTTTGCTTTATGAAGATAAACCTGAAGGAGTTTGCGGATGATTTCAATCTTGTCGATAGCAGCAGAATAAATTTCACGAATCATTTCCTCCAAACATCTTGACAACTCCATTGCTTCTTCTGGCGTGAGCGATATCATATGTTCAGAATCGAAATTGAAATATGGGTACTCCATGTCAAAAGACTTAGTAATTTGATTCAAGCCTGCAAACGATGGCGTGAAATAAACCACGTAGCCGTGAAGTCTTCCGGAGCGGGTCCATGATTCTAATTTTCCAGGATAGCTAAAGCAGAGGCAGTTCTCAACGATTTTTACTTTCTCTTCACCTCTATAGAAATGAAGGTTTGCATTTGTAAAAAGAAGGACCCTATAAAAATTCACCCGACTCAAAGGCATGTGTGTTAGCTTCCCATCAGGCTGATCCTGCAGCCTCATACACATCACATCAGGATGCAAAGGCGTTCCTAGTCCATAAGCTTTAAAGAAATCGGTGATTGATTCAATATAGGGTATATGCGATCTTGGCATGACACAGTTAATCAACTGTCTGTAGGTTAAGATGGAATATTCATAATTGTTCTACTTCAGACTCAAATGCAAAACTCGTTTTATGTTTATTCTTCATTTGGTGCCCTTCTTTTTAGAATCAAACTATCCGGAGGATATCGGTTTTTCAACGTGTCCATTTGGCTGGTCGCCCAATGAATTATTAACTCCTTTTCCTCTGCAGACAGGTTTGCCTCTTTGTGTAATCCTAGCCAGGTATAGGATGGGATGGGCATTTCATTCTCTTCTATCATCTCTTTGATCTCTTCAAGTTTGTGATTTTGAACTGCAATAGGCAGGCTCGTAAACGTGGAGAAATTAAGATGTCCTTTTCCTTCAGTTACATGATAGTTGAGCCACCATCCAAGCGGTTGAAATTCTGCATACCAGGGGTAAGTTGTTTTGTTGCTGTGGCAATCGTTACATGCAGGCTGGAGGATTGTATTCAGGGACGCGGGCACAGCATATTTGGTGGAAATATCGTTTGTTCGATCATCTGTAAGATTCTTCTCGGGCCGGATGAATTGAATCAGTGACAATATTCCTGCTGCAATAAGTATTATTTTCTTTGTCATTGAGTTAGGGTAGCTTGCTTAATAGATTATTTGAAGGTACCATTATCTTCAATTTGTACCATATGTCCAGGCATATTTTAACAAGTCGGGGCGACAGGATTCGAACCTGCGACTTTGGCGCGCTTCGCGCCACGCGCTATCCGGGCTTCAATCCAATATCGAGAAGAAATCTTTTTGCGCTGACTAAGGCTAAATTCTGGGAGAAAAATGGCAATGCTAATTTCAACAAACGTCAACGCATGATGGTGAATAAGCTTATGGATGGATTTGAAGGGAAACTCACTTCATCCAAGTGGGCAAAAATGGTAAAATGTTCTGCCGATACTTCTTTGAGAGACATACATGGCCTGATAGATCAGGGAATCCTGGAGAAAGAACCTGGAGGCGGAAGGAGTACAAGCTATCGACTCATCATCTGATCGTATCACACTCGAATATTTTCGTATCATATCGGATTTGGGTAAATTAGAGTTTATAGGCTCCTTTTAAAGTTGTATCAAACATTCTCACCAAAAACTTGGCGATTGGCCATTGGCAGAATACGCATATTAAAGTACCATCCATGAAACTATACATCAAATACATGGTCAGCCACCGATGCAAAATGATGGTGAAAGAAGAGCTGAAAAAACTTGGCTTAAAGTATGTGGTGGTGGAACTTGGGTTAGTTGAAATACTGGAAGAAATAACCGAAAAGCAGCGCGAACAGTTAAAAACAAGCCTGCAAAAGTCAGGGTTGGAGTTGCTGGACGATAAAAAGAGCATTCTGATTGAAAAAATCAAGAATGTGATCACCGAAATGATACATCATTCCGATGAATTACCCGTACTGAATTACTCGGAATTCATCAGTGAAAAGCTTAACTATGATTATACCTACCTCTCCAATATATTTTCGGAGGTAAAGGGCATCACCATCCAGCAATTCATTATTATCAATAAAATTGAACTGGTAAAAGAATTGTTGTTATACGATGAACTGAACCTGACCGAAATCTCCTATAAGCTGCATTACAGCAGTGTATCGCACCTATCCAACCAATTCAAGAAAGTTACGGGCCTCTCTCCATCCTTTTTCAAACAATTGAAGCAAAAGCGCATGGGTAATCTGGAAAACATGTGACATCTGTAACACTCTTTCATTCTAGTGTAACGCTTTGCACTTCCATTGACCTCACAATAACAAGTACTAAAATAAGTATGAAGAGCGTTGCTTTCAAGCAGGGCTTTTTTTTATAATCTTCTAAAGCTGGTGCACACAAGAAAATATAGTTGAATCCAGTAATCGTATTTAAAGCTGGCGCAACGTGGTTGAACAATAGCGTGATATATGTAAGACTCCTCTATAAGTGTGTAACGCATATTCTATTTGAGAAACTGACCTTTACTTAGTTAAAATTTATTTAAAACTAATACCTGGTAGTATGAAAAAGTTAACTGTATGGATAGCAGCCGCATTGCTGTTATTAACATATTCTCCGGTTCAATCGAAAGCTGAAGCCGAAAAATATCCAAATTCAATTTCATCGGCTGAAACTGAATCAGTAGAAGTCAAAGCCTTAATCAACAGAGTAAACGAAATCAACGCGATGGATAAGTCTGCGATGAGTTCATCTGAAAAGAAAGAATTACGGAAGGAATTGCGCTCCATAAAAAGAGATGTCAACGAGCATAGTCATGGTGGTGCAGTATACATTTCTGGAAGTTTACTATTATTTATCATCCTGTTAATCATTATATTTTAAACACCATGAAAAAAGCAGGACTATCATTTTTGTTCCGACCATGGAATGGCCGTGATGCTTGTAGGTGGGGCCGTTTACGCATTCGCGTCTAAAAAAAGGAATGGCCCATCCTTACTCAATAATTAATTCGAATTACTTATCCCCTTAAAAAAAAATACATCATGAAAAAATTAATCTTACTAACCATTTTCTTTGTAAGCATATTCCATTTCAATGGTTATGCTCAGGAACAGTACGGAAGCACATTGAATTTAGGACTGGGCGTTGGTGGCTATTCCGGATATTACAAATATGCAGGACATTCCTTACCAGTATTTAGTGCCAACTATGAATTTACTACGGCTCGCAATTTTACCCTTGCGCCCTTTGCCAGCATTTACACATTCTCTGATAACTATTACTGGGGAAATGCCAACTACCCTGATCGGTATTATAGCTATCACGAAACCGTAATCCCGATTGGTATAAAAGGCTCTTACTACTTCGATGATCTACTAGGTGCCACTTCTCCATGGGATTTCTACCTGGGAGCATCACTGGGCTTTGCGATTGTAAGCTCAGGTTGGGAAGATGGTTACTTAGGTGATAAAAACTATTACCATGGTGGCAGCTCATTATTCCTCGATGTCCATATAGGAACAGAGTATCACTTTAATAATAGAATAGGTGCATTCCTTGATCTTTCAAGTGGTGTGTCAACTATTGGAATTGCAATTCATTAAACACTCTCTCATACACATTCTTCTGGTTATTGCCATTATTGCCGTACTCTTCAGAGTTATTCAAGGAAAAAAAGTTGTATAAAAAGAATATTCCACATTTTTAATAGGCACTATGCTTTGCATAGTGTCTCTTTATTTCTGATTCATTGAACGCGACAATACGGCAAATCATACTAATCAATCAACATGAAAAGAATATACAGGTATACCGAAAAAGGTTTTGAAAAACTTACCTCTGTTGCCATTGGCATCCTCGGCAACTCTATCACATTCATTCTTGCGCTATTCACCGTACTATTCTGGCTTAGCAACAAGTTATTTTATACGCAGGATATTCACGAGCGTGTCGGAGATATCATTCTGGGAATTACATTTTTAAGCCTATTTATTATTCAAAAATCATTCAACCGGTTCTCTGCTTCTCTTCATATAAAGGTAAATGAACTGGTAGCATCGCATGAACCTGCAAGCAATACCGTGATGAATGTTGGAGAAAAGACAGAACGTGAGATAACGGAACTTTCAAAGGGTTATACTGAATTGGCCGAGCAGGCTAAGAAGCGAATAAAGAAAAAGCTTTAGTCAATTTAAACGACAAATTCATGTGTGCTTAAAAGCGTTACAGGGAAAACATAGGAAATCTGTAACATCTTTCCATGCATCTGTAACGCTTTAGGGATGAAAGACTTCCACCTTTGCCCTACAATCATTCAAAAATTAAATTAACAGGAAACAGCATGGAAAATATAACCGAATTACTGGGAAACTGGAACGAGACAAAAGGAAAACTGAAACAAAAATTCGCCAAGCTAACCGATAGTGATATATTGTTAATAGAAGGAAAACAAGATGAGATGTTGGGCAGGCTTCAGGCTAAACTAAAACAAAAGAAGAGATACACAGGCTAATTGCTGAACTTTAAAATTCGGCATCGCGCTTAATAAATCAATTTAAATTTTAATGCACTTAATCCAACTAAAAATGAAAAAATCAATTTTAACACTGGCGGCATTCGCGTTTATAACCGGTGCGGTCATAACAAGTTGCAACACTCCTGCCGAGAAGGTAGAGATTGCACAAGACAATGTAACAGCAGCAAATGATGATTTAGACAAAGCCAATACAGAATACCTGGTGGATATTGAAAACTACCGGAAAGAGGTAGCAGCTAAAATTGCGACTAACGACAAAAGCATCGCTGAGTTTAATGCACGCATAGAAAGTAAAAAAGAGGCAGCCAAAGCTGATTATAAAAAGAAAGTAGCTGAACTTGAACAAAAAAATACAGACATCAAAAGACGTTTAGATGAATACAAAGCAGAAGGAAAAAATAATTGGAAAATTTTCAAAATAGAATTTAGCCGTGACCTGGAAGAGTTAGGCAAAGCATTTAAAGATTTGGCCATTAAGAATGTATAAATACTTCAGCGACCAAATCAGGAATCGAAAGCGCTGACCTCGGTCAGCGCTTTTGCTTTCATAATTAGTAGGCCCGTTATTAAATCTAGTAACCTGACTTGAAACATGTGACATATATAAGATTGCCTGATCGGTATGTAACACTTTGAACCTTGAATGACCCCACCTTTACTTTGTTATTCACCAGAGGTAAAAAGAATTAATCAATCCTTAGAGTGAATAAGTCAATGCGGAATACAGCGGACAGTCGCACTGTGTATTCTTCATTAAAATATCATTCGCGATTTAAAAATAAATACTATGATGAATTTAAAAAGTGTACTACCGGTTCTGGCGATGCTTGGAGCCGTGTTTATGGGAGCTTGTCAAAAAGACAACGATCCAAGTCCTAATCCAGATCCAAATGTTGCCCCTTCCGTGGTCTCTTCAGACCCGAGCAACAACGGTACTGGCGTTGCACGTAACAGTGTAGTTAATTTCGTATTTAGTGAATCAATGGATCCCTCAACGATAAGTGAATCGACATTTATTTTAAAGCAAGGAGTAACAGCCGTTCCTGGAGCTGTGTCTTATTCCGGAAAAACTGCCACTTTCGCACCATCATCTATCCTTGCGGTGAGCACAGCGTATTCTGCAACGATAACTACGGGTGCTAAAGACTTAAGTGGAAACCCACTTGCCGCTAATGTTGTAAAGAGTTTTACAACGGGCGGTTCTAGTGCATCGCTTGCAGTGGTGAATCTTGGCGCAGCAGGTAATTATGTGATTCTTGCTAAATCAGCGATCACGAACATTGCTACCTCCGCTGTTACCGGTGATTTGGGCCTGAGCCCTGCGGCAACATCGTATGCCACAGGCTTTGCGTTGACAAATGCAACCGGATATGCAACCTCCTCACAAGTGGTTGGAAAAATATTTGCAGCCGACATGGTGAGTCCAACTCCTATTAATCTGACTACTGCTGTAAACAATATGCTTACAGCGTACACCGATGCAGCTGGCCGTCCTACACCTGATTTCTTAGCACTGGGCACTGGAAACATTGGCGGCAAAACACTTGCACCCGGACTTTATAAGTGGACGAACACTGTTACAATACCATCGAATATTACCATTTCAGGTGGTGCTGATGATGTTTGGATCTTCCAGATTGCCGGAAATCTTACCGTGAGCAATGCAGTGAACATTACCTTGGCTGGCGGTGCACAAGCGAAGAACATCTTCTGGCAAGTAGCCGGTACGGTGGCCTTAGGTACAACCTCGCATTTTGAGGGTATCATCTTGTCTAATACAGGCATTACTTTTAAAACAGGCGCATCCATGAATGGAAGGGCCCTGGCGCAGACTGCGGTTATTCTTGATAAGAATGCTATTACTGAGTCTAATTAAATTAAATAAGGACTTTCATATAATAGTAAAGAGGCTGCCTACTTTGGCAACCTCTTTCTTTTCAACATAAATTGTGATAAAAATTTCCTCAGCCTCTTAGTATTTCAACTTCTTTCACCAATCTCTCCCAGGATAACGTATCTGTCCAATCTGTTTTCGGAGGTGAAGCGTATTACCTACAGCAACTCATCATCATCCAAAAAATTGAAAGAGTAAAAGAATTGCTGTTGCATGACAATACTTTACCGGTTCAGGAAAGTTACCGGTCTCCTTTCTTTTTACATACAACGGAAGTAAAAGCATAAGGGCAACCAGGAAACCATTTGATATGTATAAGACTCATCCATAAATGTGTAACGCTTATCCTGTTAAAGGCCCTCACCTTTACACTGTGAAAATTTATTCATAACTGTTTCCGCCAGTAGCGGAATTTAAAAACAAAAAAAATGAAAACGAAACAAATTTTAACAACCATTGCAATCCTATCCGGTATTATAATGACCGGGTGCGATAATTTAAATCTTGAGCCGTCACCCTCTCAGGCAAATCCCCCTCAAGCCGCGGATCAAAACCTTGCTTATAGTTCTTTAGAAAGTGGATCATTGGCAGGAGTAAATCTTGGGGTTGCAGGCGATTTTGCGATTCTATCAAAATCCGGGATTACTGATGTCTATAAATCTGATATTACCGGAGATGTTGGAACAAGTCCAATCACAGGTGCAGCGCTTTTATTAAGCTGTTCAGAAGTGGTAGGGACAATTTACACAGTTGATGCTGCTGGTCCACTTCCATGCAGGGTGACTGATGCCACCAAGTTAACCGCGGCCGTACTTGACATGCAAGCTGCCTACCTTGATGCCGCTGGCCGCCCTAACCCAGATTTCGTGGAATTGGGTGCCGGAAATATTGGAGGCTTAACGCTTGTACCTGGTCTGTATAAATGGTCGAGTGCAGTTATCATCCCAACAGATGTTACACTTGAAGGTGGTCCCAACGATGTCTTTATATTTCAAATTGCAGGGACTTTTAATATGAGTTCTGCCATGAAAATTATCTTGAGCGGAGGAGTACAAGCAAAGAATGTTTATTGGGTAGTAGCCGGGGCCGTTACCTTTGGAACGACTAGTCATTTTGAAGGAAACATATTGGGAGCGACAGGTATAAATTTACAGACAGGCGCTTCCATAAACGGAAGAATGTTAGCTCAAACTGCTGTAACTCTTCAAATGAATAGTGTTGTAGAACCACAATAAATTAAAACAATTCAAAATCCCTAAAGAGGCTGCCCGCAAGGTCAGCCTCTTTTTCTTTCCCTACAGTTTCACACCATAGCAGCATAAGTAACCCGGCTCACATCATTTTACAAGCAGTTGAAACGCAAACACAGCCAGCAAAACCTGTGATTTGTGTAAGTCTCTTCATTTAGTGTGTAACGCTTAATCCTTACTAAATCTCCATTTTTACCTGTATTATCCTCAAACGATAGTTTACTTGAAAATATACATCAAATACATGGTGAGCAACCGCTGTAAAATGGCGGTGAAAGAAGAGTTGAAAAAACTCGGGCTGCACTTCGTGGTTGTTGATTTAGGGGAGGTTGAGATCATGGAAGATCTTACTGTAGAACAGCGTGACCAACTAAAAATTGCATTGCTCCAATCAGGGCTTGAGTTAATGGATGACAAGCGAGCGGTACTGATTGAAAAAATAAATAATGTAATTACAGAAATGATTCATTATTCCGATGAGGTGCCGAAAATGAATTATTCTGATTACATCAGTAAAAAATTGGATTATGATTATACGTACCTGTCCAATCTATTCTCTGAGGTGAAAGGTATTACCATTCAACAATTTATCATCATCCATAAAATTGAAAGAGCAAAAGAACTACTGTTGTATGACGAACTGAATCTTACCGAGATTTCATACAAGCTTCATTACAGCAGTGTAGCCCATTTATCCAACCAATTTAAAAAAGTGACAGGCCTTACGCCTTCTCATTTTAAACAAATGAAAGACAAAAAGCGATGTCCGATTGAAGAGATAGGAAACCTGTCTGCCGTACAGGCAGGTTCAATTGAAATAAAGTAAAACAGCTTACCGAAACAGAACATGGCAAAAATAAAAAAATCAGACACGGATGAGTTAATTGTTGACAGCAAAGAAATTGCCTTTCTAAAAAAAGAGAAAGAAAAACTTGAGTTAGCGTTAACGATTGCCAGAAAAGAGCTTGCCCATCAAAAAGTAGAGAAAGGAAAACGGGCTGTGGAGTTAGGCATTGCCAACAAAGAGCTTATATTTCAAAACGATGAGAAAGGAAAGCGAGCTGCAGAACTTGGTATTGCTAACAAAGAGAAAGGAAAACGGGCAGCGGAGTTAGGCATTGCCAACAAAGAGCTTGCCTT
>ERZ1292625.2000-Hain-H41-01um-R1-2000-length-20647-cov-4_pt2 | contig 18848 bp, 13 predicted proteins | sample MGYA00564400_ERZ1292625 | MGnify/ENA primary metagenome ERZ1292625 (study PRJEB36523, sample SAMEA6512639) | groundwater metagenome | collected 2019-01-08 | study: AquaDiva: Metagenomics assemblies of 32 groundwater samples
CATGCAAAGCATCAACGCTCAAGCCGCCGCCGCTCGGGATATGAATATCAACTACCGGGCTTCCTGTACCCAGGATGGATACATAATCCGCATCCGCATATTCACTTACCGTGCATTCGACGATACAGTCCTTCGCTACCCGGTTACCACGCCATACACCGCCGATATACTCCTGCGTACTTTGCCAGCATCCGTCGGTACCGGGAATAGCGCCGGGAAGCGTTGTCTGTCCGTTCCCGTCAAAAGTAAGGCCCGGTGCAGACAAAATGACATGCTCGCCTGATGTTCGTCGCCGAAGCACACGTATATTCTTGGGAAATGAGCGATACCAGAATTCCAGACGGCCGAGGCGAACATACGGTTCATGAAGATAATGATAAAGCCAGAAGAACTGATTCGCGAATATCCCGAGCTTTCGGCACGCGCGCTGATAATTGTCGGCAAAGCAGGCGACCTGCCGTGACGTATCGCGGGTGATCTCGGGGTCGATGCGCTGTGCTCGGTGGTATTCGCTGAGCAGTCGGTGCAGATCGAGGGCAATGGCGAGATACACCACACCGCGATCGGTGAAGAATGCAGAAAAATACGGTTTCTTTTTTATGCCGGGGTGGGACGGGGCGTGAAAACCCATCCACCACATATGCCATACCAACGCCCGTAACGCGGTGTGTTCCTGTATCGCCGCGGCAGCATCGAGCAATTCATCCGGCACCTCGCCGGGGCATGAGCAGTTACGCCAATTCTCTCGAATCGCCGAAGGCAGCAGGAAGGGGAGCGTTCCGGACGGAATGACCGATTGCGAATGGGCCCAGTATATATTCCAAAGTGAAGCCTCCCGCATACCCTCGGGCGTTGCGCCGTCTGCCGTCAGGAGATCACCGTCGCCGACAGCACTGAGCGCGTCTTTCAGGTCCATGCGCGGAGAGGCGTTCCCCGTCGCGGCTGCGGTCATTTATTCAGTCTCACTGTTTTCCAGAGCACGGGCTTCCCGAACGGTTCCGTGCCTTTCGGCCCGAGCGTGACTCCCTGTTTTCTGCCCTCGCCGTCATTGTCATTGATAAGCAGGGACACGGCGAACACGGACCCTTCTTTTAATGTCATATAGGGAAGTGTTTCCTTCGGGAACGCCATTTCAAGCGCATACCCGTCAGCTGTTTTCTTCCACGCGACTTTTACCGCGTCATCGATCCCGTGGTCGACATTGTTCGCGCCTACATAGCGCCCCGTCGGGGCTTTATCGAGATATGCGACCGGCACGCCGTTTTTGTTGAAACCGACCGAGTATGTCGCATCATTCGCATCGTAGAACTTCCCGTCGTCATTCTGCATGTCGAAGTATAACTGCACGGAATCATTTCCCCAGAACTGCCCTTCATCACCGTTGCCGGTGAAGAATACGCTGTCCGTCACCTTGACCGCAATATAAAAGTTCGCATCGTCCCATGCGAAGCGGAATGCCGCAGAACAGTCCGCCGGTCCGGCGTGAGCCATCTTTCCGCCTGAGAAATCGGCAGACAGATTATCTTCGCCAAGCATATACGACGGCACATTCTTCCAATCGGAGAAATCCCCGTCTATGACCACGGCGGCACGCGGAATATTCATCGACGGGAGCTTTACCCGTTTTGAAAGAATACTATCCCCCGCGGAAGCGGTATATTCAACCGCGTATTCCCTGTCCCATATCGGCTCCTCGGTCACCGGGAACGTGAATCGCTTCGTTGCTCGTTCAGCGAGCGCAGAAACGGTCACCGGGGCCGGCGTCTGCCATCCATTCGGTACTTTCTTGAATGTTACCGATGCAGTAAGGGGCTTGTTCACGCAATTCTCGACGTTCATGACGAGTGACCCGCCATCGATGTCGAAGGTGAGCCGTATCGGTGCATCGAATCCATAGAGGTCGGCGCGCTTCAGTGCGGTGAGCACGGCATCCGCGCTCGTTCCTGCTTTGAACGAAAGATAGGTCGGGATGAAGGAGATGGGGATATCCGGTGTGTTTATCCTGTTGCCGTTCATATCGTATACCGCGTCGGCGGCTGCATTGCGTATACCGCCGCGTACGGTATGCATGCGCGTATTGAGCGAGACTATCTTCACGCCGTCCGCACGCTCAAAGAGGAATGCCCGCACTGCAGGGTTCACATCGAGCGCTGACGAGGCCTTGATGTCAAAAAGCGTCTGGCTCATGAAACGGTAGCCGCTGAAGGCATGGTAAAAGTAGACCGGGCTGCTCATCCCGAAGCGGTAGAGCGTTGATCCCACGGCGAACTGTGCATGAGGCACGCGGTCGGCGGCGATATGGTGCAGATAATTCTGCAGGAGACGCCCTGTGTGCTCTTCCTCGGTGTCGCTGTAGTAGTCCCTGTCATCCTCGCCGGAATGCGCGATCATGTCCCGCATGCCGAAATACTGCTCATCGTTGTAGAGCGGCATGCCCTTGGCATATTTATCAATGATGACACGCAGGCGTTTGATATCATCGTATACGGACGGATTCTCCGGCGCCATACGGTAGGAGTGGAACGTGAATGCATCGATACTTTTTGCGGCATCGGCAGCGAACAGTGCATCGACATAGTTGACATCGATGCCGTTGATGTTCGCAGCGATCTTCGCCTTGGGATACGCTGCACGCACGGCGGCGGCACCGGCACGGATGAATCGCTGATAGCGCTCCGCCGGGAGGAATCGCGTACCTTTTTTCGACCCGGAATGGGCTGTCCATATGTTCGGTTCGTTGAGGAGCTGATAGTAGTCGACCGTATCGGTGAGCGCAGCGGCTATTTTTCCCGCGTGTGCTGCATACAATGCGGTCTCTTCGTTTACCATGGTTTCGGTGATATCATCGTTGAGCGGCTGGGCGTGATGTATCTTAGCCCCCCGCGGCGTGCCGACGCATATCATGACGATCTTTCCGCTCGCCTTTTTGCGCGCAAGCTGCATTTTGAGGCGTTCAAGAACGACAGGGTCGGCGCCGTCATCGACCGTGCCTTGCCAGATAAAGACGCGAGAGAATCCGGAGCCTGCAATGTTCGCCATGCGCTCATTCCATTCCTCAAGCCATGCCGGAGTCCCGCCGATGGTGTTCTCCGTGCCGAAGAGCGCATTCTGTTTCGCCGATTCCGGAGCACCGCTGATGACGCACGCGCGCCATGAATTCACCGAGAGCGGCGTTTCGCCGGGAACAGCAACGGTGATGGTCGTCTCGAATACACCGAGCGCCGAATTATCGAGCATAAGCGGCTTGAGCGATAGTTCATCTTTTGTTGCAGCGAACGGGATGTCCTTTTTCCAGAGAACGTTCGACTGCACATCGCGGGAAACGAGCGATACGGTCACATCACGCGCAATGCCGCCCGAGGATGCGAGCGCGACGGAAACTTCTTCCGGTTTTGCCAGCTGAAATAGACCGAGTTCGTTCTTCGTCAATATGCCCGCCTGCAGACCGGACTGATACGCGGTCATATCTCCTTTTTCTATCTGCACCGCATCCACCCAGACGGTATTGTCAGACGAATCGATGCGGATGTACACGGTATTGCGGAACGGCGCGCCTTGTTCGGGAATGCTGACCGGGAATGAATAACGCTTCCATTCCGTTCCAATATCCTTGCCTACCGTATACGCTCTCTGCGATATATTCCATGTCGGGGTAATGACAAAAAAACGTACTGCTCTATTCTGCCCGGAGGCCGGCTCCGCTTTCGCATAGCATGAGAAGGTATATGTCTTTCCCGGTTCAACGTTATATCGCCGGCTTCCGATGCAGCCGTTGGGCTCGATCCGAAGCGAGGCCGTTCCTTCGTACTTGACCGCGGTGTCGATGGCCGACGGTATCTCCTTCTCCTCATACGGTGCGGTCATGATACGGTAACTCTGCGGGCCCCAGCCGAGCCATCCGAGCTCGAAACCGGGATTGACGAGCATATATTTTGACGCCTGTATTGACGGGGCAACGGCGGTATTTCCGCCGGCAGCTGCAACGGAGAGTTCAACGCCGTCGATATACGCTTCCCCGTACTGAAGATCGAACCGGATGAAGAGGTCGCGATCGTTCCAGTCATCGGCTGTCATCAGCTTTGCCGTGAAAGTATATTTTGTCCAATTCCCGTTGAGTATGAAGGACTTCATCTTGTAGAAATGCGGCTTTTTCCCGGCCCCGGTGTAGAAATATGCATCGAGTCCCCCCGCGGACGGCGACTTGGCGAAAAAGGTCAGTGTATACTCGCTGCCGCCCTGAATGCCGCTTACCGGCTTTTCGGTCAGGATGACGACACCTTTGCTCCCCGGCGTTTTTTCCGCATTCGCGTGCTTCAGGTGCATCGAAATGGACCCGCGTATGAATGCGCCGTCGGATGCTGCTGCGGCAGTCTCGTTCTGCGAGCCATAGGACGCCGCACTCCATCCCTTGGGCATATCCCCGGCGGCATCCTCGAAATCACCGTTCACAATAAGGTTTTCTGCGGCCAGCATGCCGATCGATGCTATGAAGAACGCAAGGCTGCGTGGTATCATCGTCGCCTCCGAGGTAGTATCTATAATATAAACATAGTACTTAATAGTATATTCAGAGAACCCTCGCTTGTCAAGGAGCCTTGCCCGTGGTGCTTTCCCTCGGTATGAGGATAGGGGTCACACGCAGGAGTGAAAGCGGTGGTTTTCCCTCGAGCAGAGCGAAAATACGCTCGGTAAGCCCTGCAGCCATCTCCTCCACCGGGACAGTGGACGAGGAAAGCGGCGGGTCGGTACGGGCGGTAAGCGGGGAGCCGCTTATCGTGATCACGGCAAGATCATCCGGTATCCTTACGCCGTATCCCTTGAGAAGTGCAAGTGTTGAGTATGCAAGACCTTCGTACAGGAAAGCGATACCGTCGAAAGCGCGGCACTGCTCACGGGTGATGACGTCGGGCGGGGATGACATGACGAGCGTTGCGTTCACCGCATGCCGCTCTGCTTCCGAAAGAAAACCGTGTATGCGTCTGCCGAACGCCCCGGTTTTTTTATCCGCGATGATCGCGATCCGTTTTTTACCGATGGAAGCGAGATGCATAGCGCATTGCGCACCGGCGGCCTCATCATCGAAGGTGACGGTGCTCTCGGTGTTCTTGCCGCGTTGTTCAAGGTAGGTGAGGGGTATGTGCCGTTTTTTCAGGAAGATCTCGGCATCACGCACCGCCGGTTTCGCAGGATCTATCCCAAAAAAGACCGCCGCCCTGATCTGGTCCTCGTAGCACATTTTCCGTATCTCGGAGAAATCGCCGGCGCTTGAAAACACGATCGGCAGAAAGCCATGTGCAATGATATCCCCTTTTAAAAGCACGATGATCGATTGCCAAAGATCGGGGATGATTCCCCCGGCATTGATATTCGGTATTATGACGATGTAGTTCTTTATCCCCAGATGTTCGCGCGGCGCGACAAAGGTGCCCTTCCCTTTTATCCGATAGATGAGCTTCTGCTCGATGAGCTTCTTAAGGCCCTTACGTACGACCGTATAGGATACGCCGAATTTCTTCCCGAGCTCATCCTGTCCCTCGATGCGCTCATGTCCTTGGAGACCGCGCTCGCGTATGGAACGCGTGAGCTCTTCGATGAATCGCTGCGTACTGGTATCCGGCCGCACAGAGCCTCCTTATCCCGCCATTATATGTGCAGTGTGCATAACGTCAATTTCACGGTGTTTTCCCTGGCATTGGGACGACAACAGAATCACATACAAAAACAACAAAATGACATATTTCAGACAAGCATCCCTCGTATATTAGTACCCATCAATCCCAAAGGAGAATGCATGCCAAAGATCACGTTCATGGGCGCCGGGAGCACGATATTCGCGAAGAACGTCCTCGGCGATTCGATGATGACACCGTCATTGTGCGAGTCCGAGATCGCCCTCTATGACATCGATGCGGAGCGGTTGAAAGAGTCGAAGCTCATGCTCGATAACATCAACAAGAACGTCAATGCCGGGAAGGCGAAGATCACGGCGCATCTCGGTGTGGGCGAACGGAAGAACGCCCTTCGTGGCGCGAACTATGTGGTCGATGCCATTCAGGTCGGCGGGTATGAGCCCTCGACGGTCATCGACTTCGAGATACCGAAGAAATACGGCCTTCGTCAGACCATAGCCGATACGCTCGGCATAGGCGGGATATTCCGTGCGTTGAGGACGATACCGGTACTACTTGATTTCGCTAAAGATATGGAAGAAGTATGCCCGAATGCATGGTTCCTCAATTATACCAATCCCATGTCCATGCTCACCGGTGCAATGCTCCGCGGCACATCGGTAAAGACCGTCGGTCTCTGCCATTCAGTGCAAGGGTGCGCGGAAGGGCTCCTCAAAGGTCTTGAGATGCCGATACCGGAGAAGCTCCAGTGGGAGATCGCGGGCATCAATCACATGTCGTGGCTCCTGTCGATAACCGACGGCGGCAAGGACATGTATCCTGAGATAAAGGAACGCGCGGCGAAGAAGCTTGCCGAGGCGCGGAAGAAAGGGGCGAAGAAATACGGCGACATGGTACGCCATGCGATGATGCTTACGGTCGGTCATTACATCACCGAATCGTCGGAGCATAATGCGGAATACTCGCCGTACTGGATCAAGGCGAAATATCCGGACCTTATCGAGGAGTACAATATACCGCTCGATGAATATCCGCGCCGCTGCGTGAACCAGATCGCCGGATGGAAAAAACAGCGCGATGAACTCCTCAACGACAAGAACCTTTCGCATAAGAAGTCGCATGAGTATGGCTCCATCATCATGAACGCGATGGAGACCGATGAACCGGCGCGCATCGGCGGGAATGTGCTCAACAACGGGCTTATTACGAACCTCCCGTCGGACGCCGTTGTAGAAGTCGCATGTCTCGTCGATCGGAACGGCATACAGGGTACGCATGTCGGCATGCTCCCGCGGCAGTGCGCTGCGCTTAACATGACGAACATCAATGTACATCTTCTCACGATCGAAGCCGCGCTTACGAAAAAGAAAGAGCACATATATCACGCGGCCATGCTCGATCCGCATACGGCGGGTGAGCTTTCCATCGACGACATCAAGGCGATGTGCGATGATCTCATTGCAGCACACGGAGAAATGCTTCCGAAGTATAAATAAACACTCACCCCATCCCCCCGACCCCTTCCCCTCTCTCACGGGGATGTGAGAGAGGGGAAGGGGCGAGCGTGAAATAAAAAGGAGAACCATCATGGCTAAGAAGATCGCATTCATCGGCGCGGGGAGCTTCGGCTTCACACGCGGTCTCGTTCGCGACATCCTCACGTTCGACGCGTTCAAGGACGCGACGATAGCGCTCATGGATATCGACGACGAGCGGCTTGCATTCACAAAAGCGGCGGTCGAGAAGATAGTCGCCGCGGGAAAATATCCGGCGAAAGTCACCGCGACGAAAGACCGCGTCGAGGCGATAAAGGGCGCCGACGGCGTCGTTATCACGATACTCCAGGGCGGACCGCAGGTGTTCCGCACCGACATCGAGATCCCGAAGAAATATAAGGTAGACATCAATGTCGGCGATACGCGCGGCCCGTCGGGGATATTTCGCACGCTCCGAACGCTCCCGCCGATGCTCGATATCGTGCGTGACGTTGAGAAGTATGCACCGAACGCGATCGTGCTTAACTATACCAACCCGATGGCCATGCTTTGCCGCGGCATGCAGAGCGAATTCCCGAAACTGTCCGTCACTGGTCTCTGCCACTCCGTGCAGGGAACAGCGGGCATGCTCGCCAAGTGGATAGGCGCGCCGATGAAGGAGATAACCTACTTCTGCGCAGGCATCAATCACCAGGCGTTCTATCTCGACTTCAAATGGAACGGCAAGGATGCGTATCCCCTCATCCGCAAGGCGATCAATGAGAAGCCTGAGATATATAATGAAGAACAGGTCCGCAACGAGATGTATCTCGCGCTCGACTACTATGTGACCGAATCGAGCGGGCACAATTCCGAGTACAATGCCTGGTTCAGAAAACGCCAGGACCTCATCGAAAAATACTGCACCAACGGTACCGGTTGGAATCCGGGGCATCATGCCTATATCCTCGAACATTACTTTAAGCGCATGCATGACTGGAAAGATCTCATCAAGCAGGAACTTGATAAACCGGTAAAGCTCGAGCGCGGTCACGAATACGCTGCATCGATATTCAACGCGATATTCGGCGACAATGCTGTGTTCGAGTTCAACGGCAATGTGCGCAATTTCAACATCATCGACAACCTGCCCCACGGCTGCTGCGTCGAGGTGCCGGTATTCGCCTCACAGCGCGGGCTTAACCCGGTGCATGTCGGTGCGCTCCCGGCGCAGCTCGCGGTGCTCAATAACATAAGCGCACGCTGCGAAGAGCTTGCGGTAGAAGGCGCGATCGAGGGCGATGCCCGCAAGGTCTTCCACGCAGTGCTGTTCGATCCGCTCACCTCGGCTGTCCTCAGCATGGAGGAGACACGCGCCATGGTCAATGAGATGTTCCAGGCGAACAAGGACTATCTGCCCCAGTTCAAAGGGAAGATCACCGTCGGCCGCTGAGAACAGTAGAACATGACAAGCCGTCCGGCCGCCGCCGGGCGGCTTTTTTTATGCGCTCGGGTGCATGTCCGGAAAAAGCATGATAGTCATATTCAGCCGGTGGATGTTTATTGACAATTCACGGCCTTCCGTTATACTATTTCTGCAGCGATGAGCCGGCCTACGCAGAACCAACGATAGAGCCCTCGCGGAAGATCAGCGATCCATGCGAGGGCGTTCCCGATAGTTCGCGCCCGTATCGATCCCAGGAATGAAGAATGAGCTATAAATCCGGTGTCTGTACTTTCTGCGGCACAGGATGCGCGCATATGCTCGATATGCGCGGTAACGATGTTGCAGGCGTATTTCCGGTACGCAATCACCCGGTAAGCAAGGGGCGGCTGTGCGTGCGCGGCTGGCATGTCCACGAGCTCATCAACAGCAATGAACGGATTAAGACACCCCTGATACGGAAAGACGGCGTATTAGTCCCGGCAACGTATGAAGAAGCTATTGCACTGCTCGTTGAGAACCTTTCCCGTTATAAGAACGACGCCGCTGACAACACCGGTTTCCTTGCGTCGCCGCGGGCATCGAACGAGGAGAATTTTCTCCTCATGAAGCTCGCCCGGTCGGTGTTCAATACCAGCAACATCTGCCTCGATTCCGACCCCGGCCACCGCAACAGCATCGACGTCATGCACGCCGGCACCGGTATGGCCGGCATGATCGGATCGCTTGAGGATATCGCACGCGCGGAATATCTTCTTGTGCTCGGTTCGGACATAACGAAGCAGAATCCCATCATCGGGAGCGAGCTGCACATGGCCGCACGCGCCGGCGCAAAGCTCGTGACCATCGATACACGCAATACGCAGATAGCGCATCTTTCCGACCGTTTCATTCAGCTGAAACCCGGCTCCTATAAGGTCGCGCTCGCGTATATGGCGACCGTGCTCCTTGAAGAGCGCCGCACGGATGAGGATTTCATCAAACGGCAGACGGAAGGATATGACGGCTTCGTGGGATGTCTCTCCTTCCTCAAGGAATCCGAGGTCGAGGAGAAAACAGGCATCGATCTTGAATCGCTTAAGGAAACGGCGCGGGAATTGGCGCGCGCGAAGACCGCGATGGCGTTCTTCTCATCGGGAATATCCGGTTTCGACCGCGATACGATAGGGTATCTCTTCAATCTCTTCATGCTCGCAGGCAAGATCGGCAAGGAAGGATGCGGTGTGAACCCGATCACCGGCATCTGCAATCTGCAGGGCAGCTACGATATGGGCATTGCGCCCGATCTTCTGACCGGTTATCAGTCGATCACTGATGCCGCGGTGCGCGACAAATTCAACAAGGAATGGAATGTTCGGCTGAGCGCCCGCCCCGGGCGGCCTATCGATGATCTCCTGATGGATAGAAGCCGCGGGCTTAAGGCGCTCGTGGCCGTCGACCACGATGAAACGGTGATACGTCACCACGACGAGATAGACGCGATAGAATTCGTCGCTTATATCGGCACCTATCACAATCCGTTCGCCGACCTTGCCGATGTTGTGCTTCCGATCGCATCCTATATCGAGAGCGACGGTACGTTCACCAATACCGAACGACGCGTGCAGCTCTTCCGTGAGAAGCGAAAGCCGCTCGATGGGATAATGCCCGGTTGGGAGCTTTATACGGCCATCGCGAAGGCTGCCGGTGCATCATGGACGTACACATCGCCTGCGGACGTAATGGGAGAGATAGCACGGCTCACACCGGAGTATTCCGATATTCGCTACGACAAACTTACCGACAGTTTCGGGATTCAGTGGCCATGTACGGCGGATAATCCCGGCGGGACACCGCGGTTCAGCATTGAAAAGGCCGCAAAAAAAATAACGTTCGTTCCCACCGACTGGAGCTTTATGGTGCCGCCGGTGAGCGAGGAATATCCGGTACAGCTTGTCATAGGCGAAGCACAGCATTTCTGGCATCAGAACAATCTGATGAAAAAGACCACTATCCCGCTCCGGGAATACAATGCGACGCTGCTCCTCTATCCGCAGGGGTATGTCGCCGTTTCACCCGAGGATGCCAAGCGGCTTACCGTGCGCGATCGTGCGAACGTGAAGATCATCTCCCCCTACGGTTCGATGGAAGCGATGGTGCAGATAACCGACAAGGTGAAGCCGAATACCGCATATGTCGCCTATTTCGTTGACGACATGGTAACGCGATTCTTCCTTGCGCATAAGAGCGTGATGAAACGCGGAGAGGATGAGACCGTTCCGTTGAGCATAGTGAAGGAGTGATGATGTACCGCATATCAAAAGACAAAGTGAACGACATCGCCGCCGCGCTCGCGGAGGAACACACGCTCTACGCACCGGCACTGCAGCGCGAAACACTGCAGGTCATGTTCACGCAGATAAAGGACCTCGCGCGCATCAATCTTACCGCCGCGCTCCCGCTCGTGCCGCCCAAGCATGTCGTGTTCCCGCAGTTCGGCCGAACGCTCTCCTACGCGTATGACAAGGCGAAGCAGGAAGTGAAGTTCACCCCCGAGACCGACAATTCGCCCAAGGCTCTTTTCGGCGTACGCGCCTGCGACCTTACCGGCATTCAGTGTCTCGACCGTTTCTATCTCGGTCAGGATTTCGTCGACGAGGTATACCGCGATCACCGGAAGAAGATGTTCATCGTCGCCAATACCTGCGTTACCCCGTTCCGCGAATGCTTCTGTTCCTGCATGGACAGCGGTCCCAGCGCACGCGAAGGGTTCGATATGAACCTTACCGACCTCGGCAATGAATACCTCATCGAAATTGGGAGCGAGAAGGGAGAGACGCTTGCGAAAAAGCTTTCGCTTGCATCCGCACCCGAATCGGCGAAGCGCGACAGGGAAAAAGCCGTTGATAAGTCGCTCTCGCTCTTTTCCAAAACGGCGAAGGACAATAAGGCGTGGATATCACGCGTGGTCAACCGCGTGACGACGGGCCTCTTCGATGAAAAGGCGTGGACCTATATCGGCGATCAATGCCTTGAATGCGGCGCCTGCTCCTTCGTCTGTCCGAGCTGTTCGTGCTTCAACGTCGTCGATTCGGTGACCGGCAAGGATTCCGCCGAGCGCACGCGCACCTGGGATTCCTGCTCCTTCGAAGGCTATTCCCGCATGGCCGGCGGGCATAACCCGCGCAAGCCCGTGGAGGACCGCCGGAGCAAACGCTGTTTCTGCAAGCTCTCCTATTCGCAGTCGAAGAAATACCTGCGCCACGGCTGTGTCGGCTGCGGACGCTGCGCGTGGGTATGCCCCGGTGATATCGGCATGCCCAACGTCGTGACCTATATACGGCGCGAGATCACGAAGAAGGGTCAGTGATATGAGCGATAATACGACCATACCGGAAGTAGTCACCGTCGATGAAATTCGCGATGAGATAGTCGACGTGAAAACGTTCTATCTCTCCTTCGATGAACGCCCCGGAAAAAAGCCGTTCGCGTTCAAGTCCGGCCAATTCATCATGTGCACCGTGTTCGGTGCGGGGGAATTCGCCGTGTCCCTCCCGGCGTGCCCGGAGAACGACCGGTTCCATCTTACCGTACGCCGCACCGGCAAAGTGACCAATGCGCTCCATGAGCTCAAGCCGGGCGATAAGATCGGCGTGCGCGGACCGTTCGGCAATGGTTTTCCGTTCGAGGATATTCAGAGCAAGAACATCATCTATGTCGGCGGCGGTATCGGCATCATCCCGCTGCGCTCCTCGATAATGCATGTCATGCAGAACAATCAGAAATTCGGGCGCATACTCATGTTCTACGGGGCACGCACCCCGCGCGACCTCATGTATCAGTACAATCTCAAGGAGTGGAAGACCGCCCCTGGATTCGAGACTTTCATCGCCATCGATAATCCCATGCCCGGCTGGGACGGACCTACGGGTTTCGTCCATACCCTCATCAAGAACGCCGATATACCGGTGAAGGATACCGTCGCCTTCGTCTGCGGCCCCCCGATGATGTTCAACGCGGTCATTAAGGAGCTCCTTTCCCGCGGGCTCGATGAACACAGCATCATATCGACGCTTGAGCGGCACATGAAGTGCGGCATCGGCAAATGCCAGCACTGCTCCATAGGCCGGACACTCGTCTGCACCGACGGGCCCGTCTATACCTACCATCAGATAAAGACGCTCGGGGAGCAGATATGATGCACGAAGTGCTCGCCGATATATTCTCGCGCCGTGTGACCATCGTTGGCATGGGTAATACCCTGCGCGCCGACGACGGTGCCGGTGTGCGCGTTGCGGAGCATCTCGCAGCGCTCGGTGCGGATGTCGTCATCGCCGAGGATGTGATAGAGAACTATGCGTTCACCATCGCCGAAAGCGATGCCGAGCAGGTGCTTATCATCGATGCGGTACGTACGGGTGCGGAGCCGGGCGCCATCGTGCTTGCGCGTTTTTCCGATATCGCGGAATCCGCGGGCGTATCGTCGCATAAGGCGGCGCTTTCCATGACCGTATCGATACTCGCTTCGCACGGCAAGGATGTGTGGTTCCTCGGCATTGAGGCTGAGGATATCGATATCGGGAGCACCATGACCGCTCGTGTCGCACAGAGCACTGCCGCTGTTGCCGAGATGCTTTCGCGCTATTGCAAGGAGAAGGTCGCCGATGTTCGATAATCCGTTCTTCCCGCTCGCACTGCTTGCCGCCGCCGCGGTCATATCCCCGGTGTTCTCGCGTTCACGATTCCTTGCGGGTGTAATACATTTCGTGTTCATCGCGGCGGGAGCGGTCATGCTCATCGGATTCAGTGCGAACATACTGCTCGGGCATCCGTACGAGCATACCGTCCATATCGGACCCATCGCCGTGCCGTTCCTCGCCGACGGGTTATCCGCGGTGTTCATCACCGTCATTGCGGTGCTCTCGATCGCAAGCTCGTTCTATTCGATAAAGTATATGGAGCATTACCGGGAGTACAGCGCGGCGCCGTACTATATCGCGTTCCCGCTCTTCATCGCCGGGATGATCGGTGTCGTCACGGTGGACGATCTCTCCTTCGGGTTCACCGCCGCCTGGCAGATCATGACGCTCGCTTCGTATTTCCTCATCCGCTTCGAGCACCGCGAGCGTGCCAATGTCGCAAGCGCCAATAAATATCTTATCCTCATGGAACTCGCTTACGGCGTCATCATCGGTGCGACGCTCTTCGTTCACGGGATAGAACCCGGCGACAGTGTTGCCGTCATTACCGGGAAGATCGCAGCTACCGATCCGATACGGATCATCGCCGTGTTCGCGCTCCTTTTCGCCGGTTTCGGCTGCAAGGCGGGCGTATTCCCGCTCGGGCAGCTCTGGCTCCCGGATGCGCATTCGGTAGCGCCCTCGCCGGTGAGCGCCATGCTCTCAGGCGTAATGCTCAAGACCGGCATCTACGGACTTCTTCGCACGTTCTTCTGGATGATACCGCATGACGGCGTGGCAGGATTCAGCGGATACTATTGGGGCATCGGCATCGCCGTGATGGGTGCGGTGACGCTCTTCATCGGCACCGTGCAGTCGATGAAACAGAACGATGCGAAACGGCTTCTTGCCTACAGTTCCATCGGTCAGCTCGGCTATATCATTTTCGCCATCGGCGCGGCACTGGCAATGATACACAGCACGAGCGCATTCGTGCAGGGGTTCGCCGTCATCGCGCTTATCGGCGCCGTGTACCATGTCATCAACCATGCGGTGTTCAAGTGGCTTCTCTTCCTCACGAGCGGGAGCGTGCTCTACGCTACCGGTACCAAGGACTTGAGCAAGCTCGGCGGGCTCATGAAGTTCATGCCGGTGACCGCAGTGCTCGCGTTCATTGCCTCCCTCGCTATCGCAGGGATACCGCCGTTAAGCGGCTTTGCGAGCAAATGGACGATAGTATCCTCATCGCTCCTTGCCGGGAGCGAAGTGGGAGTGCTCGTAGTCGCGGGCATCATAGCGCTCTTTACGAGCACGATAACACTCGCGGCGTACGTGAAATTCTTCGGCATGAGTTTCGCTTCCGCAGGGAGCGAATGGAACGTCTCCAAACCGATACGCGAAGTCCCTGTCATGCTGCTTCTCCCGAAGATAGCGCTTGCGCTCATCATCTGTGCGCAGGGTTTTTTTCCGGCGATCGCATTTACGCTCATTACGCGCGCGTTCGCGACCGCACACGGGTCCATCGTTGAGGCGCTGTTCACTGCGGGGCTTGGCGAGCGTGTGTCCGCATCATCGTTCGGCGTCATCGTATCGGTGCCGGGGATGAACGGTTTTGCGTCCGCCGCGGTACCGCTTGTCATTATCGCGGTGGTCGCCGGCGCGCTCCTTGTCGGATGGTTCATCAAGCGTGCGGGCGGGTCGACCGAGAAACGTACGACGGCATGGCTCTGCGGGTATCAGGAACTCAACGATAAGAACCGCTATGCGAGCGCGAACATGTTCTCCGCGTTCAAGAAGGCCTTCTGGTGGGCCGGCGGCAATGTGAAAAAGTGACGGACAACAGAGGAGAAGAAGGAAACGTATGCTTTCGATAGAATCGATATATGAGTGGCTGCGAAGCACCTTCCCCGGGGGCGTTATCGGCTCTTCGTCGCAGAAGGGGCGGCTCTACGTGGACATCGAGCGGTCAAAGGTGCGAGCGGTATCGTCCGCGCTCGTGAGCAGGGGCGCGCGGTATCAGGTGAGCATCGGCTCGGATATGATAGCGCATAACCGCACGCTCGCGCTCATCCATACGTTCAGCTTCGACCGCGAGGGCATCTTCGTATCCCTGCGCACGCATGCCCCTGCCGATGATCCCGTGTTCGATTCCATCACCCCCGATATACCGAGCGCAGGCTGGTCGGAACGCGAATGCGCCGATCTCCTCGGCATGAAGTTCACCGGGCACCCGAAGCCCAAAAAGCTCGTGCTGTCCGATGACTGGCCCGCGGGAGTGTACCCGCTCAGGAAAGATGTTCCCTGGAACCTCATGCCCCCGCCGGCGGAGAACGTAGCATACGAACTCGATAAAGCACCCGAAGGCACGACGGTCATACCCGTGGGCCCCTTCCATCCGACGCTCCATGAGCCCGAACATTTTGCCGTGTACGTCGACGGCGAGACGATAAAGGGCGCCGATTACCGCGGCTTCATGGTGCACCGCGGCATAGAGAAGCTCTGTCAGACACAGGTCACCTATAACGAAGTGCCGTACATCGCCGAGCGCATCTGCGGGATCTGCGGGTCGGTTCATGCCGCCGCGTACAGTCAGGCGGTGGAGCTTGCTGCGGGGCTTACGATATCACGCCGCGCGGAATTCATCCGTACGATAATGCTCGAGATAGAGCGCATACATTCGCATCTCCTCTGGCTCGGCATCGCGGGCCATCTTATCGGTTTCGATACGGTGTTCATGCAGGCATGGCGTGTGCGCGAAAAGCTCATGTGGTACGGTGAGAAGCTTACCGGCAACCGCAAGACCTACGGCATGATAATCGTGGGCGGCGTACGACGTGACATAACCGCGGAACTTTCGGCGGAGCTTCTCGGCGTCATCAACGGCATTGAGAAGGAGCTGACCGCGATACACAAAGCGATAAAGAACGATTCGATGATACACCGCCGCACCAAGGGTGTGGGCACGATAACGAAGGAAGAGGCAAAGCTCTGGAGCCTTGTCGGTCCCGTTGCGCGCGCGCGCGGTCTTGATATGGACATACGCCGCGATCACCCCTACGCCGCGTATGATGCGGTGCAGTTCGATGTACCCGTCGTCGACACGAACGATGTGTGGGGTACGATCGTCGTCCGCGTGCTCGAGACGTTCGAATCGATAAAGATAATCCGACAGGCGCTCGACAAGATGCCCGACGGTCAGCCGCTTCTCGTGGAAGTGCCGGAGGATATACCGCCCCTGCGCCATGCGATCATGGCGGTGGAAGCGCCGCGCGGTGAATCCGTACATTATCTCATCACCGGGGAGAACAATCGTCCGGAGCGCTGGCGCGTGCGTGCGCCGACGTATCCGAACCTGCAGGGTGTACCGCTCATGCTCCTCAATGAACAGCTCGCCGATATGCCCGTCATCATCGGCAGCATCGACCCGTGCTTCTCCTGCACCGACCGAGTGCTCCGCGTCGATGTGAAGAGCGGCGATGCCGTGCGTATGACCGGCAAAGAACTTGAAGCGTATGCCTGCATGATACGGACGGGGAACTGATATGGACATACTGAGCATAGCCGTAACGATCGTACTTTTCCTTCTGCTCGCGCCGCTCTATGAAGGCATCGTGCGCAAGGTCATCGCGCGTGTGCAGTCGCGCAAAGGCCCGCCGGTCATCCAGCCATACCGCGACCTGCTTAAGCTCCTCGGCAAGGAGAATATGAGCGCGGGGAATGCGCTCTTTACCATAGCGCCGCTCCTCGCGTTCGCATCGATACTCGGCGTCATTGCGTTCTTCCCGCTCGGGTATCACAGCGGGTGGCTTGCGCAGCATGCGGATGTCATTACCATCGTCTATCTCCTTACCGTCGGCGGCGTGTCGGTCATGTTGGGCGGACTTGCGAGCCGCAACACCTATGCCGGTGTCGGCGCGAGCCGCGAGATGATAACGATGATCATGCTCGAGCCGGTGCTCGCAATGACGTTCCTCGCCGGTGCGGTCAAGGCGAAGTCGCTCGGCATACTCCCGGCGATCGGTTCGGTCGCGGGCGGCGGCTATGACTATTCGACACTGCTCATGCTTTTTGTTTATCTCCTTGCGCTCATGGCCTTCGTCGGCCGTCAGCCGTTCGATATCGCCGAAGCGGAAGTGGAGATACTCGAGGGACCGTTCATCGAATACAGCGGCCCGAACTATGCGCTCTTCCGCTATTATCTCATGCTGAAGCAGATGTTCTACGCGTCGCTCTTCGTCGTGGCGTTCCTGCCGATCGTCCGTACCGGTACGTACGGTCTCGATGTGCTGATAGAGCTTGCCGCCGTGTCGGTCATTTTTGTTCTCGTCGGCCTCATCGGATCGACGAACCCGCGCATGCGCATCGATCAGGCACAGAAATATTACGGTATACTCATTCTGCTCGCGCTCGCATCCGTCGGGCTATCCGTGTACGGGCTCTAGGGAGGCGTTGATGTGGCTCATCAGTAAGATACTACAGGCGATCATCTGCTTCCGTGCGGGCGTGGTCACGATGCCGTACCCGTTCAAACCGCGGCCCGTCGAGAAGGATTTCCGCGGACAGCCGGCATGGAACCATCACAAATGCGTGGGTTGCGCCGGGTGCGCCAATCATTGCCCCGCGCGGACGATACTCGTACGCGACCTCTGCCAGGACATACGCGTCATGGTGTATGACGGCTCACGCTGCACCTACTGCGGACGCTGTTCCGATGTCTGCCCGGAAGACGCGATAACCATGACCGAACAGTATGAGCTTGCCACCGGGGAGAAGAACGACATCACCGTATCGATGGAATTGTTCATGCTCACCTGCCAGCGCTGCGGGCGCTGCTTCGATATGGAAACGACGAATATGATCGATAAGATGGCGCTGCGCGGGTACCGCTACGATAACCTCGCCGTGCGCGCCGTCATACCGAGATCGACCGAACAGTTCGATACGAAGACCCTTGCGGAGACCGAGAACTATACACGCCCGCAGGTGAAGGAATAAGATATGCTCAAGGGACTTTGCAAGCGGGCGTTCCCGAGATCGCTTTGGATATATCACTGCAACAGCGGCGCCTGCAACGGCTGCGACATTGAGATACTCAATGTGCTCACACCGTACTACGATGTGGAGCGATTCGGCATGAAACTCGTCGCATCGCCGCGCCATGCGGACGTTATGCTCGTATCCGGTGCGGTCACGCGGCCCACGCTCCCGCTCGTGAAAAAAGCGTATGATGCAATACCAAATCCGAAGCTCGTGTTCGGCATCGGTTCCTGCGCCGCGGGCGGCGGGTGCTGGTTCGACACGTACAACGTAACGGGCGGAGCGGACAAGGCGATACCGGTGAATTACATCATACCCGGCTGCCCACCGCGCCCGGAGGCCATCATCTTCGGCGTTGCGCTTGCGTTGGGCCTTGTGGACAAGAAGGCCTCGCCGGTAGAGCTCAAGCAGGTCGAATTCCCGATCGATAAGTACAAACAGAACCGCGAGTATGAAGAGCGCAACGTCATTTACAAGCTTTTGGATTAAGGACTCGCCATGGGAAAAAAGATACTCCTCGTCGACGACGACAAAGAGCTCTGTGCTACACTTACACGCGTGCTCACGGCGAACGGGCATGCGGTGACGACAGCGCACAGCGGCG
>ERZ1292625.1796-Hain-H41-01um-R1-1796-length-22985-cov-6_pt1 | contig 18836 bp, 19 predicted proteins | sample MGYA00564400_ERZ1292625 | MGnify/ENA primary metagenome ERZ1292625 (study PRJEB36523, sample SAMEA6512639) | groundwater metagenome | collected 2019-01-08 | study: AquaDiva: Metagenomics assemblies of 32 groundwater samples
TCCAATTATTTGTAATTCATTATTTGCAGGAATATATAATGTAGAATCTAAATTAATAACAGTATTAGGAAAATGAACAACTGGTTTTTTACCATTTTCTAAAGCAGCAGTATTTATTATTGTTTGAATTTGAGAAGATGTAGAACCAATAGGTACTTCAAAAATTTTTCTATTATAATTTAATGGCGTTTCTGGCAAAACTGGTTCTAATCCAGTAACACCAGAAGATACTATTTGGTCGTCAATACTATGAATTCTTCCACGTACATTATAAACACCAGTAGCTTCAAATAAATTACCAATAGAAAAAACTTCTGAAAATTCCCAATTAGCAATTGTTGCTATAGCTGGAACAGACGGACCTAATACTTTATTTCTTACAACATTATCTACTACAAATACTGGACCTAAATTGATTATATAAATAAATCCATACTTACTATCAAGAACTGTATTATTCTGAAATGTTATTACACCGGGATTAGCTGTTCCATCACCATAAAAAAAACTACCAGAATCAATAGAATAATTGTTTCTTATTCCAAAAGTACCGCCAACATGACCAATCGACATATCTTGTAATCTAGATCTTTTAAAAACACAATCATAAACTTTAAAATCACCAGCACCAGCATTTAATAAGTTAGTTATACCATATCCACAATCTTCAAATAAACAATACCATACCCAAATATCCAAAGAATTAAAACATCTTAAACTAATACCAGCTTGTTGACATCGTAAAAATTTACAACGAATTATTGCCGTTTCAGCAAATCCATGTCCTAAAGCTCCTCCTTGAATACCTATTTGTAAATCTTTAAATATAATATCTTTATATTCATTTGCTGTATCAAAATATAAACCAACACCGTCCCAACTATTATTTATAGCTACACTAGCAATATTTCTACCATCAAAAGTTAATCTATTGGTACGATAATAAACTAGTCCATTAACATGAAACATTACGCCATTATCACTTCCATGCCAAGAAATTTTTGTTGTTAATGGATGCTCTCCAATAATATTTACATATTCACGCCCTTCAACAAATAAAGTATTAGTTATTTTATAATTTCCAGAAGGTAACCATATTGTTGATATATTTACACCTAGATCATCTAAAGCGTTTTGAATTGCTAAAGTATCATCTGTTATTCCATCACCAATAGCTCCATAAACAGTTTTTATATTAGTCCAGCTAGAAAATGGGCCAACGAATTCTTCTTCGCTGTCATTTTCAATATTTGAATGAGATAATAATATTTGTTGAGTTGCTGACATTATATTTATTAATTAAAGTTATTAGTGCTGATATATTCTACGGTTGTTGGAGTAATAATAGCAAATCCTAGACTACCATGTAGCATATATTCCTGTTTAAGTTTATCATACTGATTTAATAATAGATTTACATTTTCAATAAGCGTTTTTGATATATTTCCCATATCTACAGTACTAGGTCCATCCACAATTTTAACATTAGTATATCCATAAGTTTTGATTTCATTTTGTAAAAGTAATATCGCGGCTTTATAAGAAATAAATAATCCAATATTTTGATCAGGATCTGGTGTTATAACACTAGTTGATAAATTAATAGAATATGTAATATCAAAGTAAATTTCTTTAGTTACTATTATCGCAGCAACACAAGCTAATCTAAGTAATACTTCATCAGAATACGTAACTCCATCTAAATCATTTATTAAAGATCTAAGTATAATTAAAATATCGTTCATTATGTTGCCAATATATTAATTTATGATAATATCGTTAATCCAACACCGTTTATAATCCATTTATTATCTTTTATTTTCATAATAGTTGCTAAACAACTTGGTGATAATTTTAATGAATTAACAATACCATTATTAGCAAATAAAAGAATATCAGTATCAATATTAATAATAGTATTAAAATTAGAATCGTTAACTAATGTAATAACAGTTCCAGGTTGAAATGCTACAGAAGTATTAGATGGAATTGTCCATATTATATCCATATTATTAGAATCTGGATTATAAATATGTTTTCCTGAATCGGATGCTACAAATGTATAATTTAAAGATTTAGAATTCTGAGGTACACCACGAAAACCAGTACTATCTACTACTAAACCATCTAATACTGGTGGAGTTGGTGGTACTGGTGGCACAACAATTATATCATAATTAATTTTAAAATCGCCAACACCTAAATAACCATGTGTTTTTCTAAAAATTCTAACATATCTACAAACAGAATTTACTATATAGTTTTTTAATACATTATCTGTATGATTATTTATAGTTGCTATATCTACCCAATTCGAATCATCAGTAGATACTTGCAATAAAGATCCGTTAATGTAAGATGGTCCCCAACCATCAAATGAAGAATCTATATTAGCAATATCAACATGATTGACTTTAGAAATCGAACCAATATCAGCTTTAATAAACCCGTTAGATGATGGGTTTGACCCCCATACAGAACTAGGATTATTATAAATATTATCACGTAATCCACCACCATTATTATCAAGATGTCCTGTATAACCATTAAATACGGTAGATACGATATACGTAGATGAAAATTCTGACATTATATACTTTCTATTATAATTTTAGCAGTAGTACTATTATCTACATTTCTATGCTGAAAAGTTTCGCCTGATCTTGGTATTCTATTTACTTTTTGGTCCAAATTAAATATATCTAAGTCTAGGTTAGCTATATCATTATTATTATCAACATTAGTGGTTTGAATTGTACTCAATTGAGAATCTAAATTAGCTGAAGCTAATCCAATTGCTGATCTAATTTCGGTACTACTAATTCCAGATGTTACTAATGATGTTACATCTACTTTATTTGGTAAAGTAAATGTTAATTGATCTGTTTTTGTTTTTATTGCAGCTATTTCAGTATCAACATATCCCGAAATATTTATTAGTTGTAAATCTAAATTAGCTAAACTTAATCCAATAGCAGATCTAATACTATTAGCATCTACTATAGCAGGAGCACTACCAGAAGCCTGTAACCAAGGTGGATAATCTTCTGTAATTAAATGAGACTCTGACGCAAATACCGTACCAGTTCTAACACCACTAATAAATACATCAACCAACCAGTTTCCAGTTATCGATCCAATATTAATATCATAAGCTGGAACTGATGGAATCGGTTCACTAATAACACCAGGATTTTGAAAAGCACCCAATAATGATCCGGTAGTGTTATTGTATACGTTTACTAACATACCACCACTATGACCAATTTCAAAATCTATATGTCTTAATACAGCCATTATGATTTCTCTAAAACTTTACTACAATCTACTAGCATTTTATGAAAATGTAAACAATAAGAAGTAATATTTGGTATTTCTATACCAGCAGATTTAGCTGCTGTATTAATTACCTGTAATAAACAATTACATTCATTAATCGTTAAAGTTAAATTTACTGTCTTTGTTTCTTCCTGTTCAACTTGTTTTTCTTCCATTTCGTTCCCTTTCTAAAATTTACAATAATTAATTCGGTCCTAATTTAAGAAAATCTAAATCTGATTTACTTAAAACTTTATTAAAAAATACTAAACCAGCCATTCTTCCTTTAAAATAATCTGTACTATCTGTTGAAGAACCAATTCTAAATTGTTTTGTGCCAGTTAATGGTTGATTTACTGTTTCTGTAGTTTGAGTTAATGTTCCATCTAAATAAACAAATGATTTACCGTTTGCAACATCTCTTCCATAACCAACATAATGCCAACCACTTATACTAAGAGCAGCAGATTGTGAACTATAAACATTAGTATCACCACTCCAAGCTAATTGTAACTTATCTGAACTATTAATAAAACATCTAAAATGTTGATCTGAAGTATTTTGTGTCTTTCCCGCAATCACTTGATTAGCTCCAAGAATTGTTGGATATACCCAACCACACAAAGTAAATGAACCAGTACCAACATCCATTTCAGAAATATCAGAACAATCAAAATAACCAGTAACAAAATCTATACCATTTGGCAACCAACCGTTTGGACCACCAGAAGCATAAGTTAGAGTGCCAACACCAATACCACTATAATTAGCAAGAGGAAATCTTGAATAATTATTTTTTATATCAACTATATATCCACCACTTTCCTGCATAGGAAAATAAACTATAGAATCAGTTAAAGTTAATTCGTCGTGAAAACTTGGTCCTTGAACCCTACAAGCTATACCTATTCTCCTTTTCAATGATGTCTCTAATACGTTAGAATTAAGCGTAATAGTTTTAGCGGTATCGTTAATACCAGTAATTATACCAGTAGTTGGATCTGTCCAATATTCTATAGTTCCTAAAACTCTAAGTTGATCACCAACAGCATAACCCTCAGTTGGATCATCAATATATGAAGCAAATCCATCAGGTCTCGATACACCACTTATATTAGGACTACCCGCATAATAATCTCCGATTGTAAGATATTGTGGTAAATATTTCCTACAATTCATAATATGAAAATTACCGGCAGTAGTTGGACTTTGATTTAAATATCCACTACCATTATAGTTATTTTCTCCAATATATGTAACAGTAGCTGTTGTTGCACCAATATGTATATTTTTAATAGTATAAATATTACCAGTTTCATCATCATATATTAAATCGCCAACAACACCACCAAGATTATTTGGATAATATCCAGAAGCATATACATTAGCTAATCCTGAACCAGTAACTTCTCTAACATTAGTACTAAATCCATCAAATAAAACTTTAGGAAATACATATGGTTTACTATAATTTGATACACCTGGATCGTTATATTCTGCATAAGCACTAATACTTTGTGAATAAGCACACGAACCAATACTTCTTTTTGATCTACAATTTTTAGAAACTGTTATTTGATCTTCAACTACCCCAGTATTTAAATTATGAACACCAAGAGTATCCCAAAATGATCCATCAGCAAGATTAGTACCTAAATATTTGGTTGTAAGACCTCTAGTTGCATTAAATGGTATTTTTTGATACAAATAATCTAATTCGTACCCAGCACTTAATGTACACGCATCTATTTTTAATTTTTCAGATTCAACATCAAAATGAAAAAACGGAACGAAACCAGCATCAGCAGCTCCACCACTATGTCTTACTGTAGAATTAGGTGTAGAGAAAAAATGACAACCTTTAAAATTTGTTATTCCATTACTACCGTATATAGATTTTGGATAACCGCGATGTCGATGATCAAAAGTTATTTCACAATTATTAAAACTAACAGGTGTAATACCAACTGCGCTAACAGTTGAAGTACCAAGCCTATAAACTACTTCTCCATAACAATGATTAAATTCTAAACAACCACCATAACTTAAATTATTTACATTAAGCCATTGAATACATCCACCAAATTCAGAATCATTTATACTAATACTTGGTTTACCATTTTGGACACCGTGAGTTCCGGTTGTTATACATGTATGTGTAAGAGCTATATCACAATTATTTAAAGTAGTCAATCTAGCTTGACTATTACCAATAGAAACTCCATAAACATTGTGTGTTAAAGACGCCCTTTCAATTTGTGTATAATCACCATTACTATCCGATGGCCCTGGTTGATTTGCTATAGCAACATAAAACCCTTCAATTTGGACATTTTGAATTAAAGTCTTAGAAGAAAAATTAGCATTATATTGTGCTTGTTTACTTAACCAAAATGGAAATGGTTGATTTGGATAAGACGGAGTTGGTTGAGCACCAATATATGGATCAATAGCAATACCACAATATGGAGTATATCTTCCGCTTAAATTAGGATATCCAGAAAGAACAACCGGATCTATCCAAGTTGGAGTATAAATATCATTAGTTGCTGATGGAGAAACATATCCAAGTCCACTATTCTGAATATGAGTTTTTAATAATCCAATAATTGACATGTCTTCAATACTGGACATTCTACCACCATTAACAGCTATAGCTGGTCTATCAGCAACTTGTATATTAATTGCTGTACCATTAAATACGTATACGCCAGCATATTTTGGACCATCGCCAACTAAACTACATGTTTTAAAACCTTCACCATAACCAAGATTTAATGTATCCGTAGTTAAAAATGATCCTGCTGGTATTTTAATTTTACCTAAATATCTAAGATTCTCAACATTTCCAGGATAAGTATGTGCATCTATAAAATTTTGTAATGATCTAGTATCATCGTGCTTTACAACAGCCGAAGAAACTGTTGTTGATGCATTTCTATCTAATAAAACGTTTGTTCCATTAATTGATATAATTTTTGCTATTAATGTACCACCAGAAGTTCCAGCACCAGCAATAGAGATACCGTTGCCAACAGAAAAACTAGAAGAACTATTAACTGTTAATGCATTACTACTAGAATTTATACTTCCAGTAGTTGTTATATCACCTTTACCAGAAACTCCATACCAACCAGCCTTGACTTCTTGATTATATAAAACATTACCACTTGCTCTTAAATCAAATATATATTGAGATTCGTTTGCATCAAAACCATTAATAAATGTTATACGAGTTCCACTACCATATGGATATAATACTGCCCCATCCATAAATACTGCTCTTGGAGTAATATTTACATTTGAGTCAATTTTATAGGTTCCAGACTGAATAATAAATTCTGAACCAGCAGTAGAAGCGCTATTAAATGCATTTCTATCATCAGTAACACCATCACCAACAGCGCCATAATATCTTATATTAGTTAATGGTCCTAACTTAGTAGCTTGTAATGTTATATCATTAATATCTACAACAGTAGCAGACGCTATTCTATCAGCAAGAATTTTTGGAGGAGGTATTCTGACCATGTAATACTCTTAATTTTAAAAAAAAAGCCAGCAACTAAGAGCTACTGGCTATATACAGAACAAAACTAAAAGATTATAAAGCACCAACTAGAACATCTCTATTATCTAATGCAGCAAAACCACCTTCTAGCCATCCATAAAAACCAACCTTTTGGTTCCTATGTAAAAATTGATCATTATTTATCACAAGATTTTCACGAACGGGCATAATAAAAGAAGGATTCGATAGATCTAATCCAACAACTATTTCTACTTTAGAACCAGGCAAAGCCTGACCTAAACTCACAGTAAAATAATCGTTATGTTCTTCGCCAACACCAAATTCATTTAAATCAACTAAGAACAAATTTAGTAACTTAGAAACACCACCAGAACTTTGCAACATATATAAATCTCGACGAGTAACATCATCAATTTCTGTTATTGTCCAGTTATAAATATCGTGCTTAGCTTCAGGACTAAGATATAGATGAGTAACTTTACGATTTTTTAGAGTTGTAAATTTACCACCCTGTCTACGCATCTCTATTTCTAAAAGAGATATTAATCTACGGCTCATAACACCGGCAGTTGCAGCACTATCATAGATAATAGTATTACGACTAGCACCGGATGCTAAAATTGTATGCCAACCATCAATATTTATTCTTCGAACAAATCCAGCCTTCATAATTTCAATCATTCTACCAAGAATATCCCAGTTAGAATCTCTAACAACTCTTAAAGTAGTATCAATTGAATTAGCTACCATATAAGTTCGTAAAATAACATAATCAGCTTCTACTTGACGTTCTGGAATACGACCATGACCAGGATTAACATAGGCCATAAAATCATCTTCATCACCGGGATTTAGAATATCCATAGGATACTCCAAACTTTCACCGTTCGTTAAGTTAACGGTTTGATATATACCGTTAACAATATCCTGAGCTAATAAAGCTTCAGAAATAGGCAACTCAATAGCTTTAGCAAAATCGTATTGTGCAGCTAGTGCTATTGATTGATCTGGACTACCAGCTCTTTTTAAGAGATCCTTAACACCAACAGGTAATTTATTAAACATAGACATTTATTTTATTATCCTTATGGAATATTGATTGAAAATTTAACGAAACCATCTTCATCTTTAGAGGTTTCAAAACGACCAGCAGTCACAGCACCCGCATAAGATGTTGGTGTAATATAACCACTTTGACCAAGATATGCTACAGCACCAGCCGCTGGAGAAGTTCCAGGATAAACCATATCTGTAACAACCCAACCTTTTGTCAATAATGCTACTTTACCATTAACAAGAGTTTCGTCCTTATATGGGTTCTTACGCTCGTGAGTACCCAAAGAAACAACATTTTGTAATACTAAACCAGCAACAATTTTACCTGAAGGGTTAGTTGCGTATTCAACAATATTACCACTACCATCCATCGCTACACCAGAACCGTGCTGTAGCATTACAGCAACACCACCCCTGGTGGCAACTGAGTTCATGTAACGACTAAGATCAAATTCTAATTCATTTCTATCTGGTTTTAAAGACATTTTAACCTCTTACTTTTTTACTATTTCTGAACGAAAGAAAGCCTTTGCTTCTTCCAGTAATTTATCTGAAGCAATTACAGCAGTATTTTGCACATCATCTTTTTCCTGTTTAGTATCACTTAATGATGCTTTAGCATCTTCAACCTTTTTATCGGTTGATTTAGCTTGAGTCTTATTAAGATTAACGACTTCTTCAAACATTTCGTCTGAAGCAGAAGTAAATTTCTTAACTAATTCTTGCGCTTTAGAACTTTCAACTCCAACAGAAACTAATTTATTAATTCTATCTTTATTTTTAACTTCTTGAAGTAATGAGGTTAAAGTAGTATTAACTTCAGTTAATTTAGCATTTGCTTGTTCTAGATTACCTTCTAGAACTTTAATTTTTTCATTTTTTTCGTTTGAGAGAGCTTTGGCTGACTCAACTTCTGCTTTTAGACTATCTACAGCAGTTTTCATTGTATTAGTTTCAGCTTTAGCTGACTCTAAAGACTGCTTCGTAGCGCCAAGGTCTGCAACAGCCTTATCATAATCTTTTTGTTCTACAGACATTTCTACCTCTTTTAAAATATTTAGTGAAGCTTTTGCTCCATTAAAACTAGTATAAGTAATTAAAGAACGCTTGTTACCAGGATTATCAACTAAACCCTTACCGGAAAAAAACATATTTCTTAAATTTCTTCCAACTTTCCATCCTTGATATTCTCCCTGACCACCATATGCTCTAAGAAACTTACTTAAAAAGGCTGTAGATTCTGTTCTTTTTATAACCTTTTGTTCAGATCCTTTTGAAACCGCATAATCAAAATGTGGAAATAAAACTTCCATTGAAACAAACCATTTTCCTTCAGTTATTTCTGCTATGGTTTTTGCTATTTTATCTTTAGTATCTTTATCTTCCCAGTGTGTATAAATTACTGATCCTACACCAATTTCTAAAAAATCTGGGAGATCTTCCTCTTGAGTATTATCAGGAATAATTAATCCATCTTTATTAAGAGCAAAAGATTTAGTTATACATCCTATTATTTCTTTCTCATTATGCATATAATTAAATTTTTTATGCACAGGAGTTTCTCTCGAAGACCAAAGTTCTAATTTATCAAAGACATCATCATTACAATTCCATCCAGCGGAAGCTAAAATAGATTCCATATAAAACATGTCTGGATCATTAATTCCAGCTTTAGCAATCCATGTAGAAAGACTGGGTTTTATTTCACAATCAACTACTATTTTTGCTTTTGCAAGAATTAACTCGTGTAATCCATCAGATTTTTCTTTTGGAAATGTAGTTATCATTCTAAATAATTATACACCAAATTATTAAATTTAGTTTAAACTATCATTTAACAGTAAATTAATTAGATTTATTCAATATTGAATACGTATAATCCTTTAATTGTTCTTTTGGGTCTTTATTTGCATATGCGGAATGCCTGTGTTTCATTCCGTTTTCTTCTATTGTTTCAAAATCAATAGAACAAGATCCTTCTATACCACCATTTTCATACATATGTGAATAACAATTAAAACAACAGGCTTTTTCTTGCTTTACACCATCTACTGTTATTTCTAGTTCTTTAGTTTCACTATCAAATATTGCTTGAATTTTAGCCATTTTCTTTAACTCCAATATAAAATAAACTTATTAAATTTCTTATTTCCTCAATAGTTAAGTCCCTTTTCATATCATTTAGTACTTCTTCTTTTAATTTACTAAAAGCAATAAAATAATTATCATTAATATTTTCTAATGAATTTTTAATCACTTCAGAAGTAATTTCAGTAAATGGTTCTATTGTTAATAATATTCTAGCTTTAGTATCTTCTAAACTATTAGTTTCTTCAGTAGAAAGACTTCTAACATCCTTTTTACCATATATATTTAATGCTATTGGTGTAAATATACTACTTATTTTTTTCTGAGCAGAAGAAGCCCATACAATTAAATTAGCATTAGTATTACTCTTTGGTTTTCTTTTTTGTGTTTCAGTAATACTTTTTGGTCTACCCGGAATTTGTTTTTGTTTTTTAGCACCTAAAGTTCCGGGAGGCGGAGGAGGAGTAACAAATCTTTCTTTTTGTTCTGTATCTGGAACATTAATATCTAAACCAATTTCCTTTGGTGTTACCTTCTGCTGTGTTAACAACACTTTATTCATTTCGTCTTCAATATGAGGATTATGATACGGACCAGCTTTTTCAGGCATTTGATTACCACGTTGATCCATTTCGGCTTTAATTTTCTTCTTAACTATACTTGGAATTAAATTAAATCTTTCTTGAACAGATTCGGCGTCTATCATATCTCTATCAGCAAGATTAAGTAGAAGTTGTTTTTCAGCAGCTTCATCAGTAAGTATCATAGTATCAAATTCAATATAAGGATCTGATTCTTTATCAAATCCCATAGCTTCAAACAACTTTTTTAATTGTTTCTTCCAAAAATCAATAAGATGTATTCTTCCATAATTCAATCTCTCTATAAGAGTTTTAAGAGAAACCGTATTTCCAGTATTATTATCTTTATTACTACTACGAAGTGGGCTTGGAATACCCAAACCATCATAAATACTATCTAAAGTGGGTTTATACTTTGCTTCACCTAAAAATTGATGAACATTAGTATTACTTTCTTTAAAATCAAGTTCTGGCCCCCATACCAAATCTATACTTCCACCATTAATACCTTGAGAGAGAATATTTCTCACTCTTTCCAACATAGGTTTAGTTGGCATAAATGTTGTTTGGGGATTATCTGTTATTTTACCTATGGTCCATAAACGAATATTTGAAATTGCGCCATCAAGAGCCGATATATCAGCAAGTTTAAGTTTTTCAAGAACTTCTAAATCATCAAGAATTGGATATATAATAGGAGTACCCCAATATTCCCAATCGTCTTTTCTATGATTATATATATTTAAACGATCTGAACTTAAATTTTTATCATTTAATACTTTATTTTGTAAAAATTCGGGAAAAGAACCAGAATTTTCCTGTAAAACTCTATCTACTTCATTCGCATACATCCTAAGAATATATTTTGGTTCATCTGGAATTATATTTCCTGGTTCCTGTTCAACTTCTACAGCTTGGGGATTTAAAAAAACATATCTAATTGGAATATATTTCGAAGTAATATCATTAACTGCTCTACCATATTTCTCGTATATTATAACAGTACCAAGACGATATAAAGTATTCAAAAACCTTTCACTTCTTTCAGATCCGTTAACTTTTTCAAACCACTGTTTACAAAAATCTTCTATCTTTTTGTTTTCGTGTCTAATTCGAATACCTTTTGAGCCAAAATCAGCCATTAAATCTATAACATTTTTAATAATAGATACTTTTTTATATGCTTCTTGACATACTTTAAGCATTTTTTGTCTACTATTTAGATTATTATCTCTAAAATAATTATAATCACTACGTCTATAATCACTTTTTATTGATGTTTCTGAATTCCAACCAATAAAAGTTCTACCAAAAGAAGCCTTAGCTTTATATACTGGTTTATGACCATCATATATTAATTCATATTCCGAAGTATCAAACATATTTATACCTTAATTGAATTGGTAATTGTATTACTCTATTATAATATACACCAAAGACGAGTAATTAGTACATATTATTTAATTTCGAAGTAATCCATGATGGACCAATAAAATTTACATCTTTTCGTCTATAAGATTGCTCACTAATATTATCTATTGATTTCATAGTATAATTACTTTCTACACCAAAATCAGTTCTAGCAGACATATTAGCCATTAATAGTGATGTATATCTATCCTTTTTATCTCTTCCTTTAGCAGAACCAGATACTTTAATTTCTGGAGTATCAAATCTTTCTCGACCATTAGCAGTAATAGTAACCATAATCTTAGTAAGTTCTACTTTTAATTCTTCAATATCAAGTATACAATCTTCCATCTCTATAAAAAATGGATTGTTTATACTATCATAAAAAGCAAGAACAGCATTATTATATTCTGGAAATAATAAATTTCTATCCTCAAAATCTTTTTTCATACCATTATTTGAGATAGTATTATATTCTTGTTTAGCAAAATTAATTAATTCAACTATATGTAATCCTTCTTCGGCATCAGAATCATTTTTCTTTGTGGTATCTATTACTTCCCAAATAAGTTGTTCACCCTTTTGTAAATTATCTTTATCGTGTAATCCTTCGTATATTGCTCGTCCACCACCTTGGGAATCTATTGCTATTTTAGTTATATTAAACCTAGTCATTAGTAAACGTATTTTCTTTATACAGTATTTAAAGAAATCAGTATCCTGTATTTCATTAGTCTTACGTTTTTCTTTAAAGTCTTTAGCATTTGTTGTCCAACAATAAACTATTCTTCTATGATCTGGTTGAATTTCCAATATAGTAATAGCAAAATTATCAACTTGAGAAGCCGTATCAACACCCATATAATACTGTAAATTAGTATCTCCAGAAAGTTTTGGAAAGAAATTAATTACACCACTAGCTTTTTCGATTTTATTATAAGAATTCGCTGTAGCGTTTTCTATAAGAGTAGCTTTATAAAAACCATCAGAATCTTTACTGAAAATAGTTTCAAATTCCATCTGAAATAAGGATTTACTTAAAGTTGCTTTCGATCTAGCTATATTTCCAGCATCCATATAGCCTTTCGGCAATAGGTTATACGGTAATCTTATAATAGAATAATCTTTCCAATCAAAATCTTCTGGAATACTACCACCAAAAATTTCATTTAATTTATCTAAATCGCCATAAGAATGAATAATTTTCTTCCATTTTTCCCAATATTGTGCAAAATGATTAAAATGATAATATGCTGTACCAGAAATAACAATTTGATTTGATACTTCTTTATCTTTAGTTTCGATATAATCTATTTTAAGATTTTTAGACAATTGTTTTCTAGCATGTTCAATAACTTTTTCCTGCGGAGAGCTAGCAACAGCACCAAATCCAGCAATAACATGTTCAAATATTTCTTGATTATGACTTGAAAATTCGTCAGCAAGAATGTCTTGAGCACGATAACCTCTAATAGTATCGCCAGCAGGACCAATAGGAATAAACGTGGTTCTTGAATCACCAATGTTAAAGTAAACTGCGTCGGTTCCACCTTTTGGACCGTCATTATTACCACAAGAATCTCTTAAAATAGGTGCATTATTCCATATAGTTGTACAATAATCATATATCATTTTAGATTGACGAAAGCCAGCACCAGCAACTATAACTTTTCTTCCGGGTAATAGTAAACATCTTAAAATACAATATACTGCTAATAAATATGTTTTTGCTCCGCCTCTAGTCGCTATAAGCATAGGAAATTTTCTATGCCATAATTCTCGTAAAATAACAGCTTGATATGGTAATAAGTTAACATTAAGTATTTGAGAACAAACAAACGATATATATTCTGTTCGAGTTAAAAGCCAAGTAAAATATAGGTGTGGATTTTCCTTAGATTCTTCAGGAATAGATTCAAGAGGATTGTATAATGTATCTTCATTAACACGTATATTAAGCCATGCATCTTCAATTATTTTAGATATTTCTTGTGCATCTTTATTTTTTAAATTTTTCATCAAGATACAACCACCGATTTTCTTTGTTGATATTCTAATATAATCCTATATACTTCTTCTTGTGCTTCCTGAGATGAGTTAAAAAATAAAACTTGAATACCATATTTTTCACAAGACTCAAAAAGTCTTTTTTTAAGAAAAAACGGATTCATTTTCATATACTGCCATTTGTATTTTGGAATTCCAGAATTAACAGGAAATGTATCTAAATATTCAAGAGGAAATTCACATATTATATACGGGACAACATAATCTTGCATTCTTTTAAGTTCTTCATGAAATTGTTTCCATTTACTACCTAAGTTAATAGCTAATTCACCAGAACTTCTTTTTCTTTCAAATACGAAATAATTCGAATCTTTAATAATATAATCGCCAGTTTGAAGTTTATGTCTTTCTTGTTCAAATCCGTATATTTCAAAAGACCAAGGAATTTGTTCACGAGTATCTTCTAGAATTACAGTTCTCATTTTTTATATTAATTTTCTATTAAATAATATAGTTCTATTATAAATTTCATTAAATAAATTTTTATCATCTTTTATAAAATCTAAAAATTGATCTATAGTATTTCTACCAAAACTATATTTTGTATGGAATTTATAATGACAACCAGCTTTACCAGCACATAAAGTTACACAATTATCTATATTAAATCTATTTTCGGGATCTAAATACCAAGAATTTAAATGGTGACAATGTCTTATAATATCTTTATTTTTGCAAACAATACATGTATATTTATCTCTTTTTAAGACTTTATTTCTTAATTTTATACTTTCTTCACCATTTCTAATAAATCTATCTGGATTATATTTCCAATGATTTTCTCCTCTTTTTCTACAACCTTTATTACCACAAGATGTTATATCACCATATTTAATAACATCTCCACATTCTTCTTTTATTATACCACACTGTAAGCATTTATAACTCCATTTTCTTCTTTTTCTTCCATATCTATAATCAAATCCCGTTGTTTCTAAAACTTGTATAGTACCAAAAATTTTATTAGTTAAATCCTCATAAATTATATGGCAATCACATCTAATTTCGCCTTTTCTAATTTCACGAGATGATCTTCTTTGCGTTTTACCGCAATTACATTCTATAAACCAAAAATAATGTCTTCCATCACCTCCAGAAAATTCATCTCTATATATAAGTTTAAAAGTTTTAAATGTATAACCGGAATATAAATCAAATTTTTTCATTTTTAGCAATAATATTAAAAAACATTTGTGAATAATGTATTTCTTTTCCTTTAATAAATTTGTGATGTTTATTACATAAAACTATTGCATAATCTGGATTAGTTCTTAAAGAGGAAAATTTACTATATTCCAGTATGTGATGCACTTGAAGTTTGGTTTTAGAATTACATCCAGGCATTTGACACTTTCGTTTATCACGTTTTAGAACTGCCTCGCGGAATTCACTATAACCAAAATCATTCCGTTTTTTCCAAACCATCTTCAATAATTCCTTCATTTGTTTTGTTTATATTGACAGTTTCGAAGTTTAAAATTGGTTGGTCTACCATATTATCTGCATATGTGTAATACTCTGATAAACGTTCGTATTCAACATCTGCCGCAAGTCTTTCTTTTTCCATTCTAATTCCCAAATCAATTCTAAATTGTACATCTGTTAGAAGACTTTTAATCCATCCAATCAAAGTTTGTTTATTATTTTCTATCTGTTTAATACGTTGTTCTCTAGTTGCTTTTAAATCTTTGAACATAGCCTGTTTTTGCTTTAATAGATCATTAAATTCCTTAGAACTAGCTTGAGTTGCAGCATAATATCCAGCTAGTTCTCTCTGTAAATTACTAACTTTATCATCTTCATTAGCTTTTTTTGCAGCAATAATTTCTTTATCTATTTGTTCAATTTTAGACTTAATACTTTCTTGTTGTTCAAGTAAACGATCCATCATTAGTTGTAACTTAACAACGTCTATAATTTGAAGTTCTTCGGTATGTAGAATATCATCCTTGAATTGTTTTACTATATTTGCCCAATGATATCTAAAGCTTTTTAATTCTTTACTTGAGAATTGGTTAACTAATATGGGCCAATATTGACTATTTTGTATTTCTGCAACTTCTTCTTTTACAGATGCTTTTGGATAGTATTTCATTAAACCCGTAGTAATCATATACTTTTTTATGGTTCTAGGATTTCTACGAATATGTTTTGCTATTTCTTCTGGAGAAAATTTACCAGCATTATCTTTTATAAACTTTTTATCATCATCGGATATAGCACCAGCAAGATTACCGGTTTTATTTTCGGTATTCTTCACGAAAGTATTCCTTTTACTATTTCTTGGATCTTTTTTCGTTTAAATGTCGAAATTTTAACTCCAGACTGCATTTTAAGAAAATCTTCCCTATATTCAGAAGGAATTTCTTCGTCGATAATAGACATTATTTCTTGAAAATCGAAGTTATTTTCAGCTTCAACCCGCATTCTTGATTCTTTGTCTGGGTCGATTGAGTCTATAGAAATTGGGTTAATAATATTCTTTTTCTCTTGTTTACGTTTACAGGATTCGCATTTACCGTCTTTACATTTACAGCCGTAGCGAAAGAATTTATTACGTTTAAAGTTTTTTATCCGGTTTTTAATGCATACTCTTAGAAAATTTTCTAATGGTTGCTCACTGTCATACTTATCTAATACTTCTAAACCTATAATAAAACACTCTTGCTCTATATCTTCTGGTTCATAAGAACTAAATTTATAGTTATAACTGTACTGTTTCGCTATCTTCTGGATCGTTTCCACTTCGTGGTCTGTGGGTTGTCTCATCTTTTTCCTCATCTTCTGCTTCACTGGTAATTTCATCTATTGATGGAAAGATTGGAATACCAATTGCTTTTTCAAATTGTATTTCATTCATATAAAATTTACCTTTCTATATATATTATACACCAGAGTACTGGAAAGAATATGCATATTATGTAATACTACTCTACGAGTTGTAAGTTATTAAAATAGATACGTATACCGAAATATTATTTTATAATCTTTTAGTTTAGGTAGTACATTATATAATGTTTGGTAGATTTTGTGGGTGGAAGAGGTACAGGAAAACTGATGGGCGACCAGCCCATTCCTTTCAAAATAGAATACCGTACTCGGTATTCGAGAAAATTGTATAGCGATAGCTATTCCATAACTTTTCGGCAAATGTATTCATTTGACGAAAAAAAAATAACCACCCTAGTTAGGGGTGGCTATTACGATACTATAGGTTTCGCGTAAAATCTTCGAATTCGGCAAAAAGATCTGCTTTTTCCCTATCGGTCAGAATTCGTTCAACCGTTTTGGCAATTGTCCGTTCCCACCGACAGCGCAACAGTCGCTCAACGTCTGAAAGCTTTAGACTGTCGTATATTTCTTGACCGAACATCTCACAAACTACCCCCCTCAACCAAGCACGATGCTCATCTTGACGAGCAAGTTTAGCAAATCGTTCAAGTTTACACGAAATCCGATTACTCTTTTGCTTCGGCGCGTGCATATCTCAGTTCTCCAAAAATAAGCTCCACAAAAACAAAGACCACCCCCTGCAAGTGCAAGGGATGGTCAACACAATCGCTAGTTGGGTAATTCCATCGCCTGATCCGCGATCGATTCTACCGCGTCGCCAACAAAGTCAGCGTCGGTTTCAAGGTCGCTTGCCTCGATGTCGTCCGATTCGTCGATGTCGTCCAATTCGTCGATGTCAAGATCGATCATCCACTCGCATGGATCGGCCCCCGGCTTCTTACCGCGCCCTACCTTGTTGTCCAACAAACATCCTTTCTTAATCAGTGAGGCTAACACCGCACGGAAAATTGTCGACCCAGATGGGACGTTGCAATCAAATCCCACAACCCTCTTGACATCCGCCAGAGTGAAAGGACAATTGCCGAGGGCCTCAAGCATACCGCCGATGGTCAACGACTTGTCTTTATGCACACGAAAATCCAGGTACTGCGCAAAAGCCGCGCGATCGTCGGCGGTAATTACTTGGCGCTGCCCCTTCGGGTCGATCCTCTTGACCAGCGGCCTCCAAGATTTCGGTACAAAGCTTTTTTGACGCATTTTTTTAATCCCGTGTGAGAAACCAGCCCACTAAGCATATTAGTAGGCAAACAGCTAAAAACATGGTCTACCCTACAATCTACTCAGGGTTAACCTCCATCCGCACAGTTACGCTACTGTGCGAACAACCAGCCGATTCGGAGACAAGCGGCAATAAGAATTAACCCTTGCGCTACTGTCTTGCCCCCTGCGAATTGTTCCGTTTAGAAATCTCATTCCGATATCCTTTTCGGTATAAGAGTTATAAGCAATTATCGGTCCGAACTACTAATACCTTTAACAATAAAATCTTTTTCTCTAAGTCTATACTGTGCAACAGTTTACGTCCAGACTTTTCACGCAAACCACAAATGGTATACTATTTGCTCTAACCGGATAATTCGCGACATTGATACACCCTAATCGGGTGGACAGTATCTAACTATATACTGCATAGCAGTTTACGTCGAATCAATATGATACGCTTTTGCGGTCAATTCCGCACACAATTCGACTACTGCATATACTATACCAAAGTATCGGGGGGTATGTGGACACCCGACTAAGAAAAAGTAAATGCGCTCAATAGCGACGATGCTAGATGCCTCTGCTTGGATACTATACCATTATCTGGAAAATAAGTCAATATAGGAAAATCTTCGCTAGAAACCAAGCAATTCGACGGGCGACCGACGAGCAAGGCGACCGACGAGCAAGGCGACCGACGAGCAAGGCGACCGACGAGCAAGGCGACC